>OLVY01002444.1_pt1 | contig 10195 bp, 9 predicted proteins | sample 1674261 | NCBI WGS metagenome assembly OLVY01 (sample SAMEA103958155, study PRJEB25191) | human gut metagenome | biome: human-associated habitat [ENVO:00009003]; feature: intestine environment [ENVO:2100002]; material: feces | place: Germany | collected 2013/2015
CCGTAGGGGATGAAGGTCAGCGCGCCCGCCAGATGGCTGTAGCGGAACTTGCGGGCATCCGCGCCGAAGAAGCCATCGGCCCACGGCCAGGCGAAGAACTCCATCGACATCGAGTGGACCTCGCAGGCCTCCATGCTGGGCCAGACGTAGGAGTACGGGATGCGGTCACGGTTCATGTAGGCGGCAAAGGCGTGGCCGGCCTCGTGGGTCACGACCTCGACGTCGTGCTGGGTGCCGTTGAAGTTGGCAAAAATAAACGGCATTTCGTAATCACCCAGGCCCGTGCAGTAGCCACCGCCCGCCTTGCCGGGGGTGGACAGCACGTCCATGAGCTGGTCGTCCAGCATTTTGTTGAAGAACACGCCGGTCTCGGGGGAAAGCTCCTCATAGAACTTTTTGCCCTGCTTGAGGATAGCGTCGGCGTCGCCCGCCGGGCGGGGGTTGCCGCTGCGGAACATCAGGGCGTTGTCGGCTGCGTTCATCGGGTACTGCTTGCCCAGCCGCCCGGCCTGCTCGCGGTAGATGCTGTCGGCCAGCGGCACGATGTACTTGACGACGGCGGCGCGGAACTTTTCCACATCGGCCTTCGTGTAGCAGTTGCGGCCCATGCGGTAGTAGCCCAGCGTGGTGTAGCCCTCATAGCCGAGCTTTTTGCCCATGGTGTCACGCAGGTGGACGAGCTGGTCGTAGAGGCCGTCAAACTCGGCCCCGTGCTCTTTGTACCATGCGCCCTCGGCCTTCCAGGCGGCCAGACGGCGGGCATCGTCGGGGTCGTTCTTGAACGGGGACAGCTGGCTCAGCGTGTAGACGCCGCCCTCAAACGGGATCTGCGCCGACGCGATCAGCTTGCCGTACTCGGTGGTCAGCTTGTTTTCCTGTGCCATCTCGTCGAGGATGTCGGGCGAGAACGCCTTGTCCGCGATCTCGGCGTTGACAAACATCAGGTCGCCGTACTCGGCGGTGAAGTCAGCGCGGAACGGCGAGTCGAGCATCGCGCGGCTCCAGGCGTTCTGGCACTCCTGCAGCTGGGGAGTGGCTTCGTTCCAGAAGTTCATCTCCTCATCGTAGAATTTGTCGCGGGTGTCAATCGTATTGCGCACGCTGGCCAGCTGGGCGAGCGTGTCCACATGCTTGTTGAGCTTTTCCTCCTCCAGAAAAATGGCGTGGGCCTCGGCGTAGGTGGCAGCCGCCTTGAAGCGGGCCAGCAGGTCAGCAAACTGCTGCTTGACGGCGTCCAGGTCGGGGCGTGCATAGGGCATTTCCGAAAATTTCATAGTGTAGCTCCTTTACGGACAGTTTTGTCTGTATTATAGCACAGCGGCGGGCAAAAAGCAAAGAAGCGGAATTTGCATTTCTGTATAAAAATTCTGCGTTTTCATCTTGCAAATTTGGCGCATGTTGAGTATAATAAGGCTAGTAATATCATAATGAAGGGGAGAATTAAAATGCCGATCTCTGAACCTACCGCCGTTTTTTCCATCCGTGATGACCGTGATATGGAGATCAAGCAAGCGGTGCTGCAGGTGTACCGTGCGCTGGAGGAGAAGGGCTACAACCCCATCAATCAGCTCGTCGGCTACATCCTGTCGGAGGACCCGACCTACATTACGACCTACAAGAACGCCCGCGCCATCATCCGCCGCATTGACCGCGACGACCTGCTGCAAGCGCTGGTCCGTGATTTTGTGAAGCACTAAAACAGTAGAATGTAAAAAATCTCCCGCGTATCGGTTAGGATACGTGGGAGATTTTTTTACGTCAAAGCCTTCCCCAGGGGGGGGGGAAGGTGGCACCGCAAGGCCGGATTAGGGGCGAGTTTGCCGCGGTTTCCCGTTTATGGGTTATAATGGCAAACCCGCCCCTCATCAGTCAGCGGGCGGGGCCGCTGACAGCTTCCCCCGAGGGGGAAGCCTTTTTACTCTGCAAAAAACGCATTCTGCACGGCGTTCAGCACGGCGGCACGGCCTGCGGTAAAGTTCACGCCGCCCTGCAGATAGCAGGTGTAGGGCGCGCGCAGCGGGCCGTCGCAGCTAATTTCAATCGTGCTGCCCTCGGTAAAGCTGCCGGAGGCCATGACGACCTTGTCGGTGTAACCCGGCTCGTCGGCAGGCTCGGGGCTGGCAAAGCTGTCCACAGGGCTGTTGTGCTGGATGCCCGCGCAGAAGCCGGTCAGCGCGGCGGCACTGCCCGAGTCAAAGCAGGTCACAATGTCGTTGTGGTCGGCGGTGTAGCGCGGCACGGGATTGACGCCCGCCAGCTCCAGCAGACACTGGGCATAGATGGCGGTTTTCAGCGCCTCGCAGACGACGCCCGGCGCGTAGTAGAAGCCGAGGAAGGTATCCCGCAGGCTGTCCTGCGTGCAGCCCAAGTCCCCGCCGATGCCGGGCGCAGTGAAGCGGTGGCTGCACTTTTCGACAAGGTCCTTACGGCCCGCAATGTAGCCGCCCGTAGGGGTGATGCCGCCGCCGGGGTTCTTGATGAAGCTGCCCGCCATGATGTCCGCGCCGAAGGCGACGGGCTCGGCGGTCTGGGTGAACTCGCCGTAGCAGTTGTCCACGAAAATCACCGCGTTCGGGTTGGCTTTGCGGGCGGTGTCCGCGACCTTTTGAATCGTGGCAAGGTCAAACGCATTGCGCTGGGTGTAGCCGCGGCTGCGCTGGATGTGTACCACCGTGGCGGTCCTGGCCTTCTCGGCGATCAGGTCATAGTCGGGGGTGAAGTCCGGCAGCAGCGGGCACTCGTCGTAGCTCACGCCAAACTCCCGCAGCGTGCCGCAGCCCTTGCCCGCGTCGCCGATGCCGATGACGCCTTCCAGCGTGTCATAAGGGCGGCCCGTGGCGGCCAGCAGGGTGTCGCCGGTGCGCAGCAGACCGAACAGCGCGACGGTCAGCGTGTGGGTGCCGCTCATGAATTGCGGGCGCACCAGTGCGGCCTCGGCCCCCATACAGCGGGCAAAGACCTCCTCCAACTTGTTGCGGCTGTCGTCCCAGACGCCGTAGCCGCTGGACCCCCAGAAATGCCGTGCCTCGACGCCGCAGTCGGTGAAGGCACGCAGCATTTTGAGCTGGTTGTAGTCGCGGATCTCCTCCACATGGGCAAACTGCGCACGGCAGAGGTCGAGGGCCTTGCGGTCCAGCGCCAGCACTTCGGGGCGCAGGTCGTAAAATTGTTCGATCATGTAGTATTCCAATCTGTAGTATAATGTTGAATTTTGCCGATTTGTAAAAATCCAAGCTGTGCATAAAAGCCGCACAGCGCCGGGAAGCAGGCGAACCGCACCGCGCGTTCGGCGGTCAGCTCATTCGCCAGCCCGACAATCAAATACCGCGCCAGCCCCCTGCCCTGCCATGCGGGGTCGGTCACACCCGCGGCCATGTAGCTCTCGGTATCGCTCTGCTCGTAGCAGCCCACCGTGCAGACGGGTCTGCCGTTGTGCAGCAGCGCGCGGCAGGTGCCCACCCCGTGGGCCAGCGCCGTGCAGGCCGCGGAGTAGAACTCGTCGGCCTCGGCGTCGCTCTCGGCAAAGACAAGGCGGCTGACCGGCAGCATCGACGGCGCTTTGTCCGGGACAAGCTCCGCCGGGGGCGCGGGCGGCAACGGCAGGGTACGGCCCTTTGGCAGCTCCCACAGCGTCAGCGGCGCGGCAGGCTGCCAGCCGGGCAGGGTCAGCGGGTGCTCGGTTCGCAGGGTGTCGGCGTGCAGAAAGCGGAGAAAGCCCGTCAATTCCTCCCGGGCGTCCTCCCCCGCTTCCCCGCCGGGCAGTGCACCGCAGAGCACCGCCGACCCGCCGCGCAGCTCCAGCACCGCGGAGCCGGGCAGCAGGTAGAACGCCCACCCGCTGGCAGGGTGGTTGCCGAACAGGTGCAGGTGCGTGCCGAGGACAGCCTCAAAATAGGGCTTGCCGGACAGGCGGCGGAGGTATTCGGTTTTATCTTCCGCAGTGGAGACGGATTGAATCATAGGGGGACCTTTTCCAGCGTGGGTTTCGGGCAGTGGGCAGGCGGCTGAACCCCTCAGGCCTAGCAAGCTCGGCCAGCTCCCCTGATGGGGCGCCTTTTTGCGCGGGCTGCGCCCGCGTGAAAGCCTCCCCATCAGGGGAGGTGGTCGAGCGAAGCGATGACCGGAAGGGTTCTGCCCGTCCGCCTCAGCCGCTTACTTCAAATTCTTCACGATATTCTTATAATCCCGTCCTCTGACCTCAAAATTCGGGTACAAGTCAAACGACGCGGAAGCGGGCGAGAGACTGACGACATCGCCCGGTTTGGCGGCACCGCGCGCCAGCTCGACGGCGTGCTGCATACTGTCGGCGTGCAGGATGGTCAGGCCGCTCTCGGCAAAGCCATCGCACTCGCGGACGGCCTTCTCGATGCGGGGGCCGGTAGCGCCCATCAGCACCAGCGTCTTGACGTGGGCGAGAACCTCCGGGGCCAGCGGCTCATAGGGGATCTTTTTGTCGTAGCCGCCCGCGATCAGGATGATCTTCTGGTCAAAGCTGCGCAGACCCGCAATCGTGCGCGTGGGGCTGGACGCGATGGAGTCATTGTAGTAGGTCACGCCGTCCAGCGTGCGGACCGGCTCAATGCGGTGCTCGACGCCGGTGAAGGTCGAGCCGACCTGACGCATGGCCTCGATGGGCACGCGGCCCCAGACGGCAGCGCAGGCGGCCAGCAGGTTTTCCACATTGTGGAGGCCGCGCAGTTGAATCTCCTTGCGGGGCAGGATCGGCGTCACAACGCCGTTCTCGGCATAGCAGAGCGTGTCGTCGCTCTCGCGCAGGAACGCGCCCCTGTCGGTCTCGTGCAGGCGGGTGAACCAGACCTGCTCACCCTTGCAGTCCTTTTCCATGCCGCGGGTGATGTCGTTCTCAAAGCCCAGCACGGCGCGGCAGGGCGGGGTCTGCCACAGCAGAATGTTGCGCTTGGCGTCGATGTACTCCTGCATATCCTTGTGGTGGTCGAGGTGGTTGGGGGTCACGTTCGTGACGACAGCCACCTTCGGGCTGCGGCGCATGCTGATGAGCTGGAAGCTGGACAGCTCGACGACAGCCACGGCGTCGGAGGTCACGTCGGCCAGCTGGGGCAGCAGCGCCGCACCGATGTTGCCGCCCAAAAAGACCTTGCGGCCCGCAGCCTCGAACATCTTGGAGATCAGCGTCGTCGTCGTGGTCTTGCCATCGGAGCCGGTCACGGCCACGATCTCGCAGGGGCAAAACTCAAAGAAAAGCTCCACCTCGCTCGTGACCATTGCACCGGCTTTCAGCGCGGCCTGCAGTGCAGGCTTGTAGTACTCATAGCCCGGCGTGCGCATGATGATGTCCTGCCCGGCGAAGCCGTCGGTATAATGCTCGCCCAGACTCAAATTCACCTTCAGGCGGCGCAGCGTGTCGGCGTAGTCACCGAAGTCGTCCAGGCTCTTTTTCTGGTCGCAGAGCGTGACCTGCGCGCCCAGCTCGACAAACTGCTCAATGCAGCGCTTGTGGCTGACGCCCGCACCGATAAAGGCAACCTTTTTGCCCTGAATAAGCTCTTGCAGCTGTTGGATCGGCAGCATAAATATCTCTCCTCTGGCGTAGTTTCTACTTCTATTATATACAAAATGCCGTATTTCTGCAACAAAATTCGGCCCGCCAAGGCGGACCGAAGGAAAATCATGATTACTGCTCGCCGCCCATGGGGATGCCGTGCTTGTCCAGCAGGGTGCGGATCTTGGTCATCGGGTCAATGATGGAAGAAACGCTCTTGTCGTGGTTGATGGCCGCGATGAAGTAGGCGGTATACTTCGAGACGTCGACGTCGTAGTACCACTCGCGCTCCAGCAGTTCCGGCTTGCGGTAGGTCAGGTTCGTGCCCAGAACGGCCTTGATGATGCCGTCATTGTAGGCCTTGTCGAACTTCTCCAGACCGGCGGTGAACAGCGGGAAGGTGCAGCAGGTGAAGATGTTGCGGGCGCCGCGCATCTTCAGCTCGTAGGCGATGTCCAGCATGGACTCGCCGGAGGCGATGATGTCGTCGGCGATAAAGACGTCCTTGCCCTCAACGCTCTCGCCCAGATACTCATGGGCGACGATGGGGTTGCGGCCGTTGACGATGCGGCTGTAGTCGCGGCGCTTGTAGAACATGCCCAGGTTGCAGCCCAGCACGCTGGAATAGTACATGTTGCGGTTCATGGCGCCCTCGTCGGGAGAGACGATCATGAAGTTATCCTTGTGGAAGGAAACGTCCGGCACATGGTGCAGCAGGCACTTGAGCACCTGATAGGTGGGCATGACGTTGTCGAAGCTCATGGTGGGCACGGCGTTCATAACGCGGGGGTCATGGGCGTCAAACGTGATGATGTTCTTGACACCGACGTCGCGCAGCTGCTGCAGCGCAAAGGCGCAGTCCAGGCTCTCACGGCTGACGCGGCGATGCTGGCGGCCGCCGTACAGGCTGGGCATGATGACGCTGATGCGGTGGGCGCGGCCGGCAACGGCCTGGATCAGACGCATCAGGTTCTGGAAGTGGTCGTCCGGGGAGAGATGGTTCTCATACCCGAACAACTGATAGGTAACGCTGTAGTTGCCCGGATCGACGAAGATATACAGGTCGTCGCCGCGGGTGGACGCCTTGACGAGACCCTTTGCGTCGCCGGACTGGAAACGCGGGCAGTCGGACGGGATGATGAAGGTGTCGACATCCATGTTGCCGACCTCGCGCGCCCAGCGGACGAGGTGACTGTCAACGAGTTTGCAAAGCTCCTCTGCGCCGGGACAGGCAATCAGACCGAGATCGGCGATTGCGTCCTCTTTGGCAAAGAAATCACGCGGGCCAAGATTCTGTTCAGCCATTACAGGTACTCCTTACTTCCATCTTGTGTTGTCAATACCACAGGGGCGCGGCGTGCCGCAATGCCCCATTTACTAGTATTGTAGCACAGCGGCGGCATAAAATCAGCCCTGCAAGGCAAGAATTTCTGCATTTTCGACATTTTCCGCGGTTTAAACATTGTAAGCCACGCAAGTAGTAAAAAATTCTGGCGGATTTTACAAAAAATTTGCAAACGGACATTTGGCAGGAGGGTTGCCGGGCCTTTTATGGGGCGGAGCCCTTTTGCGCGGCACTGTACCCTGCCAGCAGCCAATCCAGCAGATACAGAACCTTGATGCCATTGTAGTTGCCTAGGGTGTTTTTATCCAGTGTCATAATTGCAACCGTACTATAAAATATCAAAGTTTTTTCCCATTTCAGCAAACACTTTCGATTTTGGCATAGTTTTTGCTGGATTTAAGCTTTTACAAAAAAATACCACCTTCCCATGGAGAAGATGGCGTTCGATTTTTCCTGTCTGTTTACCCGCGGTCAACGCGGTTTTGCACCCAGCGGTGCGGCAGTTTTCCGCCACGCCGCGGACAGATGCCCGGCTGCGGACGGCCTGCGTTCCAACCGCGAATTTCCTTACGGCCACAGTAGACACACATATACTCAATAGATGCACGTCGTGCAATTCTTGGTTCCATACGCAATCCTTTTATTCAATTTGAGTGCTTGCGCTCCCTCCAAAGACTTCCCACTTTACCGTAATTCTACAGGACGTGCAGGTATTTCTTCCCGACATTCCTGAGGTTGTGCTGCATTTGCCCCTTCTAAGCACCTTTCCACACTGAGGGCAGCGTACAACAAATTCTCTTCTATCAATCATTTTCAAAGCCTCCTTAATCATTGCTTTTCATTTTTATATTTTCGCCAAAATTGCAAATGGTGTCTTCAACTGTATCTGCAAATTCATGTATGTGTGCTATCTTTTCGTATCCTTCTTCTCGTTCCTCATGGGTGTGGCTACTTCTATTAAAGTTTATCTTTGCGCCGTCCCCCCACATATGAAGGCACGCACCGGATACTTTTCCAGTCGCAACAACTACAGTTCCCAATACCTTCCATGCGTCCATGCTGTGGCCCTTCTCTCTTTTTGATTACTACTTAATAATAGCTATTTCTATATCAATTATCAATTGTGAATCCGACCAATTCTAAGTAAAGTTATTTATACAATACTATCATAAAGTAGGGAGAGCACCTCATGGCTGACAATACCCGGCTTGCGCGCGAGGTTGGCGCAAAAATTAAATATCTGCGCCAGAAGCGTGGTTTAAGTCAGGAAGCGCTTGCTTTGTCCTGTGATATGAATCCCGCATTTCTCGGTCATGTGGAGCGCGGCATGCGCAGTCCCACACTGAACACATTGCAACGCATCTGCGATGGGCTGGGTATTACACTTACCGAACTCTTGTTGACTGAACCGAACACAGACCTCGAAAGTGCTGCGGCTATCCAGCATGTGACCGACCGTATGCGGCGGCTCTCCCCCGCACAGGCCACCCATGTAGCGGAACTGATTGAGCAGGTTTGTTGCTTGCTGGATGAGGCCGAGAAATGACCCGCGGGCCGATGACGAGCATTGGCCCCTACAGGGTTTCTTTCAGTATAGACTTTGCCTTGGACAGAGAGTGTCCATTTGCTGATAAACCCAAAAATTTTACACAAAAAATGCGCCCGCCGAGGTTCATTCCCTCGGCGGGCGCTGATTACTTATCCGTATTTACTTTTCGTTCTCGTCCTGGACCTTGCGGGGGGTCAGGCGGACCTCCTGGACGCGGCGATTCGTGGCGCGGGTGACGGTGCCGTCAAAGTCGCCCCAGATGAACTTATCGCCCACCTTGGGCAGACGGCTCAGCTTCTCCTGGACCAGACCGCCGATGGCGACGGCGTCAATGTCGTCGTCCTCCTTGATGCCCAGCTCGTCGGCGGTGTCGTCAACACTGGCGCTGCCGGAGATCAGCCAGCTGCCATCGGACTGCTGGCGGACGTCCTCGACCACGTCGTCGTGTTCGTCCCAAATCTCACCGACCAGCTCCTCGAGAATATCCTCCAGCGTGATGATGCCCGCCGTGCCGCCGTACTCGTCGACGACGACGGCCATGTGGTGCTTGCTCTCGCGCAGGGTGCGCAGCAGCGCGGAAATCTGGGTCACGCTCGTCGTGTAGAGTGTCGGGCCGATCAGGTCCTCCAGCTTGACATTTTTGTCATGCTTCTGCAGGGCCGCAAAACAGTCCTTCTCATGTACGACACCGATGATATTGTCAATCGTATCGTGGTAAACCGGCAGACGGGAATAGCCGCTCTCGGCAAAGCGCTCGGTAACCTCGTCCATCGGGGTATCGTCGGCCACGGCCACAACATCCACGCGGGGGGTCAGCACATCCTGGGCCTCGACGTCGTCAAACTCGATGGCGCTGCGGATCAGCTCACTCTCGCGGTTCGTCAGCTCGCCGTCCTTCTCGGCCTCGCTGACCATGGTCATCAGCTCACCCTCGGTGATGGTGTCCTTTTCTCCGGTATCAAACCGTTTGGCAAGGAACTTTTTCCACGCACCGAACAGGGCGTTCAGCGGTGTAAAAATCGTGACCAGCGCACTGAGCACGGGGGCAAAGGCCATGGCCATTGTTTCGGGCATTTCCTTGGCCATGCTTTTGGGAGTGATTTCGCCAAAAGCCAAGACCAGCAGGGTCATGACAATCGTCGAGACGGTAGGGCCGTAAACGCCGCCGACAAGGCGGGTAAACAGCACGGTGGCAAGAGAGGACGCACCGATATTGACAATGTTATTGCCGATCAGAATGGTGCTGAGCAGGCTGTCGTAGCGCTCAACCAGCGCCAGCGTGTGCGCTGCTTTGGCGTCGCCGTCCTCCGCCTTGCTCCGCAGGCGGATCTCATTCAGCGAGTTATACGCTGTTTCTGCCGCCGAGAAAAATGCAGACAAACCGATCAGGATTATCAGTGCGACGATCATAAATATACTGCCATCGTCCATTGGGGAACTATCAACTCTTTCTGTATGTTATTTATGTGTAGAACTACACATTTTATTTATTATAGCATAGATATGCACGCAACGCAAAGGGTACGCCGTCAAATTTGTGTAAAAACGTGTTTTTATCTAATTTTGGAATTTCTTCGGTTCCTTCTTTGCAAAGAAGGAACAAAAGAAGCGTATGGTACGCACCCGCTTGTTCGTTGTTGCTTCGCCCGCAGGGCGCAAAGAGCCTCCCCACGCGGTGGGGAGGTGGCCGAGCGCCAGCGATGGCCGGTGGGGCTTTGCCCGTTTCCCGCAGTACGCTCGCTTACGGGTAAGCTGCGGGCCGGGCATGCCCGGCCCCTAC
>OLVY01002450.1_pt1 | contig 10164 bp, 6 predicted proteins | sample 1674261 | NCBI WGS metagenome assembly OLVY01 (sample SAMEA103958155, study PRJEB25191) | human gut metagenome | biome: human-associated habitat [ENVO:00009003]; feature: intestine environment [ENVO:2100002]; material: feces | place: Germany | collected 2013/2015
TCCGGATGAGAAAGTAGAAGGAACGGTAAAAGAGCTTGCAGAGAAGTACAACCTCAGTGTTATGGAGATGACAGGATTCTTAGACGGAATCAACGACAGCTTGGTAGAGGCTAATCCAATCGACACCATGGAAGAAGATACAAAAGTTAACCTTGTTTTTGACAAAGAAAAATTATACAAAAACATGGTTGACGCAAAAGCAGACTGGTTATATGAATTACCACAGTGGAAAGAGATTTTCGATGATGAGAAGAGAAAAACTTTATTCTTAGAGCAGAAGAAATCCGGCACTGTTCATGTAGGCAAAAAAGTCGGACGTAACGATCCATGCCCATGCGGAAGCGGTAAGAAATACAAATACTGCTGCGGAAGATAGTCCGTCATACCGGAACTGCAAAAAAGACTTTACAGATAGAAGAAAAGGGTATAGAATGACCCTAGTCAAAACGATGAAGAGAAGAGTAGCATAAGCAAAAGTCCCAGAGAGGAAGGCGTTTGGTGTGAGCATTCCGGCTAAGAATTATGTGAAGACCAGCTCTGAGTGACCCCAATCCGGTCCGGTGATACCGTTATCATCAAGAATGAGATTTCTCCAGAATGGACAGGCAGTAAGAAGTTTGATGTCTGATAGGATGGAGAGATGAAGATGGGTGGAACCACGATAAGTATATCGTCCCTGATATTGTAGGAATGCAGTATCAGGGATTTTTTATGTTGTACAGAGAATCGGAGATACTTCCTACAGAAACTTGTTTTTAAATAGCGAAAGGAAATGAAGAAAATGGTAGATTTTAAAGCAGACGAGAGACTGAATACTTTAAACCATTCCTGCGCACATGTGATGGCACAGGCAGTAAAACACTTATACCCACAGGCAAAGTTCTGGGTAGGACCAGTTGTAAAAGAAGGTTTCTATTATGATATTGACCTTGGCGATGATATCATCAACGACGAAGCAATTGCAGCAATCGAGAAAGAGATGAAGAAAGTCTGCAAAGAAGGCAAGAAGATTTACAGACGTGAGATTTCCAAAGCAGAAGCAATGGAAATGTTCAAAGATGATCCATACAAACTGGACTTAATTGAAGGTCTGGAAGATGGAAATATCTCTGTTTACGATCAGGGAGATTTTACAGACCTCTGCCGTGGGCCTCACGTAGACAATACAAAGTTATGCAAGAACTTCAAGCTTGTAAAATACTCAGGTGTATATTGGAAAGGTGATGCAAACAATCACGTAATGCAGCGTATTTACGGTGTATGTTTCCCGACACCGGAAGAGTTAGAGGAGCACTTAAAACTTCTTGAGGAAGCAAAAGACCGTGACCACAGAAAAATCGGTAAAGAGATGAATCTTTTCATGTCTGATGACCTTGTTGGACGTGGACTTCCAATGTTCCTTCCAAAAGGATACACAGTATGGCAGGAACTTGAAAATTATATCAAAGCAAAAGAGAGAAAACTTGGATATCTTCATGTTATGACACCTTGTGTTGGTACGGTTAATCTGTATAAAACATCCGGTCATTGGGATCATTACAAAGACAATATGTTCCCTGCAATGGAAGTGGAGGGAGAGTCCTTTGTTCTCCGTCCAATGAACTGCCCGCATCATATGATGATTTATGCAAACAGAATGCATTCCTACAAAGATCTTCCGATCCGTATCGGTGAGATCGCACATGACTTCCGTTTCGAAGCCAGCGGTACTTTAAAAGGTATCGAGAGAGGACGTCATTTCTGCCAGAACGACGCACATCTTTTCGTGACACCGGAACAGATTGAGTCAGAGTTCTCACAGGTTGTAGATCTGATTTTTGATACTTACAAGGATTTCAACATCACAGATTACCGTTGCGTGCTCTCCTTAAGAGATCCTGCTGATAAAGTAAAATATCATGATGACGATGAAATGTGGAACACAGCAGAGAATGCACTCCGAAAAGTATTAGATGACCTTGGAATCGACTACACAGAGGAAATCGGTGAGGCTGCATTCTACGGACCAAAACTTGACGTAAACGTAAAACCGGCAATCGGAAATGAATACACACTTTCCACCTGCCAGCTTGACTTCTGCTTACCAGAAAAATTCAATCTGACATACATTGACAAAGATGGCACAAAGAAAACACCGGTTGTTTTACACAGAGCAATCCTTGGTTCCCTTGACCGTTTCATGGCTTATATCTTAGAGGAAACAAAAGGAAATCTGCCACTCTGGTTAGCACCGGTTCAGGCAAGAATCATTCCGGTTAAAAATGAGGATGAAGAGTTGAATGCATACTCACATGAACTTCTCAGCTATCTGGATGAGAACGGTATCCGTGTGGAGATCGACGAGCGTGCCGAGAAACTTGGCTATCGTGTAAGAGCTGCACAGGTAGAGAAAGTTCCTTACCTCATCATTCTTGGAAAGAACGAAGTAAAAGACGGAACGGTAAGCTACAGACTTCACGGCGAACAGGCTACCACAACCGTTCCAAAAGAAGAGTTCCTTGCAATGTTAAAGGATGAGATCGCAACAAAGAAGATCAATCCTGCCGCATTAAAATAAAAATGAATAAAAATTGAAAGAAGGGCATATGTCAGAAAATTATGGCATATGCTCTTTTGCATATTTTTTTCAAAAATCGCCATACTAATCTAAGACAATTGCGAAACTCATAAAAACCTAAGTTGAATTGTGAAAAATTAACAAAAGACATGAAAGACATTGGGGAACCGCCGGTTCTTAGAAGGCAGGTACAACTGTAAGTTGTAACTGGCTTCTTAGTACCGTTGCGAGTGACACATAGCGAGAGCGTGTCTTGAATGTTTTTGTTGATTTTGAACAATTGAAAGAAGAGTAGGATGAGTTTCGCAAACGCCTATTGAATTTATATAGGAAAGGAAACAAAACAATGGTTTATTTTGTGGGAGCAGGACCGGGAGCGGCAGATCTTATCACGGTACGTGGAATGCGTCTGTTAGAAAAGGCAGATGTGGTAATTTATGCGGGTTCGCTTGTGAATCCGGAACTTTTATCTTATTGCAAAAAAGAGTGTGAGATACATAACAGTGCATACATGACCTTAGAAGAGGTACTCAATGTCATGGAAGAGGCGGAAAAACAAAAGCTTACGACCGTGCGGCTTCACACCGGGGAACCAAGCATTTACGGAGCAGTGCGCGAGCAGATGGATCTGCTGGATGAAAAAGGTATTTCATATGAGAGCTGTCCGGGAGTCAGTGCCTGCTTTGGAGCGGCAGCTTTGTTAAATCTGGAATATACTTTACCGGAAGTGTCCCAGTCATTGATCATTACCCGCATGGAAGGCAGAACCAAAGTGCCGGAGAAAGAGAGCATTGAGAGTTTTGCAGCACATCATGCTTCCATGTCAATTTATTTAAGTACAGGAATGCTGGGAGAACTGAGCAGACGGCTGATCGCAGGCGGGTATGGGAAAGACACACCGGCAGCAATTGTATACAAGGCGACCTGGCCGGAGGAAGAAGCGCATCTGTGCACGGTGGAACAGTTAGAAGAGACGGCAAAAGCGCATAACATTACAAAAACAGCGCTGATCATCGTGGGAGATATTGTGGCACACCAGCATTATGAGAAATCCAGACTGTATGCGCCGGATTTTGAAACGGAATTTCGTAAGATGAAAAAATCAAGGGAAAAAGAATGAATATCAGTATTATTACGTTTACAGAGAACGGAACAAAACTTGCAGAAAAAATCAGACAGGCTTTTGTGAGCGCGAAAACGGAAGAAGCAAAAAAACTTGGATTATCGCTATCTGACTGGACAAGACAGCAGTTTGCAGAGAAAAATGCCATTGTTGTAATTGGAGCCTGTGGCATTGCAGTGCGCATGATCGCACCATTTGTGTCGGATAAGCTGAGTGACAGTCCGGTGGTTGTGGCAGACGAGGCAGGGACTTTTGTGATTCCACTGCTTTCCGGGCATATGGGAGGAGCCAATGAGCTTGCAGAACAGATTGCAAGACAGATTGGCGGGATTCCGGTCATCACAACGGCAACCGATGTGAATCATACTTTTTCTGTGGATTTGTTTGCAAAAAAATGTGGTCTTTCCATTTATAACCGGGAGGGGATCGCAAAAGTTTCAGCCAAAATACTGGATGGAAAAACGCCGGATATTGTGATCTCATCAGAGAAAACAGACTTAGAGCAGGGAGTACTCGGATTGCAGCCGAGAGAATATATTTTAGGAATCGGCTGCCGCAGGGGAAAAAGCTTTGAAGAACTGGATGCATTTATACAAAAGTGGCTGGATCATGCAGGCATTGAAAAAAGACTTGTGCGCGCAGCAGCTTCCATTGATCTGAAAAAAGAGGAGAAAGGCCTGCTGAGGTGGTGTATGGCAAACCGAATCCCGTTTTTAACCTATTCCGCGGAGGAGTTAAAACAGGTAAAGGGAGACTTTCAGGAGTCCTCCTTTGTAAAAGAAAAGACAGGCGTGGACAATGTCTGCGAGCGAGCTGCAATGAAAGCGGCAAACGAAGAAGGAACTTTTATTTTGCGGAAGCAGGCGGAAAACGGCATGACGATCGCAATTGTAAAATACGACTGGAAATTGGAAAGAGAGCTGGCAAAGGAGTACAGGATCGATGAGCAGTAAAATTTATATCGTGGGAATGGGGCCGGGAACCGGGGAAATGATGACTCCACAGGCAGATCATGCATTGTGCGGCAGCGATGTGATCGTCGGATATCCGGTGTATTTAAAATTATTAGGCGGTAAATATCGGAAAAAAGAATTTTTATCCACACCGATGAAACAGGAAGTCAGACGCTGTGAGATGTGTTTTGAGGAAGCAGAAAAAGGAAAAACGGTTGCGATGGTATGCAGTGGGGATGCAGGCGTGTATGGAATGGCATCCCTGCTCTATGAGATGTCGGAAGCGCATCCGGGATGTGAACTTGAGGTGATCCCCGGGATCACAGCGGCAAACAGTGGGGCAGCGGCGCTTGGAGCACCACTAAACCACGATTACTGCGTCATCAGCTTAAGTGATCTTATGACACCGTGGGAGATTATCGAAAAAAGGCTTGCGGCAGCGGCGATGGGCGATTTTTGCATGGCGATTTATAATCCATCCAGCCACCACAGGGCAGATTATCTTAAGAAGGCCTGTGACATTTTACAAAAAAACGGAGTGGAGCCGGAGAGAGCCTGTGGCTATGTGGAAAACATCGGAAGAGAAAACACAGCCTGTGAAGTCTGCACACTCGCAGAATTGCGGGAGCGTCAGGTGAATATGTTTACAACGGTATTTATTGGAAATTCCAGAACAAAAATCATAGGTGGGAAACTTGTCACACCGAGAGGGTATGTGCTGCCGGATCCGGCGGTTTAAAGTATGCTGTATTTTAATTTGCATGTGACAATCGTGCAAACAGGAGAAAGAAATTCATGAATAAAATTCTTATTTTTTCAGGAACAACAGAAGGACGCATGTTAGCGCAGACATTGTCTGAAAATGGAATCCGCTGTATTGTTTCCGTGGCAACAGAATATGGTGAGAGCGTCATGCCGGAGATGGAAGGAGTTACGGTTCATAAAGGCAGGATGGATTTGGAGAAAATGCAGAAGTTCATCGCACAGAGCGAGGTGGCAGCGGTGGTGGATGCAACGCATCCGTTTGCAACGGCAGTTTCGGAAAACATCAGGGAAAGCCTGAAAAATATGGAGATTCCGTATATCCGGCTGCAGAGGGAGACTTCGGATATTGCGTTAAATAAGGATACAATACAGGAAAATCACTCAGATGTGATACTGTGCAGTGACGCCACAGAATGTGCAGACTTCTTAAGCTTCACAGATGGAAACATCCTGCTCACGACCGGGAGCAAAGATCTTGCCACATACAGTCGGAAGGAAGCGTTAAAAGACCGCCTGTTTGTCCGTGTATTGCCGGGATTGGAGAGTCTCTCTCTCTGTGAAAAGAACGGTATCTGTGGAAAACAGATCATTGCGATGCAGGGACCTTTTTCATTGGAGATGAACCGCGCACTGATCAGACAGTTTGATATAAAGTATCTGGTCACAAAGGAGAGTGGCAGAACAGGTGGATTTCTGGAAAAAATAAAAGCTGCCGAGGCAGAAGGGGTCACTGCCTGTGTGATCGGCAATCCGGAAAAACAAAACAGTGGTGATACATTTACACAGGTGTGCAGAAAAATTTCTGAAATTACAGGAAAAACAATAAAAAACCAGATCGCCCTCATCGGAACCGGTATGGGAAATGAGCAGACGCTCACGATGGAAGCGGCAGAAAAAATCCGGGAAGCAGATTACATTTTTGGAGCAAAACGGCTGCTAAGGACAACAAAAAATGAGCAGGCAGTCCGTTATCCCTATTATCTTGCAGCGGATATTGTCCCGGAGCTGGACCGGTTATCCGGCTGCGGGGTAAAAGTGGTCATTCTTTTTTCCGGTGATACCGGTTTTTACAGCGGATGCGGGAAACTATATGAAACACTGAAGGGCAGAAGTGACAGCAGTGTGCGTATCTATCCCGGAATTTCATCGGTATCCTATTTTGCGGCATTGACCGGGTACAGTTATCAGGATGCGGCTGTTTTAAGTATCCATGGACACGGAGTGGAGACAGAGTGGATCGGAAATCTGACAGAAACCATTCGTTTTTCTAAAAAAACATTTTTGCTGATGTCCGGAAAAGAGGATGTGCAAAAACTCGGCAGACTGTTACAGAAATATCATTTACAGAACTGTAAGGTACTTGCAGGTTTCCAGCTGTCCTATCCGCAGGAGAAAGTTTTGGCATTAACGCCGGAAGCATGTGAACATGTGGAAGAAACCGGATTATATATATGTCTCATCTTAAATCCGGATGCAGAAAAAAAGGCAGTTACCTGTGGGATGCGGGATGAGGAATTTTTGCGGGATAAAGTTCCGATGACAAAAGAAGAGATAAGAGCGTTGTCTATCTGCAAATTGCATTTACAAGAGGATTCCGTCTGCTATGATATCGGAAGCGGAACAGGATCGATTGCAATAGAAATTGCAAAGAGAAGCGGACAGATCCAGGTTTATGCGATAGAAAAAAAGCCTCTTGCACTGGAACTGATCCAGAAAAATATCGAGAAATTCGCTCTGCCGAACATTCAGGTAATCGCCGGTGAGGCACCGGACTGTCTTAAGACAGAAGAACGGAGTGAGCATCCGACACATGCGTTCATCGGTGGAAGCAGTGGCAGATTAAAAGAAATCTTAGATGTTTTATATAAAAAAAATCATGAAATGAGGATCGTGATCAACTGCATCAGTTTAGAGACGATCCGTGAACTAACATTGCTGGAAACAGACAGCCGTATCACGGATCTCGAGATCATTCAGGTGCAGGTATCCCGTGCAAAAACAGTCGGCGGTTATCATCTGATGCAGGGAGAAAATCCAATTTACATCTGCTCTTTTGATTTTACCGGGGAGGTATCTTAAATGGGATTGAAAATACCGAAAGTTATGATCGCTGCGGTAAAAAGCGGCAGTGGAAAGACAACCATCACATGTGCTTTTTTAAAACAGTTATTATGCAGGAAAAAACATCCGGTGTCCTTTAAGTGCGGACCGGATTATATTGATCCGATGTTTCATGAACAGGTGTTAAAAATTCCATCCAAAAATCTGGATACATTTTTTTCAGATGCATCACAGATACAGGCGTTATATGAGATGGAACTGCCGGGACACGATATCGCAGTGTTAGAAGGGGTTATGGGACTTTACGATGGACTTGGCGGAATCAGGGAGGAGGGATCTTCCTACCATCTGGCCAAGACGCTGGATGTCCCGGTTATTCTGGTAGTGGATGCGCATGGCATGGGAAAATCTGTAATTCCGCTCATTGCAGGATTCTTACAGTATGATGAGAAAAAGCTGATCAAAGGGGTTATCTTAAACCGGACAAGTAAAATGTTTTTTGATACCATTGCGCCGCTGATCGAAGAAGAACTTGCGATAAAAGCACTGGGATGCATTCCGAATGAAAAAGAACTGACAATCGGCTCCAGACATCTGGGTCTGATCCTGCCGGAAGAAATGGAAGAACTGAATTTTCAGCTGGAAAAAGCCGGACAATTGCTGGAAAAATATGTGGATGTCGATGCGATGATCGGGATTGCGGAAAGTGCTTTGTGGGAAAAAGAAGAAACAGTAACAGAAGAAGTAAAGCCGGAAGAAAAAGAAAATTTAGAAGAAAAAGCGTATTCTGGGAAAGTTACAATTTTTTCTCAGGCAATTTTCAGTGGAAAAAAAGAATTATATGACAGAGAGAACTCCGGTACAAATACAATACCGCGCCGCATCGCAGTGGCGAAAGACGAAGCGTTCTGTTTTTATTACCGTGACAACTTAAGAATGCTGGAACACTATGGAGCAGAGCTGGTATTTTTTTCACCGCTGCATGATGAAAAGCTTCCGGAAAACATTCATGGCTTACTGTTAGGCGGCGGTTATCCGGAATTATACGCTAAGCAGCTTGAAGAAAATGAGAGCATGCGGAAATCAATCAAAGAAGCGCTGGAACAGCAGTTACCTTCCCTGGCAGAATGTGGGGGATTTATGTATCTGCATGACACGCTCACAGACAGGGAGGGAACAACTTATCAAATGGCAGGTGTGATCCCGGCAGAGTGTCAGTACACGGGAAAACTGGTACGTTTTGGTTATGTGGAAGTACAACTGCCGCAAGGGCTTACGGAGAAGGGAACAGCAGAAATGCCGGAGCCGGAAAAAATAAAGGCGCATGAGTTCCACTATTTTGACAGCACAGCGAATGGAGAGGATTGCATTGCCACAAAACCGGTGACAGGAAGAAGCTGGAAGTGCATTCATGCATCGGACGACCATTTCTGGGGATTTCCACATCTGTATTATCCGTCAGATCCAAAGTTTGTGAAATGGTTTTTGGAAAGAGCAGAAAAACACATTTGAGATTGCAAAAAAAACATGGGTGTGCTAACATGGATAAGGCTTAGACCGCTATATCATTCATGCGGTGTGGAAGCGTAAAAAAATGACAGTTTCATAGAGAAGACAGTTGGTGCCAGCCGGTTTTGTTAAGACCAGACTGGTTAAAAGGGAAACAGGTGTGATTCCTGTACGATCTCGTCACTGTGATAAGGGAGTGCAGATTCTTTTTCCGCATGGAAAGCCACTGGTGCATGGCACTGGGAAGGCAGAATCTGTATGAGGATCTTTCAGCCAGGAAACCTGCCAATCGTCTGGTACAGGGAAATGAATTCCCAGATCACGAGTAATTGGTCGTACTGTTTAGAGGGCTTTCTGACAAAAAGCCTGATTTTCATTGACTTTTTACTCCGTTCAGGACATCTGACCGGAGATTTTTTTGGTCGTATTATAAAAGATAGGGCATAATATTTTTTCTTTGTGTACAGATCTCTATGAAGCAGAAGTAAATCACAAAGAGGAGAAAAAAATGAAGAAAAAAACACTTGCACTTGTTCTTGCGTTTACAATGACAGCAGCCCTTTTTACAGGATGCGGAAGCAAGAACGAGACAGAGACAACACAGACACAGACAGAAACAGCTGCTGAGACAGAGAGCACTGCAGCAGAGACAACACAAGCAGCAGGCAGCGAAGCAGAGAGCAGTGAGGCTGAGGTATCTGCAGATAATCCGTTTGCAGGCAAGACCGTGAAGGTTGGCTGTTCCGCAACCTTTGTTCCGTTTGAATCCATTGAGATGGCAGCAGACGGAAGCAAGAACTATGTTGGCATGAATATTGATATTGTTAAGGCAATCGTTGAGAAAAACGGCGGTAGCGTTGAGTTTGTAGATATGCCGTTTAAGAGCCTGATGGCAGCAATCCAGGCCGGCCAGATTGATTTCTGCAGCGGCGGCATGGCACCGACCGAGGAGCGTGAGAAGACTCTGGATTTCTCCGAAATCTTCTTCTATCCGAGAAATGCGATCGTTTACCGCGCAGAGGATGATTACCCGGATCTGGATTCCCTCCAGGGCAAGACCGTAGCATATGTATTTGGTACCAACTATCAGCAGGTAGCTGAAAGTATCCCGGATGTCAACGCAGTTGGTATTCAGGGAAGCCCGGCCTGCATCGAGGAAGTAAAGAGCAAACGTGCAGATGCCTGCATCATTGATG
>OLVY01002457.1_pt1 | contig 10152 bp, 8 predicted proteins | sample 1674261 | NCBI WGS metagenome assembly OLVY01 (sample SAMEA103958155, study PRJEB25191) | human gut metagenome | biome: human-associated habitat [ENVO:00009003]; feature: intestine environment [ENVO:2100002]; material: feces | place: Germany | collected 2013/2015
CCGGTGAAGCTGCAGCAGACGATGCGGCCGTAGTTTTCGCCCGCGATGCCGCCGGCGACGATCTTGTCGCCCGCCGCGGCCACGGAACCGGCCACGTTCAGATCCTCCACGCTGCCGCCGGACAGGATGACGGCAAACAGGCCCGCGGGGCTGTAGCTGCCGGTGAGGTTCAGGTCGGAGATGGTATGGCCGCCGCCGTCAAACGTGCCGCCGAAGGCGGCCACGGGCGTGTAGTCCATCCCTGCCAGAGAGATATCCGCCCGCAGGATGACCGTTTTTCCGGCCGACCAGGTGTCGAGCGCACAGCTTTTCGCAAAGCTCACAAAATCGCTGGCGGAATCGATGTAGATGGTATCCGGGCCGTCCGCCGCCGAGGCCGTCAGGCCGAGCGGCGCGAGCAGCGTCAGCGCCAGGAGCGCCGCGAGCAGCCGCAGCGCGGCTTTCTGCTTATTCTTCATGTGCTTCGGCCTCCTTTTCCTGCGGCTGTTCGTCCTGCGGGGCGGCTTCTTCACCGGGTCCCGGCTTTGGCTCCGCCTCGGGTTCCGGCGAAGGCGCCGGGTCGGTGTCCTCGCCGGGGTCCGGCTCTGTCTGGCCGGAGAGCAGGCTGATGTTCACATCGCCGTCGACATAGGCGTGGACGATGCCGTGGATCTGGCCGCGGATCTCGCCGCGGACCATGCCGTCGATGCGCACGCGGCCGGAGGACTGGTGCTGCGAGACCGGCGTGGGCACGTCGAAGGAGGTCTTATCGATGACCTTCTCACCAAGAAGCAGGATCTGCGGCAGGATGAACATGACGATGATGATCGTGATGATGGTGCCGCGCCCGAGGCTGTCGCCGATACCGGCGATGGCGGCGTTGGAGGTCATCTGGCCGATGAGGATGCCGGCGATGACCATCATGAGGCCCGAGGTGATGATCGTCGGGAAGGCGAGGTTCATGGTCTCGATGATGGCGTCTTTTTTGGGCATTTTGTCCTTGAACTCCATGAAGCGGCTGGTCGTGACGATGGCGTAGTCGATGTTCGCGCCCATCTGGATGGACGAGACGACCAGATAGCTGAGGAAGAACAGGGGGCTGTTCGTGATGGTGGGGATGCCGTAGTTGATCCAGATACTGCCCTGAATGACCAGGATCAGCAGCACCGGGATCCCGGCCGATTTGAACGTGAACAGCAGAACGACCAGCACGATCAGGATGGACAGGACCGACACGACGACATTGTCGCGCGAGAACGAGGTCTTGAAGTCCTGCTCGGACGAGGAATCGCCCACGACGTATACCTCGCCGTCCGGATAGTATTTGTGCGCGACGACGCGCATCTGGTCGAGGAAGTCATACGTCTCGTCGCCGCCCACGGGCAGGTTCAGATAGACGAGCATACGGGTATAATCGTCGGACTGCAGTTGCTTGCGCGCGTTGGTGATCTGCGAATAGGCGCTTTCAAGTGTCTCGGTCATGTCGGCGTCGAGCGTAACGTAGCCGTCCTGCATCTCGCCGTAGAGAAAGGTAAACATATCGATGAGCGGCACGGAGTAATTGGGAAGTCCCCCGATGATCTTGCCGTAATTGCCGCCGTCGGCAGCGTAGGCCGCATAAAGCAGTTCCGCGACCTCATAGTCAAGGTCGGTCAGTTCGGAAAACTGCCGCGGCGTCAGTGCGTCGGTCAGCATATAGCCGCCCATCGCCTCCACATTGGAAAGGCCCAGCGTGGAATCGACCTCGTCGTATGTCCCAAGTTCGTCCAGCAGCTTCTTTTCCGCCGCATAATCCCCTGCCGGAACCACAACGGCGACCATATTCGTCGAGCCGAAGGTGTCATCCATGAGATCATCCGCGATCTGCTGCTCTGAGTGCTTGGTCGTCTCCAGATAGCTGAAGCCGTAGACATACGGGCAGTTGTTTGCAAAGAGCATTGCAACAATGATCACCACCAGAAAAATCGGCGGGATGATCTTCTTCGTTGCGTAGGCAAATCTGCCGACAAACGGGATCTTGGGAACAAAGTTCTTGTGCCGTGTGGCGTCGATCTTCTTGCCAAAGAGCATCAGCAGACCCGGCATGAGGAAGAACACTGCAAACAGCGAGAAGAAAATAGACTTAATGAGGCAAACGCCGAGGTCAAAGCCCAGCCGGAACTCCATAAAGAGCATCGCAACGAGGCCGCCGATGGTCGTCAGGCTGCTGCCGCAGATCTCCGGCACAGCCTTGCTCAGCGCAACAATGACCGCTTCGCGGATAGGCAGCTTCTCATGCTCCTCCTTATAGCGGTTGCAGAAAATGATCGCATAGTCCACAGACAGCGCTAATTGCAGCACAATCGTGACGGAGTTTGACACGAACGAGATCGTGCCGAGCAGGAAGTTCGTGCCCATGTTCAAAAGCGCCGCTGCAATGAACGTAATGAGCAGCACCGGCACCTCCGCATAGGTCTGCGAGGTCAGGATCAGCACGGACACCACGACGATAGCTACGATGATGACGATCACGCCGATCTCCTGCGCCAGCGTCTTTGACGCCGTATCGCCGAAGGTCGCCGAGACATACATATCATAGCCGGAAAGTTCGTCCTCGACCCGCTCCATGACCGTCTCGCACATATCGTCCGTCTCGGAATAGTCAAAGGTAATATTGTAGAGCGCGGAAGCATTGGTATAATGCTCCTTCGTGTCGTCAAACGTAACGCTCTGCACGCCATCGACCGCTTCCAGCCGTTCGGACACGGCCTGCGCCTCGTCATAGGTCACGTTGACAAGCATGATCTTTGCCGTGCCAAACGTGATAAATTCATCCTCCATCAGATGCAGGCCCTTGTACGTCTCCGAGTCCTTCGGCAGATACGCCGAAAGCTGGTTCTCCACCTGCACCCAGTTCCGCGAAAACGCGGAAAACACCAGCCCAATGGCGACAATCAGAAAGATCAGATTCCGCTTGTCTACAATAAAGCTGGCAAGCTTATACATGAAGCCCTCTTCGTTGTTTTTCGGTTCCTGACTCATGATTCACACTCCTGTGTTTGATTCTCCTGAAAATTCAATCCAGTTTAGCACAAAACAGCCGGAATTGGCAATAGGCAAGCGAATAAAGATGTGCAAAAAACGCCCGGAGGGAGTTCCCTCCGGGCTTCCGGTTTTCTTAAGGCAATCCCGCACGATTCGGCGAGAGATTTTTCGTCAGGTCAAGGGTTGAAACGCGCAGGAATACTTTGTGTATTGCAAGCGTTTCAAGCCGCAGAATTGGCGTAAAAGATCTGCCGAAGCGTGCAGACGTAATTATATGGTGCTGCCTTAAATCTTTTCCGCAGAATTCTCAGGCGCTGTGCTGTCACATCGAAATCCATCCGAACGCATTTGCAACGGAACTGATGAGGATAATCGCAGCAAAGAACGGGCAGAGGAAGCGGATCATGGCGTTGAAGACCTTTTTCCGGCGGAACATATGCTCGCCGAGCAGGACCTCCTGCTCGATACGGTTCACACCGGCGACCCGCGAAACAAGCAGGCAGACCGCGATCGCCGCGATGGGCATCATGACGGAGTTCGTCAGAAAATCGAAGAAATCCAGCAGCTGCATCCCGATGATCTTCACACCTGCCAGCGGCCCATAGCCAAGAGACGACAGGCTGCCAAGCCCCAGCATCACAGCGCCGATAACCACCGTCGCTTTTTTCCGGCCCCAGCCAAGTTCGTCCTGGAGGGTAGACACAGCGCTTTCCGTCAGCGCGATGGAACTCGTCAGCGCCGCAAACAGCACCAGCAGGAAGAACAGAATGCCGATTGGGGTCCCGAGGCCCATGGAATCAAAGACCTTGGGGATTGTGATGAACATAAGGGACGGGCCTGCTTTCAGCGCATCCGGGTCGCCGCCCGAGAATGCGAACACAGCAGGGATGATCATGAGTCCCGCCATAATGGCGATGGCTGTATCGAAAATCTCTACATTGCGCGTCGAGCCTTCGATGGAAATGTCTTTTTTCATGTACGAGCCGAACGTGATCAGAATGCCCATGGCGATGGACAGCGAGTAGAACATCTGTCCCATGGCCGCCACGACCGTCATCCACGAGAAATGCGCAAGGTTCGGCACAAGAAAATATTTCACGCCCTCCAGCGCACCGGGCCGCGTTACAGAATAGACCGCGATGATCACAGACAGCACAACCAGCACCGGCATCATGAATTTTGACACGCGCTCAATGCCGTTTTCCACACCCGCAAAGATGATCGTCAGCGTCAGCGCCGCAAACACGGCGAAACAAACCTCCGCCGAGACGCCGTTGGAGATAAACGCGGAGAAATAGCCGTCGGCGGCAAGCGCGCTGCCGCGGCCAAGGACATAATCAGCCAGATATTTGACGACCCAGCCGCCGATAACCGAGTAATACGGCACGATCAGGATCGGGATGATTGCGTTGATCCAGCCGCCGAACCGCAGCCAGCCGGAGTTCCCGAACGCCTTGAACGCACCAACCGGGCTTTTGCCCGTCATGCGGCCAATGGATGTTTCCGCAACGATCATCGTATAGCCGAACGTCATCGCCAGAAGGATGTAGACCAGCAGGAAAATCCCGCCGCCGTATTTCGCAGCCAGATATGGAAAGCGCCAGATGTTTCCAAGGCCGACGGATGCCCCCGCAGCCGACAGGACAAATCCGATTTTCCCGGAAAATGTGCTTCTTGTATGCCCTTTTTGACTCATTTTTCTTCTCCAATCCGCTGCGCAGCGCGCAGCTTTCACAGTGTATCACAGAAGTGTGCAAAAAACAATCCCCCGCCGGAAAAGTTGCAGTTTCAAACTGTGCATTTTCCGTTTCTTAAGAAATATTTATTGTTTATCGATATTTTTTAATTGACAAACAATCTTTTTTATGGTAGTCTGTGGCTACAGAAAGGGAGTGTGCTTCTTATGAACTGGTCAAAGGATCGCTCCATCGCGCTTTCACGCGGGTGCGTGGTGCTGTTTATGATTCTGCTGGCGTCGCTCGATATCGGGTGCTATTGGGCAGTCAAATGGTTTGTCGGGCTGCGGCTGATGAATTGGCAGTATGTGTTTCTGATGATGCTGACAATCTATCTTTGCAGCGGCTTCGGCTGGGTGCTGCTCGTGCGGCTGTGGCAGCTGCTGAACAATATCCGCATGCAGCTTGTCTTCGATCTGCGGAACGTAAAGCTGCTGCGGCAGGTCAGCTGGTGCTGCGTCGGGGCCGGAGCCGTGTGCCTTGTCAGCTGTCTGTATTATCTGCCGTTCATTGCGGTCGCCATCGCGGCGGGCTTCATGGCGCTGATTGTGCGCATCGTCAAGAATATTTTCCAGCAGGCCATCGACATGAAGGCTGAACTCGACCTCACGATTTAGGAGGGTGCGGCATGGAAATTCTCGTAAATCTGGACGTGATGATGGCCAAGCGCAAAATTTCCGCCGGAGAGTTGGCCGAACGCATCGGCATCACGCCTGCAAATCTGTCCATTCTCAAAAACAACAAAGCCAAGGCCATCCGCTTTTCCACGCTCATGGCCCTGTGCCATGAACTCCGCTGCCAGCCGGGTGACCTGCTGGAATTTGTAGACGATCAACAGGAGGGTTCCGATGGAAGACCATAAAACCAACGAATTTCCCCGCTCGCCGGAAGCATCCGATTGGGCGCAGGACGCGCTCGTACCGAAAAGACCGCCGTTTTCCGCGAATCGGAAAGAGCAGCTGCTGGCGTTCGGACTGTATGTGCTGGCATATCTCTATCTGGGCTATCAATGGTGGGTACTGCCGCTGTTCGCGGCCGGATTTATCGCGGCGGCGGAGTATCTGTTCCGGGAGCAGAAGCGTTCCTGGGAAAGCTGGGTCTGGCTTGGCTGCATGCTGCTTGTGACCGGCTGCATCGCCTGGCGCGGGCTGCACCCGTACCAGTACGATTCGCGCTATCCCGAGCTTGTCAACCATGAATATATCCTTTCGGAAAAACTGCTGCTGTTCATCCTGCATATCTTCGCCGTCTATTGGCTCATGAGCCGTTCCGGGCGGCTGACCGGCGGCGAAAGCGGCCATCTGCTGCCGCTCGACGCGCTGCATGCGTTTGTGATCATCCCATTCAAAAATTTCTTCCTGCGCATCCGCTGCGTGCTGTTCGCGCTGAAGCCCAAAAAGGAGCGGAAGATCAACGCAGGGGCTGTCGCAGCCGCCGTGCTGGCCGCGTTCATCGTGCTGGTGCTGCTCGTCATGGCCATGACGCAGCTGTCCGCGGCAGACGACACGTTCAGCAGCCTTTTGGAGGGCTTGCGCGACGCGCTGACACTCGATCTCGATCAAGTGTGGTTCTATCGCTTTCTCCTCAGTCTTCCCGTCGGAGCCTATGTCTTCGGCCTGCTCGCGGGCCTTGGCCGCGAAACGCCCGAGACGATGCGGAAACACGGCGCGTCCGCAGAAACCGCTCTGCCAAAGCTGCGCGTCGTGCCGGAGGCCGTCTGGCTCGCAGCGCTAGGCGTGTTCAGCGTGCTCTATCTCGCATTTTTCTTCGTGCAGGGCCGCTATCTGTTCGGGGCATTCACGCGCACGCTCCCGGAAAGCTTTACCGTCGCGGAATACGCCCGCCAGGGCTTCTTTGAACTCTGCCGCGTCATGGCGATCAATTTTACCCTCTTTTGGCTCGTCTCGCGTACCGCCCGGCGGGAAAGCGGAGCGGTACGCTGGATGGCGGCGGCGCTTCTGATTGAGAGCATGCTCTTCGCCGTCATTGCCTTGTCTAAGCTTGCGCTCTATATCGACTGCTTCGGCTTCACGCCCAAGCGCCTGCAGAGCACATGGCTCGTCTGCGTCCTCCTGTTCGGCAGCGCCTGCGCGCTTTATACCCACCTGACGGCCAAAAAGTCCATGCGCGTCTGGATGATCTTCGGCGCCGTCACGCTTGCACTGCTGTGCATCTGGTAAATTGTCGGGGATCCGCGGAACAACACGCAAAAAATCCGCGGATACCCCCTTGACAGCAATGTGCAGCTGTGTTATTATAATAAAGCTTTTTGAGAGCATTATATCGCGGGATAGAGCAGTTCGGTAGCTCGTCGGGCTCATAACCCGGAGGTCGGGGGTTCAAATCCCTCTCCCGCAACCATAAATCGCCGTATTTCGTGAGAAATGCGGCGATTTCTCTATCGTTTTGTTCGAATTTTGCCGTTTTGCTCATTTGCAATTCATGCTCCCCGTGGAGTCTTTGTTCTTGCTTGCTGGACATAGTTTCCATATCAAAGCATTCCGAAAGTTCTGATTGGAATGCTGCCGCTTGACAGCTTTGCGCGCTATTTGCAATAAAGTATGCAATAGCGCGTTTTTTCGTTTTATGCCGTGTGGTTTCGTCGCTGTGGAAAGGTCGGTAAAACAACATCTGCAAACTTGGCGCGAGGAGCAGCACCGTTTAATTTCGGTGCTTCATCCATCTGCTCCATGTGAAGATGATCGCTCATCGTGCCGATAGCTTTGCGCTCAATGTCTTCGTTTTTATGAAGATATTTGCGTGTTGTTTCAATCGACGAATGACCCAGAATCCCCTGCACGATGTGGAGCGGTACTTTATCTTCCACCAGCCGCGTCGCCAGCGTGTGCCGCAGCGCGTGGGGATTGACCTTGCGGATCTCGCAGCGTTTGGAAACTGCGGCCAGCCGGATCTCAAAGCTCTTGGGATCGAGATGCGTTCCAGCCTTGGACGGGAACAGCAACCCATCCGGGTTCGGCCATGTAGAATTTGCCAGCGTGAACAAATGACGGACCAGAAGCTCGCACAGGCCGTCAGAGATCGCGATCTCGCGGTTCGACGTGCTTGTCTTCGGCGTGTTCTGAACGATAAGGTGCGTTTTCTTCTTCGGATCGTAATTCAGAATCTCAATGTTTGGATTCTCTGGAGAAACGGCCGCTGTTGGAACACGGATCAGATTTTTCGTGACCGAAAGCGTTTGCTTCTCCAAATCCAGATCGGAAATTTTCAGCGCCAGCACCTCGCCGACGCGAAATCCGACGAACAGGGTCGTCAGAATCGCGACGCGCTGTGTTTCCCGCATGACCTCCTCGATGAAGACCTGCATTTCCGACGGGCTCAGGACACGCATCTCCGGCGTAATAACCTCCGGCCTTGTCGTGTCAACCGTGGGATTACACGGCAGGTGGTATTTCCTCATGGCATACGCGAAAAAGTCCTTCAGCAGCATATGCTGGTTCTGAATGGTCTTTGCGGACAGGCCGCCTTTGCGTCCATCCAAACGACCGCCGTTTTTCTGCTTTCTTTGATAATAGTCCTGTATGGTGTCCTGGGTGATCTGGTAGAGCGGCAGGTTTCCAAAGGCTTCCGCGAAATGAATCCGATAGGTATCCAGATAGCTTGCATAGGTAGACGGCTTTCTGGCAGGCGGCGATTTGTAAAGCTCAAGCCATTTGAGGAAGGCTTCTGAGAACAGTATTTCCGCCTCAATGGGGTGACCGAGTTTAGCCCGGAGTTCTTCGAGACGAGCGGATTCCGCTGCCTGTGCTTCCTCCTCCGCCTTGATACGCGCCTGTTCTTCTTCCCATTGTGCGCGGCGCTCTTTGCAGATCGTCTTGGTACGGCCCTTAAACGCTTTGCGGTATGGACTGCCATCCTCTTTTCGGCCGTATGTGACCTGATAGACCCATGATTTATCCTTTTGCTGATAGAAGCTGCCTTCTCCGTTTGAACGACGTGCCATGCTATCAACCTCCAATTTCTTTATAATATTTGGAGATTTGACGTTAATTCATAATCGTATGCGAGGACTTCATCCACTCATAAAACGGTTCCTTTGGAACGCGAAAAGAATTGCCGATGCGAATGACCGGAAATGACTTGCTGTGGATCAGATTGTACGCAGCGTTGATGCTGATGTTCAGGATCTGCTTGATATCCCGTACAGTCAAGGTTTCATTTTCTCTCTTTTCCATAGTGGAATCCTCCTCATACGAAGTAAAATATGAACTTTTCAAGGTGCAGAAGCTGACTCGTATAGTTATTGTACGACAGCTCTGCAGGCAATGCAATGCCGCCGCGGGTATCGCGGCGGCATTATTTTGAAAGATGTTTCTCTTTTCGTCTTCCTAACGCCGAAGAATACCGTCGGCGAAAGCGTACAGATTTGCAAGTTCCTCTACAGCCTGTTGTCTGAGCCGCTGCACGGTTCTGGGCGTCGAGCCCATACCGTCCGCGATTTCGCCCCAGGATTGCTGCTCGAAATAATACCTACGGATCACGTCCTGCTGCCGCCCGTCCAGAAACCCTATGTAATGCGAAAGCCGATCCTGCTCATGGCAGAGATCGGCGTATTTGGAGATCAGTTCTTCAACACTTTCTCCATTGAGCTGCGCGGCAGTGCGCTGATAGGACATTGCAATTTCAGGGACGCTTTTGGGATAGGCATTCGTACCGGCATTGTCTGCGTCCCGCTTTTGAAACGTCATGACCTCAATCATTTCCGTCGGCGTAACATGGCTGGCATACTGTATTTCGTACTGAAGCAGTTCTATCTGCCGCATCATTTTCTGATAGTTTTCCAGCCGATCCAGCACTTCGTTCAGGTATTTGTTGTCCATTTGTTATCCCTCCTAAACCAAAATGCTGCCCGCCGGGTATGCGGCAGCATACAAAAAACAGATGCTGCAGCCGAGCACTGCAACATCTGTTTTCTATTTTTCTATTGTAAGGATAACACAGATACCTGCGACAAATCAAGTGCCGAGCGTGCGCGATTTTAGGCGATTGTGCGACAGAAGTGCGACATCGAATGCGTAATGCCTGCGTAGAATTCCGTCAACGTTTATACATAAAGCACACTCGACGCAGCACGAAGCGTTTCAATGTAAGTGCCGTTGCTATCGTATACGTCCACAACGAATGTAACTTTGTAATAATATCCGGATTCCACATAGCGATTTTTGATAATTGAAAATGCGCTGGTTGCTCCGTTATATCCGGGGCCGTTATAATCCCATGACTTCTCAATAGACCAGTATTTTTGATCAGAACTCTTGCACAGAGCCAGGGATGCATCTATTGTACCGCTTCGATATTTGGAATATAAGGAAATTGTGCCTTTGCATTCAGCATAGTTCGAGCTTGAAACCACCAAAGACGCAGAACACAGAGAAGATGTATCATACCGAAGAGG
>OLVY01002462.1_pt1 | contig 10143 bp, 9 predicted proteins | sample 1674261 | NCBI WGS metagenome assembly OLVY01 (sample SAMEA103958155, study PRJEB25191) | human gut metagenome | biome: human-associated habitat [ENVO:00009003]; feature: intestine environment [ENVO:2100002]; material: feces | place: Germany | collected 2013/2015
TAGTTGAGCTGCTTGACAACAAGTCGCTTAACGGAATAAAGGCTAAAAAGGTCGGCAACGGACAGCACGGAACTGCAAGATGGGCTACAAAAGCTGAGATAAAGCGTACTTTTATCTCTCTGCCATTCGAGCCTGAACTCTGGCGGCAGGGAAGGAATCTTCCAAATGTACAAGGAACAGTTGTAGGCTGTCGGACGCATGGTAAAAAGACTGAGGCTCTTGTTGATGACGGAGATGTTCACACGCTGATGATAGGAGCAGCAGGAGTGGGAAAGACAGCGTACTTCCTGTATCCCAATATAGAACTTGCCTGCGCAAGCGGAATGTCGTTCATATCAACTGACACCAAAGGAGATGTTGCCCGAAACTATGGTACAATCGCAAGCAAGTACTACGGCTACAATGTTTCTGTTCTCGACCTGAGAAATCCCACCAGAAGTGATGAAAACAATATTCTGCATCTTGTGAATAAATACATGGATATGTATCTGGACGATAAGAAAAACCTTTCGGCAAAAGCTAAAGCGGAAAAGTATGCAAAGATAACGGCAAAGACGATAATCAATATCGGAGGCAGTGACAGCTCAAACTACGGACAAAATGCTTTTTTCTACGATGCAGCGGAAGGACTTCTGTCTTCTGTTATCCTGCTTTTAGCTGAGTTCGGTGACAAAAACGAAAGGCATATCGTATCTGTGTTCAAGCTGATTCAGGATCTGCTTGCCAAGTATCAGCCCGACCCAAAAGCCAAGCCGAAAATGTATTTTACAAAGCTTATGGACAAGCTGCCAAGTGAACACAAAGCAAAATGGCTTGCGGGTGCTGCTCTCAATTCCTCGGACCAGTCCATGCTTTCGGTAATGAGTACGGCTTTGTCAAGGCTAAACAGCTTTCTTGATTCGGAGCTTGAACAAATGCTGTGTTTCGGAACGGCAGTTGACGCAGAGAAATTTTGCAATGAAAGGTCGGCGATTTTTATTGTTCTTCCCGAAGAAGACACAAGCAAGTACTTTATGGTCAGCCTTCTGATTCAGCAGCTGTATCGTGAGATTTTAGTAATAGCCGATGAAAACGGCGGCAAGCTTAAAAACAGAGTTATGTTTTATTGTGATGAATTTGGCACGTTCCCTAAAATAGAGGGAGCTGAATCAATGTTCTCCGCAGGACGTTCAAGGAAAATATCCATAGTTGCGATAATCCAGTCCTTTGCACAGCTTGAACAGAACTACGGCAGACAGGGTATGGAGATAATAACCGACAACACTCAGCTTACCGTGTTCGGCGGATTTGCGCCAAACAGCCAGAGTGCAGAGGTGCTGTCAAAAGCGTTGGGAGAGCAAACTGTATTGTCAGGTTCTGTGTCGTGCGGAAAGGAAAAATCACAGTCACTTCAGATGATAGGCAGACCGCTTATGACTGTGGACGAACTCAAATCTATGCCAAAAGGTCAATTTATCGTAATGAAAACAGGAACACACCCGATGATTTCAAAGCTGAAATTGTTCTTTAAATGGGGGATTAAATTTGAGGAAGAATACTGTCTCCCTGATAAAACAGCAAGGCAGGTTTGTTACAAAAATCGTGATGAATTAATCAGAGATGTGGAGGTTAAATATCCGCAGAAAAAAGCTGTTGCTGCGGAAATTGAAGTGTCTGTCGATGATGAAGAATTTGATGAATTTCCGATGAGAAAAGCGAAAATTAAAACGTGAGGAGGCTGATGCAAATTGATATTACCGAGAAGAATTTACGATTTAGGTCTGAGCCACAAGGCTGTGGCTGTGTACTGTTATCTTGCAAACCGTGCGGATAAAAACGGAGAATGTTTTCCCTCTGTGCGCAGGATAGCAGAAGATTTGAGTATACACAAAAGCACGGTGTATCGTGCATTTACGGAACTTGAAAACCGTGGATTGTTAGAACGGATACCTCGCTATCATATCCAAGGAGGACGCCGCAGCTCGCTGTACAGAGTAAAGGGCGAGATAACAAAGGCAGGAGGTGGTGCGGATGTTTGATTGGATCGGCGACGCCATTAACTGGATAGGCGACGGAATATCAAGCCTTTGGGATAACACGGTAGGTTCTGCGGTAGACGCAATTACCGACGAGATATGGAATATTATGTTTGAGTGGCTTTTCAACCTCATTTACGGCGCAGTAGCCGATCTTTTTGAATTTATCAATGCAAGCACAAGCAGTATTTTCGCTCTGTCGTGGGTGCAGTCGTTCATAGCATTGTTCCACAGTCTCGCATGGATGCTGTTTGTCTGCGGACTTATCGTAGCGGTATTTGACACGGCGATAGCCTATGAATCTGGTCAGGCGAACATCAAAAACACTTGTCTGAACGTGCTGAAAGGCTTTATGGCGGCAAGTTTGGTTACTGTTGTTCCGCAAAGGCTGTACGCATTCTGTGTGGCGATGCAGGGCACTTTCTCCCATGAACTGCTGGGCGGTTTTATAGGGGCTACATCATCGTCGGTGGCAGGCACGGGACTTTCCGTAATTATTGCCCTTGCTTCGGACGTTTCGCTGTTCAGCCTGTTTTTTATCATACTTTTCGGCTATTGCACAGTCAAGGTAGTGTTTTCAAACATCAAGCGCGGCGGCATAATGCTGTGTCAGATAGCTGTGGGAAGTCTGTATCTGTTCAGTGTTCCGAGAGGTTACACGGACGGTTTTTACTCATGGTGCAAGCAAGTGATCGCTACTTGTCTGACTGCATTTTTGCAGACAACTATTTTATATCTCGGACTGCTGACCTACACTCAGCACGCTCTGCTGGCAGTCGGAATATGTCTGTCGGCGAATGAAGTTCCGAGGATAGCTCAGATGTACGGACTGGATACGAGCGTTAGGGTCAATATGATGAGCGTGAGCAATACTGTTTCTATGGGCGCTAAGGCTATTGGAATGCTGAAAGGAGGAGCAAAATGAAAACCTACATCTACCCCGAAAACCTGAGAGCGAACGTAAAGCTGTGGTTCTGGAGCGTGCGTGATTTTATCATCATCTGCGGCGGAATAATTCTGTCGGTGATTGTGCTTGTAAATCTGTGGAACGTCCTGCCTTTTGCGGCGACCGCCTGTTTTGCGTTTCTCTCGCTTCGGGTCGACGAAACCGCAATTATGGACTATATCTTCAATGCTGTGAAGTTTTTTGTGACCTCACAGCAGATTTTTTATTGGACGAAAGGAGCATAAAATTTAATGGCAAAGAAGAACAACGGCGTTCAGGGCTTGATAGGTCTTGAACGCTTTACTCGTTTCGGAGTAAAATCCGACAAGGCTGAAATTGCATTTTTCAGCGTAGAGCCGACCAATATTTCCGTGCTGTCTGCGGCGAATATTGACGTGAAGATACACCACCTGATGATGCTGTTAAGCACGATCCCCGACCTTGAGATACTTGCTCTGGACTCCTGCGAGTGTTTCGATACCAACAAGGTTTACGTCAAAAAGCGGTTGCAGACCGAGCAGAACGAGGCGGTCAGAAAGCTGCTGCAGGCGGACTATGATTTTCTCGACGAGATCCAAGTGGAGATGTCCTCGGCAAGGCAGTTTTTGTTTGCGGTAAGATTCCGCAGAGAGAAAGACGAGCAGATTTTTAATATCATCAACCGAGTGGATAAAGCGATATCAGAACACGGCTTTACGGCTCGTAGAATGAGTAAGTCTGACATAAAGCGTATGCTTGCACTTTACTTCGGAACGAGCATATCGGGCGAGGAAATCCCCGATATTGAGGGAGAAAACGAATTTAATCTGGAGGGATTGCATGAGAATTAATTTACGAAAAAAGAAAAATCTGACGGACGAACAGCTTGAAATTATCAGCACAAAGGACTTTTTTGACCGAACTGTTCCGGGAATAATCAAGTTTTACACCGACCACTATATCTGCGGAAACTTCTACAAGTCCTGCTGGGCGGTTACGGAATATCCGACTTCAACGGAAGAAACGGCTATCCTTGCTCACCTTGCCGACAGAAACGGGGTAACTCTCAGAATTTACAACCGCCTTGTGACAAGTATGGAACAACGAAAAATCGTTCAGCAGGCAATGCGGAAAAATCATATGATGACCACCACAAACGATGTAAACGAGAGCATCAAGGCTCAGGATAATATCAACGATGTGGTAGAACTGCTGTCAGAACTTCGCCGAAACAAAGAACCGCTGCTGCATACGGCTGTGTTTATTGAATTAAAAGCAAGCTCGGAAGATAAATTAAAGGAACTGCAAGCCGATATTTCGATGGAATTAACACGCTCAAAGATATCTGTGGACAGGCTTTTGCTCCGTCAGAAAGAGGGCTTTTTATCGGTTTTGCCGACGGGCAATAATGTGTTCGCAAGCCAGTTTGAACGTGTTCTTCCTGCTTCAAGTGTTGCTAATCTTTATCCTCTAAATTACTCAGGAAAGACCGATGAAAACGGCTTCTATATCGGCAGAGATAAGTATGGCAGCAACGTGCTTGTTGACTTTGACAAGCGTACCGAGGACAAGACAAACAGCAATATACTCATTCTCGGCAACAGCGGTCAAGGAAAGTCATACCTGATGAAATTACTGCTGTGCAATCAGCGTGAGGCAGGCAAAAGTGTGTTGGTTTTAGATCCCGAAGCCGAGTACCGTGACATTTGTTCAAATCTCGGCGGAACATACATTGATATGATGTCGGGCGAATTTATGATCAATCCGCTTGAACCTAAAGCTTGGAGCGACGGCGAAAAAGCGGATATTGAAGATCCCGAAACGTTCAGAAAAGTCACAAGATTATCACAGCACATATCGTATTTAAAGGATTTTTTCAGAGCGTACAAGGACTTTTCTGACAGCGAAATTGACACCATAGAGATCATGCTTATGAAGCTGTACGCAAGATTTGGAATTGATGATTTTACCGATTTCAATACGCTGGACAGCGAAGATTATCCAATTATGAGCGACCTCTACGAACTTATTGAAAAGGAATTCATGGCGTTTGATTACGAGAAAAAACATCTTTATACCGAAGAAATGCTGCAGAATATCTGTCTTGGACTTCACTCCATGTGCAAAGGTGCGGAAAGCAAGTACTTCAATGGTCACTCCAACATCAAGGACTGCGAGTTTATCTGTTTCGGAGTGAAAGGTCTTATGGACACTAACAAAAGGCTCAAGGATACGCTGCTTTTCAACATTCTCAGCTATATGAGCAATCAACTGCTCGGCAGAGGAAATACAGTTGCCGCAGTAGACGAGCTGTATTTGTTTCTCACAAATATGACGGCGATTGAGTATATTCGCAACGGCATGAAGCGTGTTCGTAAAAAGGAGTCCTCATTTATTCTGGCAAGTCAGAATATTGAGGACTTTTTACTGCCTGAGATCAAGGAATTTACCAAGCCGCTGTTCAGTATTCCATCTCATCATTTTCTGTTCAACCCCGGTAATATTTCACCGACTGCTTTTATTGATACCTTGCAGCTTGAAGAATCGGAGTACAGCTTGATAAAGTATCCCGAACGTGGCACTTGCCTTTACAGGTGCGGAAACGAGAGATATTTGTTACAGGTCATCGCTCCGCAGTACAAGGCTGTGTTGTTTGGAAACGGTGGTGGTCGGTAATGTCTGCAACAGTTGCGGTTGCTCTGAAAAAGGTAGCGATATATATTCTGGGCGACGAAAAGAAACGAGGAAAGCTGTTTGTTCTGATCGGAAGCATCGCCGCAGGCTTTCTTGGACTGATGTGCCTGCCCGTAGCTGTGCTTTCGAGCATGGGCAGCATGGAGATCGAACAGCCTGAAATTAACGCTGAAATGTTCAGCGATTCGTCTTTGTTTGAAAGCCTTGACAGCGAACAGCAGGCGAAAATAACCGAAATTCAAAACAGCGGTCAGGAAATCGAGGACGCCATGAGGGGCGCAGGGGTTCGCTCTCAGACCATAAAAGCACAGCTGATATATATGTCATATTTCGATGATGTGCAGAATTTCAATGCGCAGTCCTATGCCAACCTGTTCGCCGTTGCTCCGAATGACAGCGATCTGATCGCTGCGATAAATTCAACTTACGGTTTGGAAATCGACTATGACGAATTTATGAGGACCTACACTTGGGTTATGAATTCCACCATAAATGAGTATATGTTTACGGATAGAACAACAAAAAATTGTTCCGATCTTGCGGCTTGGGCGGAGAATGCGTACATCTCAGGCTGGGGATTTAAGCAGGGTGCAATCGGAAATCGTGACTATGTTGACCGCATCAGATATGCTGATAATGCAGGGCTTATGCTTGGTTATCTGAATTACAATCCCGATGAAAAGTCGTTTGGAAATCAGTTTCAGACGCTTGTTTTCACCGAGCAAGGCAGTCTTGATACCATGCCTGAGGTCGCAGGTATAGGACTGTTTGACGGCAGTCAGCATGGGATATATGTCGGTGACGGCGAGGTGATTTACTGTTCCGAATCAGCAGGATATGTGACAAAAGACCTTGTTTCAAACGGCGGTTGGACAAGCTGGTGTACCTATGAGGGCGTGGATTATCCGCAGGAAGTGCGGGATAAAATTGATGAAAACGGAGGTGACAGCGAATGAAAAAATCAGTTGCGATAACAATTAGTGATGAAAAATTAGCGGCTCTGGAAATGTATTTGGAGCAGAAAAATATTAAGCTTTCGGATGAAATCGACAAGTGCATTGACGGCTTGTATCAGAAAAATGTGCCGCAGAACGTCCGTGATTTCATTGACATGATGTCGGCAAAAAAGCCTGCAAGAAAGCCGAAAAGCTCCTCGCCTGCCGAAACGGAAAAGCTGTCCGAGCAGTAACAAGCCACAGTTCGCACCGTGTCGCCCCGTGTGGCGAGGTTCGGCGGTCGGTGGGGTAAGTTTACCATAGGAGTGGTTAAACGGCTTTGTGGGCATTTGTCGCAGAGTTTGAGAATGGTGGGAATCAGGAGATTTCGGGTGGGTTTATGAGGGCAAAGCCAATAGGATTGGCTTAAATATTATATTGCAAGTTAAAGTTTCGGGGTTGAAACCCCGAAACAGTTACAGCGGACGGCAAAGCCGACCGCATTTTGCGAGGTTTGTACAGCTTCGGGCAAAGGGGTTGTAAATTCAGCCTTTTTAAAATTTCGGCGTTGTATCGACAGAAAGGCACGAAAATACGGCATTTTTATAGGAGTTGGAGGTGGTGAAAGTGAGTTTTCAGAATAAAGTGAAATTTGCGTTATGGGCATATCCCGAAACGCTGAAAGATGTGGCGGTTCATTACAAAAACGATAACTGCAAGTCGCAGAGCGAGTTTATTGAAAAAGCGATCAAGTTCTACATCGGTTATCTTGATGAGGAAAAAAGCGTGAATTACATTTCACCGATGATTACGGAAACGGTCAAAGCTACAATTAAGGGTACGGAACAGCGGCTGGCTCGTTTGCTTTTCAAGGTCGCAGTTGAGCTTGGTAAGCTGTCGCATATGACGGCAGCAATTAATGATGTGGATGATGAAACGCTGAAAAGTCTTCATGCGATGTGCGTTAATGAGGTTCGCAAGATCAACGGTATTATTGATTATGAGGACGCTGTGGAGTATCAGAAGGATTGATCTTGATTAAAAAATTGAAAGGAGTCCTGCCATGCCCAAACTAATAGTAACAAGCCGCTATCTGAAAAGCGGCTCTGGGAAGAAAAAACAGCTCTATCACTATGTAAAATACATTGCAACCCGTGAGGGTTCAGTTCCGATACCGAATGCAAATGAAACAGCTCCTGCTACGAAAAATCAGCAGGAGCTTATTTCATCTCTGCTGAACGACTTCCCCGACAGCAAAGAGTTATTTGAGTACGAAGATTACCAAAAGGATCCCACTGTCAAAAACGGTTCGGCGCTAATATCGGAAATACTTGACCGAAACATGGACAGGCTTACAAGCCGTGAAAATTATGTAGGCTATCTTGCAAACCGTCCCGGAGCAGTCAAGTTTGGTTCGCACGGTTTGTTTTCACAATCGGACGAACCTATTAATCTTGAAAAGGTTGCAAAAGAGATTGCAAACCATGGCGGTAACGTTTGGACTCATGTCGTTTCGCTCCGCAGAGATAACGCTCAGGCAATGGGGTATGATAATTTAAAAGCGTGGCGTGAGCTTGTCAAGCGGCAGATTCCCAACATTGCGAAGAATCAGAAAATTGATATGGCTAATCTGAAATGGTACGCTGCTTTTCACGATAAGAAAACAAATCCTCATGTGCATATTATTGTGTACTCCGACAACGAGCGCGAGGGATTTCTCACTAATCATGGTATTGAAAAAATCCGCAGTGGTTTTGCAAACGATATTTATGCAGATGAACTTCACAATCTTTATGCACAGCAGACCGATTTGCGCAATCTGATGAAAAAGGAATCAGAACAATTAATGCAGAAGCTTGCGGATAACATTTCACAGAATGATGTTGATAACGCAGAACTAATTGATCTTGTTGCAAAACTGCATGAACAGCTTAATTCTTCTAAAGGCAAAAAGGTATACGGATACTTGAAAGCGGATGTGAAGAAAACTGTTGATGAGATTTTTATAAGGCTTTCGGAAAACGAATCAATTCAGAAAATGTATTCTCTTTGGTGTGAAATGGAGCAGCAGAAGCACGACGTTTATTCGTCGGCAAAGCTTCAGTTTCCAAAGCTTGCGGACAACAAGGAGTTTAAGTCTGTTAAAAATATGATAATCAGAACTGTACTGGATATGAATAGTCCTGTTGTTGATATTGAGATTGAAGAACCGGAACTGACAGAAAAAACTGATGATGACATAACAGATATTCCTCCGCAGATAGACGAGTCGAAACAGTTAGAAAATGATAATGTGATATTTTCAGATAACGAGGAGCTGACAGCCGAAGAGTTCACTTGTAGTAATGAAAGTGCGGTAACAGTTGATATTGATGACGAACCTCAAAGCAAATACTACCTCAAATGGAGTACAGCATACAAAGAAGCTTGTAAGATTATTTACAACAAGCAATCAAAGCTTGAAGATTTTCAAAAAGCGGAGCAGCTTTTGCTTAACGAATCAGGGGCAGGTAATGTTCTTGCTATTCAAGATCTGGGCAAACTCTATTCTACTGATAAACTCGGCGAAAAAGATGAAAAAAAGTCTTTTTCATTCTACGAAGAAGCATTTCAGGGTTTTATGGAGATCGAGCCGGACTCAGATTTTATGTTTCCATATGAACCAAAATACAAAGGGCAGGTCATGAAACCCGTGGATATGCGTTCTTACGTTTGGTATAGAATCGGAAAAATGCATTGCTATGGTCTGGGAACGGAACAAGATTATGAAAAGGCATTTGAATGGTTTTTGAAGTCAGCTCAGGAGGGCAACAAATTCGCACAATACAGTCTCGCTAACCTATACTATTATGGCAACGGCGTGGAAAAAGATTTGTCGCAGGCCTTTTTGTGGTATCAGAAATCGGCTTCTCAGGGTCAGCCGTATGCTTCCTATGCCGCTGCGCAAATGTACAGCAAGGGTGAATATGTTGCTGAGAATAAAGAAACCGCACAGAGATATTACAAGGTCGCATTATCCGGTTTTCTTGAACTTGAAAGCAAGGGTCAGGCGGACGATAATCTATATTACAAACTGGGTGCTATGTACAAAAAGGGACTTGGAACGGAGATTGATATTCCTAAAGCCATCGAATATTTTGAAAAATCCACTGAAAATATGTGGTCAACTTATCAGCTCGGCAGGCTTTATCTTTTCGGTGCAGAGGAACTTGAAAAAGATAAGGAAAAGGCTGTGGAGTGGCTCACAAAGTCCGCAAATGACGGAAATGAGTATGCTCAGAATATGCTTGACAATATGGCACAGTTTGAAAACACTATACTTGCAAATACGATCTTCGCTCTGTTCGCTAATCTCTGCAAGTGTATTGAAGATGACTATACACAGAAGTATAAGTCGGTCAGACATACAGTCGACAGCAGACTGAGGAGAATGATAAGGCAAAAGAAACAGTCGTTTGGAATTAAGGACGAGCAGTCTCAGAGTTATGAGCAATCATAATTACTGCCAAACATTTATAGAATATACTGTAACAGGTGGTTGCAAATATGTATTTGATATTAAAAAAGACTTTAA
>OLVY01002473.1_pt1 | contig 10106 bp, 9 predicted proteins | sample 1674261 | NCBI WGS metagenome assembly OLVY01 (sample SAMEA103958155, study PRJEB25191) | human gut metagenome | biome: human-associated habitat [ENVO:00009003]; feature: intestine environment [ENVO:2100002]; material: feces | place: Germany | collected 2013/2015
TCAAGTTTCCGACGTTCACACTTATCGGTTCGTTGAATCTGATTTTTAAAGAACTGTCTGATCTGTCCGATCAGCGAAGAGTTCGCATTTTACAGAAGCTTCATCTTCTTGTCAAATGTCTGTCACATCGCAACGGACATCAACTTCTTTGCACTTCGCTTTTGTTTCGGCGTTCTCGTCGAAGCGAAGGATGCGAATTATGCAGAGCTTTTAAGCTCCTGTCAAGCGTCTGCAAAAAATTATTCTGCAGCTTTGAGTTCGTCGAGCGTATTGAGATTGGCAAAAGCACTTTCATCGGGCATCTGCACCGTCTCGGCGTGCAGTTCCGAATACCACCACCCCAATCGGCGTCGGCCTAGTGCAAGAAAGGATCCTGCGCTAAGCAGGCACTTGCTTCGAAGACAGGCAAAGGCATTTTGCGGACGCTCACCCTTGGCAATGAAGGCGTCGGGATCCCTGCCCTCTTGAAGTGAGCGCTCTTGAGCCCTCCGAAAGCGCTCCATCAAGTCCTTAGGGAAAAACGGCGCATCACACGGCGCAGTCAGCACCCACTCCGTCATCACAACGCTTTGAGCCCCAGCTGCAGCCAAAGCGGCGAGCGGTCCGGCAAAAGCATCATCCAAATCACGAACAACCGGATACCCCCAAGCAGCATAGCGCTCAAGATTTCGATTAGCAGAAATGACGATAGAAGCACACTGAGGCTTCAATCGGTCTATCACCGCTTCAATCAGCGGCCGTCCTCGGAAAAGTTCCAGTCCCTTGTCAACTCCGCCCATACGGGTGGCACGACCGCCCGCATAGATCAATCCCGTCACATTGTCTCTTGCTATCACTGCCATCCCGGACTCCTTGCTCTGGGCTATTCTTTCGGACATCAAAATCCGCTATGGGACACTTCTCATGACCGACTTCATCAGCGTCGAAAAAGTCTACGGCATCCTTGATGCGGCGATTACCCCCATCTCACGCAAAGAACGGCTGCCGCTCCGGGATGCACTGGGGTGCGTACTTGCCGAATCCCTTTATGCGACTAACGACGTACCTGCCTTCAATAATTCCGCCATGGACGGCTTCGCTTTCCCGGGGAGCTCGCTGCCCGCTCACGGCCTCGCACGGCTGCCGGTTGAAGGCGTCTCCTATGCCGGCGTGCCCTATTGCGGCGAATACTCGCCGCGAACTGCTATGCGCGTCATGACGGGGGCAGCGGTGCCAGAAGGAGCCGACACGGTTATTCCCTTTGAGCATGTGCGCGAAACGACCGATGATGCAGGCCAATCGTGGATTGAATTTCCACACGATGAAGTCAAACCCGGCGCCAATCTTCGCCTGAAAGGGGAAGAAATGAAGGCGGGCAGCATTGTCATGCCGGCAGGGTTGGTACTCACTCCGGAATGGATCGGCATGGCGGCATCGCTCGGACATGCTGAACTTCTGGTGCGCCGCATCCGTGTCGCCGTTTTCTCCACGGGTGACGAACTCGCCGCCCCCGGGACTCCGGGTCCGCTCGACACCGGCCGAATTTACAACGCCAACTCGCCCTTGATCGCCGCCCTGGCGCAAAGCTGGGGAGCGCAGGTTGAAGACCTCGGCATTCTTCCCGATAACCCCGAAGCCATCCGGAGCGCCTTTCTGGATCTCGGCTCACGCGTCGACTTCATTGTCACTTCGGGCGGCGTCGGCGAAGGCGAGCATGACTACACCTCTAAAGTATTCGCGGAACTCGGCGGCGATCTCTCGCACCATCACATCAGCCAGCGTCCGGGGAAACCTTTTTCTTTCGGGCGTCTGGGTGAAGCCGGACCTTGGTTCATCGCGCTGCCCGGGAATCCGGTTGCCGCTGCAGTTTCCGCAAAGCTCTACCTGCATCGTGCGGTCAGACTCGCTGCCGGCGCACTCAGCGATGAGATCGGCGGCAAGGTCGTGCCGGCTCGAGCATTAAGCCGCGTCAAAGGCCGCACCGGCCGCACCGACATCGTCCGCGGCCATCTCGAGCCGCAGGGTGAGGTGCTCACTTTTACGCCGGCCGGCAGTCAGGGTTCTGCCATGCTTTCTACCTTGGCCGGCATGAATGCAGCCGCCGTACTGCCCGAAGACACAGCTTCAGCCGAAGCCGGCAGCTTCGTTGAGTGCCTGCTCCTTTAAGCGAACGGCCGAATCGGCACCGTCCTGCGGCAGCTTTATGAGGATCGGCGGCGCTGAAAAAAATGCGGACGCTGCACCACCATGATGCCGCAGAACACCATCAAAGAACCCGCCACGAAAGGGAGTCCGACGGACTCCCCAAGTAAAAGCACCGAAAGGATGACGCCGAAAATCGGCGTCATAAAGACCAGAATCCCCAAACGAGCTGCCAAGTAAATTTTGATCAGCCGGCACCAAACGAGATAGCTTGCGAAAGACACGATAAAGATCTGAAAAAGCAGACTCGTCCAGCCGATCGCCGTTCCTTCGAAATGGTTCTGCCCGGTGAGCAGCGCACAGGGAAAAAGCAGCACAAAGCCGCCCGCCAGCTGCCAAAAAAGCATCTGCGTAGGCGCGGCCTCACTCACCGTCGTCACGCGCATCACGATGATCGTGAAGCCCCAGGAGATACCGGAACAAAGCCCCAGAATGTCACCCCACCACCAAAGTTCGCTGCCTTCGGCGGCGGGAGAATGGGACATAAGCGCCGGAAGCAGAAAAGCGGCTCCAATACCGAGAAACGCGAGCAGCACGCCGCCCCACTGAATCACAGAAAGCCGCTCTTCGGGCAGTTTGATGGCCAGACCAACCGCGGCAAAAAGCGGCGCAGTGTAAAGCAGCACCGACATATGCGCGGCGGAAGTGAAGCGAAGTCCTTCGGCCACGAAAAAGAATTCACCCGCAAAACCAAGCGCCAGCAGGAAACCGTCGCGCCACCTCAGCTTCGGATTCCATTTTTCATGCAGCACGAATTTAGCGGTAATCAGCAAAAGGAGCGCGGCGACGCCGGATCGCACTGAAACCTGAAGCATCGGTGAAACATCGCTGCCTGCAGCCTTAATGGCGACTTGCTGCAGTCCCCAAATAATGCAAAGAACAAGACAAGTGATGAGTGCGTAGCCGTCAATGGGACGACGAGAACTGTCGGGCATAACTCTGACAAAGAAAAACGAAGCGCCCGAAATGGAATCAATCGGGCGCCGTGGAAAGTAGAAAGGATACCGCTTTGGAGCAAAATCTTCTGCACTCAATGCGTTATGACTAGCACTTAAGCGCCGCCGTCAGAGCCGGCTCCCGTTTTCTTCTTGGGCTGCATACGCTTCCAACGGCCGCCTGGAGCACGGGCGCTCACGGCGCGTCCGAGCATTGCGTCGCGCCGAGGTTCTCGCTTTTCAGCTTCTGCGAGCGCACGGTTTCGCGCACGGGTCATCCGCGACGTGCGTTTTTCCTGCTCTGCCTCCGCCTCCTTGATGGAGCTCGGCGCAGGCTTCATGTCTGATGAAGGATGAAGTTCCGGCGGCTGAAAAGTCGGGGCTGCATGAGGGAGCGGCGTGCGCACAACCATCGCTGGCGGCGGCGTCCGTACGGGCGGAGCATCAATGCCGTGACTGTCCGCCCACTCCAACGCGCTCTTGAGCGCAGCGGCCTCACGGGGATCGAGCTGTGCAGGAATAACCACTTCACCGGTTATGGACGTAATGCCGCGGTACCCCACGCCTGTCATGATGATGCCGTGATGGCGTCCATACGCCCGGTCCTCATGCTGGTGCCCGTGGAAAAGACGCTTCACGCCCAGTGCCTCAGCGAGCCGATCGATAGCCGCAAACCCCTTGCGATGGCAGGACGGCGCCTCATGAGTGACCAGAATGTCTGCATGCTGACGCATCAAGTTCTGATAGACCGAAGGAAAGATCGTTGTGCGGTGACGGCGCGGCACCCCGCCGCGCCAGACGTTTCCGGGCCCTACCCGACGAATGAAAGTGGCCGGGCAGTAGTAATTGGGGGGATCATCAGGCATCCAAACCTGGCCGCGAAAAACGCCGCCCAAACCCGCAATGCGTACACCGCAGACATTGGCAGCCCGACCGTGGAGATTCTTGTCGGCAAGCTTGCTGCGCCACAAGTTGTCATACATCTCGTCGGATTCAGAATCGTGATTGCCGGGTATCCACCACACAGGAGCGTATTGCAGCGCCTCCTCCAGAACAACCTCAAGGGGGGCCGGCGCCTGCATATCGCCCAAAATGACCAATGCATCAGGCTGATACTCACGAGCAGCTTGATTGATCTGATCAAAACACCCATGAGGATCACCGCAAAAAAATATTTGCGGCAACTCCTTCGCAGCAGCCGGCCGACGGCGGCGGCGAGTCCTTCTGCGCTTCTTCTTAACCTCGATTTCCGTTGTCATCGCCCTTCTGATCACCCGTGTACTGCGCGGCGATGCGGGCGGCCTCATCACGGACTTCTTCACGCAGCTCCTGCGGGCCGACAACTTCGACCTTGGAGCCCCAGCGGAGAATTTCGCCCACGATTTCGGTGGAGTCGGAATAAGGGACCGTCAGCATCAGGGTGCCGTCATCGAGCTTTTCAACGTGCTGCTTCGGATGCCAGGCCTCGCGCAGCACATAGCTGCCAGCCTCTTGCGTAAAGTGCAGCTCAGCCGACTGAATCTTCCTGCCATGGAAGATTCCGTAGCCGCTGTCGAGCTCTGCCTCAATCGTGCTGAGCGGTATGCGCCGCACAGCCGTCGTGAGGATTTCGGCATTGGAGATGTTTTCGATCAGGAAGGTTTTGAGTGCTTCTGTGAGATGACAGTAAGCATCCACATACCAGCGGTTGCGGTAATGTACAAGGCGCAGCGGAGAAATCTCCCGCTCCTTGGTTTCTCCGGTGCGCTGAGAGTGGTAGCTGATGCGCAGTCGGCGTTTTTCGCAAAGCGCACATCCCACGAGTTCGAACGCTTCGGGCTCGCGGAAGATAACGCTACGGTCGATCACGCGCACGTGGCGCATGAGCATTCGCGGGCTGGTGCCGCCCAAATTGAAGAGATCCATGACACGCGCACGCAGCGGCGAAAGCTCTTTGGCAAGCGCAGAACTGCCGTCGGCCTCAAGCTGTCCTAAGAGGTCATAAGTCGATGTGAGCACAAAAAGCTCATCCGACGAATACCACTGCTTGGAGCGCAGCTTGAACGTACGATCCTTTGTTCGCCGAAAGGGATCAAAAGTTCGCGACTGACTTGCGCGTTTGGCGCGCAGCGCAGGTACGGTTTTATGCTCGTCAGCATCTGGCGACTCTGCATAGCAATAACCGCCTCGGGCCTTGGAGAATTGAATCGGTGCGCCAAGCTCCTCGCGCATGTAACGCAAGTCTCGCTTAATGGTGGGTGCGCTCACACGAAGAACCTCTTCAAAGAGCTCAAAAGGGACTACCCCCCTTTCGGCAAGAAGGCGGTCAATGATCAGACGGCGTGTGCTGCTTTTCATGACGGCGGGTTCCTCTGTGGATGCACTTCCGGCCAAAAGCCGGTCTCTTCTTAAGGTTGACGCGGCACCGGCCGGAAGACGATGCGGCTTCTTCATGAAGCGCTCGCCGCGGCCATCCGCAGACTTTGAGGGACACTTGCCCAGAACTTGAAAAGCTGACGCTTTCCGCTCCGGGAGCGCTCCCTCCATTTCGAAAACATTTCGGATTCGCTCTCCACCTGTCTCAAGCACATGAGTGCTCTTGCGCACGGCGGCGAATCCAAGTGCATCAATTCTAACGGACTTGGCAGCAAAGCCTGTATAGGAGCTGCAAATTGACTGCGGAACTTTTTTTAGGCGTCCTGGAGCACATCGACGCCCTTAGGAATCACAAAGCGGAACCGATCGGGATTCATCTGCTCGAGCGCCTTGAAGCGGAGAAACTTCACCTCTGTGGTTTGTCCAAACGTATCGCGAAGCGACATGCTGTCAGGATTGCCTGAAGCATCGAAAACTACCTTCACCGATTCAAACCCAGCCTGAGGCTCTTTAGGCGTGAGCGTGACGGCACCCGCCTCCGACGATGTCTGCCAATCCTTCGGGAGCGTCCCGCTGCCGAAAAGAACGGCTGCCGGGGTTGCGCCCAACGCGTCGGAGACTTTTTTAACGGTCACCTGCATCAGATCTTCGTCATAAAGCCAGAGTGTCTGGCCATCCGACACGACCTGCTGCTTCCAGGGCTTCTCATAATTCCAAAGAAAAGCGCCGGGACGACGAAAGGCGAAGATACCCTCGGCTTCGTTGACCAGCTTGCCCGAGCGGTCGACAACACGCTGCCGGAAGGCGCCTTCGGCAGCCGAAACGTGCAACAAGAAGGCCTCGAGCTGAGCGCTTCCGTCAACGGACACGGTCTTTACCGCTTCGGCGCAGACACCCAGAGGACTGAATGCGCCGGCGCAGAGCGCAGCACCCATCAAAACAAAAAAACGGCGGCGGGGAAAATCTGCTGACATGAGCAACATCCATCAAAGTTCGCGGTCAGGCACCAGCGTCGTACGCTTGCCCATAGCATTCGGCTTGCTCACAAGCCCTGCAGCCTCCATCGCTTCAAGAATATTGGCCGCACGGTTGTAGCCTATGGCAAGGTGACGCTGCACGAGAGAAATGGAAGCACGTTTTTCTGTAAGCACAACTTGCACGGCTTCATCGTAGAGCGGATCCTTTTCGCCGGACTTGCGGCCGCGGCCGCCGACGGAAGATTCGCCGTCCTCGTCGGCGGTTTCCGCTCCCTCTGTAACACCCGAAACATAACTCGGCGAACCCTGGCGGCGCAGCGCTTCCGCCACACGCTGCACTTCACCGTCATCGACGAAACACCCCTGGATGCGGCGGGCATCGGGCGCACCCGGACGATGAAAGAGCATGTCGCCGTTGCCGAGCAGCTGCTCAGCGCCAGATTCGCCGAGAATGACCCGACTGTCGGTAGCAGAAGCCACCTGGAAAGCGATTCGGCTCGGTACATTGGCCTTAATCAGAGACGTCACCACATCCACCGATGGCCGTTGAGTGGCCAGAATCAAATGGATGCCGGCAGCACGCGCCTTCTGTGTGAGGCGGGTGATTTCACCCTCAACTTCCTTGCGGTTGGTGAGCATGAGGTCAGCGAGCTCATCCACCACGCAGACAATGTAAGGCCAAGGCTCGAGGTTGGGCGCCGCAGGATCGTCCTTGGCCGCCATCGGATCGCGAATAGGCGTTCCGCGGGCTTCGGCTTCAAGCACCTTCTCGTTGAAACCCGAAAACTGACGCACACCCACGCGGCTCATGACGGCATAGCGGCGGTCCATTTCGTTGGTCAGCCACTTTAACGCTGCACTGGCCTTATTCATATCCGTCACTACCGGCGTGAGGAGATGCGGAATGTCGTTGTAGAGCGAGAATTCGAGCATCTTCGGGTCAATCAGCACAAGCCGCAGGCGCTTAGGCGAATTCCGAAAGAGCATCGACAGAATCATGGCGTTGATGCCCACGGACTTGCCCGAACCCGTCGTACCCGCCACCAAAAGATGCGGCGTCTTAGCGAGATCAATCACCACGGGGTGACCGGCAATGTCTTTGCCCAAGGCAAGCGTAAGCGCTGAGGTGCTCTTCTCATAGGCTTCGCTCTTTAGGATTTCTTTAAGCCGAACCGTCTCACGCACGGGATTAGGCACCTCAATGCCAATGCAGCTGGTGCCGGGGATAGAGAGAACGATGCGCACAGCCTGCACGCCCAAAGCACGGCGCAGATCGTCGCGGACACTTTCAATCTGCGCACCTTTGACGCCCGGACCTGGCTCCAGTCGATACTGCGTAATCACCGGACCAGGCTGAGCACCCAGAACTTCCGCATCAATGTTGTAGCTCTTTAGCTTGGCAACGATCAAACGGCTTGTCAGCTGAATCGATTCCTCATCCGTCTTTCGCCCGTTGGGGTCAGGCGTATCCAGAAGCGAAAGACTTGGATGTGCCTCTTCTACCGAAGGACGTGCAGGGGAAGTAAAGCCCTGCGGTGCCGGCGTGATCATCTGATCGACAAAAAGCGACTGCGAACCCGCACTCTTCAGGTCGGGTTTAACAATTTCAAATTCCTGCCGCAAAGCGGTTGGTTCATAGAGCGCAGAGATATCCGCTGCCGAATCCGTGCTGCCATCTGAAGCAGGGACTTCTTCTCCGGCATCGGAATACCCAACCGTTCTCGGCGCGTCCTTCCGAAAGCGGGCAACGATTTTCTCATCAATGAAGCGGCCGATCCCTTCTGCAATGTCTGCCCAGGAAAAATCGAGCAGTAGGGCAATACCGATCGCCATCAGCACCAAAAAGACGACTGCCGAAACACCAGCACCGACATAGTAGATAAGAGTTGCCCAAAATACCGCCGGTGCCGGCCGGCAGTCCGAAATCCACACCGCCGAAGCGGAGGGCCTCAAGCGAAGTGGACCCCATCAAAAGTGCGCAAAGACCGATGAACGCGGTGAATTTCGGCGGATTGACACGATCAGGGGCGGTTTCACCGCGCTGAATGCGCCAGCGTGCACGCAGCGCAAAAACAGCCATCATGGCCAGACCGAGCACGAGCCACCAAGCGGAAAAACCAAGCATGCTAAAGAGCAGATCCGCCGCCCACGCCCCCCAAAGGCCGCAGAGATTGACCGGCGCACGAGCCGTTGAAACCGAAAACGAGGGGTCAGCAGGCGAATAGCTCGCAAGCGCCGCGGCGAGTGCGACGGCAAGCGGCATGGCGAACACCCAGGCATACTGCCAGAGAAAACGGGCAAGACCCACAAATGCTTCAGAGAGACGCTCACTCAATGCGCGCATAAGCGCTGCTCGCCGCGAGCGGCTCGACGTGCCGCAGCTTCTTCGCGGCGGGCAGCCTGATCGGCATCCGCCCCGGCTGAGGGCACTCCGCTTCTGCTGAGCACTTCGCCTTCTGCATCGGCATTCGCATTCCGCCTGGCTTTAGAGGCCCGGCTGGCTTTTGAAGCCCTCGAAGGCTTGATGCGATCTTCATCCACATCGTCTTCAATTTTTGTTCGCGTTCTCGCCATACGGAACCCTTGGTGTATGCTCAAACCAATTATTTTATGAGCGAACTGGAATGAGTGCTTTACAGCTTTGCCGCCTCAAGGCGCCTCAGCTGCCTGCAAATTCCTACTCGTTCATGGCTGTCCGAGTTGCGCCGTCTTTTGCCGGCATTCTGCAAACGCCAAATCTAGACGCCTCTAAGCTGTGCCGAGACTGGAAAGCTGGCGGCCTTTCGGACGTTAACCCTTTTCTAAAGAGTAAAGCACCATGACGCAAACAAATCACGCCAAAGTCATCATTCTCGGTTCCGGTCCTGCTGGCTGGACCGCCGCGGTATATGCCGCACGCGCCAACCTTAAACCGGTCGTCATTACCGGCATGGAAGCGGGCGGCCAGCTCATGACCACGACCGAAGTTGACAATTGGCCGGGCGCTGCTGAAGGCATTCAGGGACCGGACTTGATGGAACAGATGCAAAAGCAGGCTGAACGCTTCGGCACCCAGGTGGTCTACGACCTCGTGAAGGATGTTGACCTCTCCAGCCGTCCATTCAAGCTCACAACCGACCTCGGTGACGTTTGGACCTGCGACGCGCTGATCGCCGCCACCGGCGCTTCGGCCATGTATCTGGGGCTTCCCTCTGAAGCCGCCTATAAGGGCAAGGGTGTTTCCGCCTGCGCCACTTGCGACGGCTTCTTTTACCGCGGAAAGCCCGTTGCTGTCGTGGGCGGCGGCAACGCTGCTGTCGAAGAAGCGCTTTACCTCGCCAACATTGCCTCCAAAGTAACACTCATTCATCGACGCGATACCTTCCGCGCTGAACCGATCCTGATTGATCAGCTGATGGATGAAGTGAAAGCCGGCCGCATCGAACTTGCACTGCGCCGCGAAGTCGACGAGATCCTCGGCGACGGCAAGAGCGTTACCGGCGTGCGCCTGAAGAGCACCGCCGGCGAAGCGCCTGTCGAAGTGCCGTTGGAGGGCGTCTTTATTGCCATTGGGCATAAACCCAATACAACGATCTTTGAGGGCAAGCTGGAGCTTTCAAACGGCTACATCGTTACCCGCGGCACAGGTCATGCCACTGCCTCCGCAACATCGGTGGAG
>OLVY01002475.1_pt1 | contig 10103 bp, 7 predicted proteins | sample 1674261 | NCBI WGS metagenome assembly OLVY01 (sample SAMEA103958155, study PRJEB25191) | human gut metagenome | biome: human-associated habitat [ENVO:00009003]; feature: intestine environment [ENVO:2100002]; material: feces | place: Germany | collected 2013/2015
ATCTCGTGCATCGGAACGCGACGGATAATACCGGCATTGTTTACAAGAATATCGACCGTTCCGATCTTCTCCTCGATATCCGCGATCATTTTCTTTACCGCTTCCTCGTCCGTAACATCGCAGACATAACCGTGAGCATCGATCCCTTTCTCTTTGTATGCGGCAAGTCCGCGCTCTAAGGACGCCTCGCTGCTGCAGTTAAATACAACCGTTGCTCCTGCTTCTGCATAGCTCTCCGCGATGGCAAAGCCGATTCCGTGGGCACCTCCTGTTACGAGAGCAATCTTTCCTTCCAGAGAAAACATGTTCTTCTTATCCATTTTGATCCTTACCTTTCCTATTTTATATCAGTTTTTTATCGGCCTCTGCGATATCTTACTTTAAGTCCGTCGGAGCGATGTTGTCCATATCGTCGAACTCCTGATTCTCTCCGCCCATAGCCCAGATAAAGGTGTAGTTGGAGGTTCCCGCTCCACAGTGGATGCTCCAGGACGGGCTGATCACAGCTTCTTCATTTTTCATGACGATGTGTCTCGTCTCAGTCGGTTCACCCATAAAGTGCATGACCACCTGATTCTCCGGAACTTCAAAGTACATATAGATCTCCATCCGGCGCTCATGGGTGTGGCACGGCATGCTGTTCCAGACACTTCCCGGCTCCAGAGCTGTCATTCCCATGGAAAGCTGGCATGTTTTCAGCACATCCGGATGAATGAACTGGTTGATGACTCTCTTATTGGAAGTATTGGCATCACCCAGCGGTCGCTTTGCGGCATCCTTCAAGGTGATCAGCTTTGTCTCATAGGATGTGTGGGCCGGTGCACTCACCATATAAAATTTTGCCGGAGCCTCCTCGCTGTCACTGGCAAAGATCACTTTCTTTGTGCCTTTCGTGATGTACAGGCAGTCTTTATAGCCAAGGCGGTACTCCACTCCGTCCGCTGTGATGGATCCGGCACCTCCGATATTGAAGATTCCGATCTCGCGGCGCTCAAGGAAATAGTGGGTGCCGAAATTTTTCCAGCAGTCGATCCCCTTTTCGATGGAGACATGTTCTTTCACCGGCATACAGCCCAGTGTCACCATGCGGTCCACATGGGAGTATACGGATACCACCTCATCCGGATGGTAGAGATCCTGAATCAGGAACTCGTCCCGAAGTTCTTCGGTTGTGTAGCGTTTTACATCTCTTTGATTTGCGGAATAACGAATATCCATATGTTTTACCCCTTATTTATATTCAGGACGATTTTTATGCCGCCCCGGTTGACTTTTTTATCACGCACTCACTTGTTCTCTTCTTATTTTTTCTGTATTGCAGTGTATCTCAGAGCACCGATTCCAAAGAGTGCCAGCAAAAGTGCATCCAGCACCAAAAACAGGATCGCCGCCTGGAATCCAAGCTTATCCGCAAGGACTCCAATGACCTGCGGGGTAAGGATCCCGCCGAGGGAACCGATCCCTGTAAACACTGACATTCCAAGTGGGGAATTTCCCATGAGATCGCCGGTAAAGGCCGTAGTTGTCGGAAACGCCCCCGCCATTCCAAGTCCTAAAAGGATCAGGGCCGCCACTGCCATTGTGGTATGATCCGCGAAGACAAGGATCAATACCGAGACAAACTGGAGTACGGAGATCACTGCCAGAATCTTTGCCGGCGGCACGCTCTTTGAGATGGACGCAATGACGATCCTTCCGATCATGATCATGATCCAGGTCACGGATACCATCACAGTCGCAAGACTTGTGGACATAAAGCCGGTACTTTTTAAATAAGTAACAAACCATCCGTTTACGGAGTTTTCAAGGCCCATATAGAAGAACAATGCCCCAACCGCCAGAAGGAATCCCGTGTTCTTTAAAAACCAGAATTTTTCTTTTGTCATCGACGATCCGCCGTTCTCCTCTCCCGCCTTCTTCTCCACCTCTTTTTCGATCTTTCTGTAATCCATTGTGGCGTAGGAAAGAACGATGAGAACCGTGAGGACTGCAAGGAGGCGAAGGATCGTCTTCCAGTTCATACCCGCTCCCATGAGGAGCATCGTAACGAATGGGGACAGGAAAGCCCCCACCGCATACCACATATGAAGCAGATTCAGATATTGATTGGAACTTCCCGTCACCTGACGGATCGCATGATTGTTGATGATCGTGATCATGCCCTTCGTGATTCCGATCAGGAAGATCATCACATAAAGCACCGGGACCGGAAGTCCCATTGTAAACAGGAAGAGGCACACCGGATAGGGGACCGCCAGTACGACTACCGCCGTCTTCTGGGACATCATCCCACAGAATACCGGATATACCAAGCTTGAACATAAATTTCCGATCGCCAGAAAGGAAAGCAGTCCGCCGGCCGCGGTAAAGCTTAAATTTCTCTCCTCGATCAGGTTTGGCAGAATGACACCGAAGATCAGGATGACCATTCCGCTGATAAAATAGGTCAGATAACAGTGGTCGATCACCGACCGTTTATCTTCTTTTGTGATTTCCATCCAGTATTCTCTCCCCCACACATATTTGTTAATTTTTCTCCATACTTTTCCATCATATCATCTTTTATCCCTAAAGACAAGGTTGTTTTCGTTGACACCCCAACGGTCTTACTATACAATAGAAGGAACGCAGCTTGTTTTACTTTTAAGGAGGAAAAGGGAGTTATGAAGGACATAAAGAAGGTGACGTTGATCGGTCTCGGTGCGATGGGGGTATTTTTCGCACCGCGTATCTCAGAAAAGCTGGGGGCTGATTTCCGGATCCTTGCAGACGGCGCAAGAAAAGAGCGTCTGGAGCGAAAAGGGGTAACAGTCAATACGATCAATTACCGTTTTCCGATCATCACACCTGATGTCGAGGGGGATCCGGCAGATCTCGTTATCATTGCGGTAAAGGGATATGACCTGGAGCAGGCGATCAGGGATATTAAAAATCAGGTTGGCAAAGATACGATCATCCTCTCCGTATTAAATGGTGTGGAGAGCGAAAAACAGATCGCCGCCGTCTACGGCAGCGAACATCTGCTGTACTCCTATATGCGGATCAGCATTGTCATGAAGGACGGAAAGACGGAGTTCGATCCGCATAAGGGTCTGATCCACTTCGGCGATCTTAAGAATGATCCGGAACACTATTCCGGGAATGTTCTCGCTGTGAAGAGTCTTTTTGATCTCTGTGGGATCGACTACAAGATCGATGCAGATATGTTAAAAGGAATCTGGTTCAAGTTCATGTGCAACGTTGCCGAGAATATGACATGCGCCATGTTCGGCGTTCCCTTCGGAGCATTCCAGAAGAACGATGACGCCAATTTCTTCCGCCACAAGGCCATGTGGGAAGTGATCCGCATTGCAAATAAGTTGGGCATTGATATCGGTCAGAATGAGATCGACCGTCAGGAGCACACGCTCGGACGTCTTCCTTATGAAAATAAGCCGTCAACGCTTCAGGATCTTGAGGTCGGAAAACGCACGGAAGTCGATATGTTCGCCGGAACGGTTGTCCGCCTCGGAAAAGAGCTTGGCGTTGAGACTCCGGTCTGCGAGTGTTTCCTTCACGGAATCCATCTGATCGAGGCGCGGATGTTTAAGGAAATCTAATATTTATACGTACATAGCCAAAGCTGCCTGCGGAATATCGCCAGGCAGCTTTTTCTGCTCTCCCACCTTATTTTCTTAATTCTTTTCCTAATATTAAAAAACAGTCTTGCATTTCCCATGGAGCTGTACTATATTTGTCATATGAACGATGGTTCATATGTTAATATGATAATTAAAAATTATAATTCTGAGGAGGTCTACTCTATGGAGGAATTAGAAAAATCCAAGCAGAAATCAGCAGACCACGAGGACGAAGAGGTTTGCTGCTGCGGACACCATCACCATCACGATGAGCATGATGACGGGCACGAAGAACACTGCGGCTGCGGACACCATCACCATCACGAGGAACATGGTGACGAGCATGAAGAGCACTGCGACTGCGGACACCATCATCACGAAGGTCATGATGATGACGAACACGAAGAGCACTGCGGCTGTGAACATCACCATCATCACGACGATGACGATGGCTGCTGCTCCGAACACGATCATCATCACGAGCACGCCGAACACCGCCACGGTCCAGCACCGAAATCCCCCTGTGTGGTCTACGTGATGAAAAACATCGACTGCGCGAACTGCTCCGCAAAGATCGAGAAAAAGATCCAGGAGCTCCCGGAAGTCGATGACTGTATTTTGACTTTCGCGACGAGACAGCTCCGGGTCTACTCTTCCGTGGGAACAAAGCTGCTCCCGAAGATGCAGGAGATTGCAGACAAGATCGAACCAGGCACCATCATCGAGATCCGTGAGGAAGGAAAACCGGCAGATGCAAACAGTGACGACAAGCATGCCCACGATCTTCCGGAGCTGATCGCCGGAGGCTTGCTCTTCATCATCGGAGAGCTTCTCTCCCACTCCATGCCGCAGATCTCCGCCATATGCTTTGTGATCGCCTACCTGATCCTTGGACGGGAAGTTCTCTTAACAGCCCTGAAAAACATGAAGACCGGTCACGTGATGGACGAAAACTTTTTAATGAGCATCGCGACCATCGGCGCTTTCTGTGTCGACCAGTTTGGGGAGGCGGTCGGAGTTATGCTCTTCTACCGGGTCGGTGAAACATTCGAACACCGCGCGGTTGAAAAGAGCCGCAGTCAGATCATGGAAGCCGTTGATCTTCGTCCGGAGACCGTTCTTCTTGACGAAAACGGTACTGTCCGCGAGGTTCCGGCCGGTTCCGCCGTTGTCGGCAATATCGTAGAGATCCGTCCCGGTGACCGCATTCCGCTTGACGGCGTTGTCGTAGAGGGCGAGAGCCGGATCGATACGTCACCGATCACAGGTGAACCGGTCCCGGTATCGGTAAAGGTCGGAAGCCAGCTGACATCCGGCTGTGTCAATACTTCCGGTCTCTTAAAGATGAGAGTCGAAAAGGAACTTTCCGAGTCCATGGTCACCAGGATTCTCGATTCCGTGGAGAACGCCGCAGCCAGCAAGCCGCAGGCCGAGCGCTTCATCACGAAATTTGCACGGATTTACACCCCGTTCGTCGTTGCCCTGGCGGCTGCGACAGCGATCATTCCGTCCTTAATTACAGGAAACTGGTCCCACTGGATCTACACAGCTCTTACCTTCCTCGTAATCAGCTGCCCGTGTGCCCTTGTTTTAAGCGTTCCGCTGGCATTCTTCTCCGGGATCGGCGCAGGTTCCAAGAAAGGAATCCTCTTTAAAGGCGGAATCGCACTTGAAAACCTGAAAGCTGTAAAAACGGTTGTCATGGATAAGACAGGAACCATCACAAAAGGAAACTTCGTGGTTCAGACGATCCTTCCGGCAGGCACAGCTTCCGAGCAGGAAATCCTCCAGATCGCGGCGGCATGCGAGACCGCATCTACTCATCCGATCGGAATCAGCATCGTCTCTGCTGCAAAGGATCAGAAACTTGTGATCGAAAAGCCCGCCGAGATCGAGGAGATCTCCGGCAAAGGCATCCATGCAAGGCTCTCCCAGGGCGAAGTGCTCTGCGGAAACAGAAAGCTTCTCACCGAGTTCAACGTGGACTGCGGCACTTACGATGAGAACGGTGCTGTCACCACCGTCTATATATCGGTAAACGGAAAGCTTGCAGGAACGATCCAGATCGCCGATACGATCAAGCCGGAGGCAAAGGATGCCATCAGGTCCTTAAAATCCATGGGGATCCGCTCCGCTATGCTCACAGGCGACGGCGAGGCAGCCGCTGAGGCGGTAGCCGCCGAGGTCGGAATCGACAATGTATACGCAAAGCTTCTCCCGGCTGATAAGCTCGAGATCTTGCAGAAGCTCCGCGCGGAGAACGGAAGCGCGATGTTCGTCGGTGACGGAATCAACGACGCACCGGTGCTTGCAGGCGCTGATGTGGGCGCAGCTATGGGAAGCGGCGCTGACGCAGCCATCGAGGCCGCCGACGTCGTCTTCATGACATCAAGCATGGATGCCATTCCGGAAGCCATCCGAATCGCGAGAAGCACAGGCGCGATCTCCAACCAGAATGTGGTATTCGCCCTTGCGGTAAAAGCTCTTGTCATGATCTTAGGTCTCATGGGAATCGCCTCCATGTGGCTCGCGGTATTCGCCGACACCGGTGTTGCGATCCTCTGTGTGCTGAATTCCATCAGAATTCTTTATAAGAAATAAGACTCCTGCTGTAATTTTCCTCTTTAGGAAATCAGCAGACAAGACAAAGAAAAGCCCTGGAGAACCTTTCTCATATCGTTCTCCAGAGCTTTTTTGTTATCCACTTCGATAGTTTCAGTTTCTGGCATCAGGATCTTTTCCTGTCGTTGAATGTTTAGGCTGCAGCGGGCATGATCTCTGTCAGCGTTTCACTCTCTTACTTCAGCATCCCCATCACCACAACAGCCACAAACAATACGCACATGCACCCGATAAAGATATCAATGGTCCGCACCGACACATTGATCTTATCGTACATCCGCTCTTTTATGGATCTGTTCTTCAGGCGCTCATTTTCCTCCTGCAGCCGTTTATTCTCCTCAGTGAGTTCTTCTAAAGTCTTCTCACCAAAGGCCTCCACAGCCTTTTCTGCAGCTTCAGTCACTGTTCCGATTCCGCTGATCTTCTCAATCTCTTCTTCCATTCCTTCACCTCCACTCTCCCGGTGCAGGTTTTATCAAACCGCTCCAGCTTTCTTTCCATGTGGCAGGCTGCTAAAACCCACAGTGCACAAAAACGGGCGTTGGAACTCGTCCTCCGCCCGTTTTTTAACTGTACCGAAACAGTCAGTCTATTACTTCTTTGCAATGTACTTTCTGATATCGAGTGCAATCGCAACTACGATAACGATACCCTGTGCGATGTACTGGTAGTTTGTATCAACACCAAGGTACTGTAAGCAGGTCTTTAAGATCTCGAATACAAGAACACCGATAAGAACACCAGAGATACGTCCGATACCACCGTTTACGGATACACCGCCGATGGTGCAGGCTGCGATGGCCTCAAGCTCCCAGCCCTGGCCCATGTTAACGGAGGAACCACCGGATTTTGCTCCTACAAGGAAGCCGCCCAGTGCGTAAAGAGCTGCCGCTGTCATGTAGATGATGATCTTTGTCTTCTTAGTGTTTACACCGGAAACCTCTGCGGACTGCTCGTTGCCGCCGATCGCATACATATATTTTCCATGAGGAGTCATGTTATAGATGAACCACATAACAAGACCAACTGCAAGGGCGATCAGGAACAGGAACGGGATCACGCCAAAGAGTTTTCCTTTTGCTACTGCTGTGTACGCACTGTGATATCCACCGATCGGAGTCGCGTTTGTGTAAACAAGGCAGACACCGTAAACGATCAGCTGCATACCAAGTGTTCCGATGAAGGCCGGAACCTGTAAGTAGGAAATTACGATACCATTGATGAAACCAAAGATACAGCAAATTACCACACAGATCAGAAGAACCGCGAGAACCCATAAGCCCCAGGCATTTCCGAAATCCGGAAGGTTCTGGAAGAACTTGCCGCTGTAATCCGGCTTCTGAAGCAAGGTACCTGCTAAGCAGGCAGAAAGACCAACCATACGTCCTGCGGAAAGGTCTGTACCTTTTGTAATTAAGCATCCGGATACACCGCAGGCGATGATGAATCGCGGAGCTACGTTCAGAGCGATATTAATGAAGTTACCGCCGGAGAAGAATGTCGGCTGTTTGATCGCAGTAAATACTGCAAGTAATAAAAGAACGACGATGATTCCATTATTGATAAGGAAATCTTTTGCACTTACTTTTTTCGCTGTCATGACTGAACCTCCCTGTAATCTACTTGTTTTCCTTGCCGCTTAAAGTGAATTTTGTGGCAAAGGACATGATCTTCTCCTGAGTTGCGTCTTCTCCTTCCACCTCACCGGTGATGTGACCGTTGCACATTACGATGATTCGGTTGGACATACCGATCAACTCCGGCATTTCCGACGAGATCATAATGATGGATTTGCCCTGTTTTACGAGATCGATCATGATCTGGTAGATCTCATATTTGGCACCGACGTCGATACCTCGGGTCGGTTCATCCATGATCAGGATATCAGGATTGTTCGCAAGCCATCTTGCGATAATTACCTTCTGCTGGTTACCACCGGAGAGAGACTGGATCAGCGTCTTTCCGCTCGGTGTTTTGATCTTTAATTTCGCGATGCTGTCTTTTACGACGTCATCGACTTCTTTCTTGTTGATCTTACCCATATGGGTATAATGCTTATAGGAAGCGATCGCTGTATTATCATCAATGCTCAAGCATCCAAAGATACCGGTTCCGCGACGATCCTCTGTGATCATTCCTACAGAGCTGTTGATCGCATCCTGCGGTCGTTTAATATGTGCCTCTTTTCCAAGGATCTCAACGGTACCGCTCTCAATGTGGCGCATTCCGAAGATTGCTTCCATAAGTTCTGTTCTCTGTGCTCCGACTAAGCCGCCGAAGCCTAAGATCTCGCCCCTCTTTAACTCAAAAGAGCAGTCTTTAAAGGAGTTCGGTAAGATACTTGTCAGGTGGCTGACCTTGAGGACAGTCTCATCCGTCCGGTAATCATCCTTCGGCGGATAAACGTTATTTAACTCACGTCCAACCATCTGTTTTACGATCTCTTCATCAGAGATATCATCGATTGCCCAGGTTCCAACGTATGTACCGTCTCGCATGATGGTGATATCGTCGGAAATCTGGCGGATCTCAGCCATCTTGTGGCTGATATATATCATAGAAACACCTCTGGATTTCAGATCTCTGATGATCCGGAATAATGCTTCTACCTCGTTATCAGTCAGGGAGGACGTCGGCTCATCCAGAATTACAAGATTTGCACTCTGGCTGACCGCTTTCGCGATCTCTACTGACTGCATCTGTCCGATTGATAATGTGCCGAGCTTTGCTTTCGGGTCAAAATCCATCTTAACATCCCGAAGCCATTTCTCAGCTTCTTTGTTCATCGTCGCATGATCAACGACCTTGACCGGTCCGTAGTTTTTCATCGGATACCGTCCAAGATACATATTCTCAGCGATGGAGCGCTCAGGAATCGGCTGAAGCTCCTGATGAACCATGGCAAGTCCTTTGTGAAGCGCGTCGTCCGGGTTTGCGATTTCGGTCTTTACACCGTCAATATAAACTTCGCCTTCATCCATTTTGTAAATTCCGAAAAGACATTTCATCAGTGTCGATTTACCGGCACCGTTTTCTCCCATCAGTGCGTGGACCGTTCCGGGGCGGACCCGTAAATTTACTCCGTCAAGTGCCTTAACACCTGGGAAGGTTTTTTTGACTCCTCTCATTTCGAGTCTGTACTGTTCTGCCATCCCAAAACTCCTTTCAGATACACTCCCCCGCATCTCCGGGTGGCATATTTTTTAAGTTTTAAGTTCAGAGAACCGGGTGTGCCAGACACACCCGGTTCTCATTTGTTACAGTATCAATTACTTTAACATATCAAGGATTTCCTGAGCGTTATCCTTAGTAACCTTTTCGTAGTTGACCATGTTGACAGCATCAACCTTCTCGCCGCTTAAGAACTTAACAGCGATATCGCTTGCAGCCTGAGCCTGTGCGAAGTGGTTGTTGAATACAGTACCTGTCTGCTTGCCATCGATTACGTTCTGAACAGCCTCTGTCAGAGCGTCAACGCCTACAAGGTAGATATCCTCGTTAACTTTACGTCCTGCTGCCTCGATTGCCTGTAATGCACCAAGTGCCATAGCATCGTTGTTGCAGAAGATAACCTCGATCTTGTCGCCGTACTGGTTTAAAGCGTCCTGTGCGATCTGCTGAGCCTTAGCCTGATCCCAGTCACCACGCTGTTTTAAGAGCTCCTCAACTTCCATTCCTGCGTCTGTAAGAGCCTTAACAGAGAACTCTGTTCTGTACTGAGCATCTACGTTCTCCGGGTCACCCTGGATCATGATGTAGGAAACTTTGCCATCGCTGTTGATATCACCCTTGTTTGCAGTCTCAAGGATCTCTTCGCCCTGGTATGTACCGGACTGTCTTGCGTCACATCCTACGTATGTA
>OLVY01002477.1_pt1 | contig 10100 bp, 9 predicted proteins | sample 1674261 | NCBI WGS metagenome assembly OLVY01 (sample SAMEA103958155, study PRJEB25191) | human gut metagenome | biome: human-associated habitat [ENVO:00009003]; feature: intestine environment [ENVO:2100002]; material: feces | place: Germany | collected 2013/2015
CAAAGGAGTGATATTATGTGCAAGCTTTTTGATGAATGGAGAAACGAAATTAAAGATTATTGTAGGCAGCAGGGTCTTAACTTTGATACGGCTGAAAAGTTGTCACAATCCTGGAATAAGAATACGGTGGCGTTGTCTTACCGTGATCCAAGCAAAGGTTCAAATGGACTTCTTGATGATACTCCGTGTCCGTTGGTTTTGCTGATACGCCGTGAAAAGAATGGCAAGCTCGTTTTTGAGCAGACAGAACACACTAAAAAATATCTTGCGTAGTGTAGCTTTTTTAGTAGCGAAACTGAAAAACTATCTAAAAATGTATTGGAACGAAAAATAAGATAAGAAGCGGCATCCTCTGAACTTATAGCTCTTGACTTTTTATTAGCATTGTGATATAATAAAAATGACAAAAGGGTACTGCATAAGCCTATTGGCTAAGCGGTTTCTCCCAAAGATTTAGTGAAAAGAAACACCGTTACTTGTGAGATTATTGGCGGTGTTTCTTTTCGTGAGGGTTTGCCAAAGAAAAGTCTATTTTGTCAAGTAAAAGCGAAACGAAAAGCCCACTCAGTTTTGTAACTGAGTGGGTGTTTCTTTTCGTAAGCGTTTGCCAAAGAAAAGTCTATTCGCTCCTGCTGGGATGGAAATTCCTTGCATGGTCTGTTTTTTAGAGTAGGGTGCGGAGGATTTGACGAGTACATTGCATTTATTTCATCATACTTAAAACAAAGCCCCTCGGTGATAAGCCGAGGGGCTTACGACAGTAGGCATAAAGAAGTTTTCAGACAAACATTGTAAGACAGGTACAGCAAGCTAAATAATTACCGAAAGGGTGCTTACAATGATTGATATGATTTACAACCTCCTTGTGGGGGATATTCACGCCGCTGAGTTCTCTGACGAGTTTAACAAGCTCTGCATACCATTTGAAAATTCACTGAACGAGGAGCAGATTGAAGTGTTCCACAAGATACTGGACTGCGTGAGCGAGACTGCCGCTGATGAAATGCGTTCAGCATACAAGGTCGGTTTCAAGGACGGTGCAGCTATGATGCAGGAGATTCAGGACTAAAATAATTACAGAATAAAAAAAGGAAATGTTTTCGTGATCGGGGCATTGACCTTTGGCGATCCATAAGTATAGTATAGCAAGCTATAACCCAAAGGTTCAAACCATATAACCAATCGAAACTTCTCAAAGCCTTCTTTTCATGGTATAATATACACAAGGAACACGAATCGGAGGTGTTATCATGGAAGAAAAGGCAAAAAAGAAACTGACGGTCAAGGGACTTCTGAAAGCGCTTCTTGTTGTCCTGCTGATACTTGTCATCCTATCGCTTATCATCATTTTTGGCGGCAAGGGCAACAAGAATGATAATGCAATTATCAGAGGCGAAAGTGGAACGAATTCGCTTGTGGTATATTTCTCTCAGGCAGATGTAGTTGATCTCGACAAGACCGATGCTGTTACATCGGCAAGTATGAGAACGGATAACAGCAGAAATGTTTACGGCAACACAGAGTACGTTGCAAGACTGTTTCAACAAGCAACGGGTGCAGATCTGTACAGTATTCAGACAAGCAGGCTCTATTATGAGAGCTATCCGCTGACGGCTTATCGTGCGTTCTGGGAGGAACTGTTTAACACTCGTCCGAAGCTGATCGGACTTCCAGACGATCTCGATCAGTATGATACGATCTATATCGGATTTCCCGTATGGTGGTTCAATGCCCCGATGCCAATAGGTTCTTTCTTTGAGGAATACGATGTCAGCGGAAAGACCATTGTTCCGTTCTGCACAAATCAGGGCAGCGGCGTTGATTCGGGATATGAGTTTCTGAAGGACGAATGTGACGGAGCAACGGTCGCAGAGGGGTTCAACGGAAACAATACCGATCTGAATGAAGTAACAAACTGGCTGAAAAGTCAGGGATATATCAATGACTAATAGGAGGTAAACTATGGAATATGTACAGCTCAACAACGGGATCAAAATGCCCATGCTCGGCTACGGCGTGTATCAGGTGACAAAGAACGAGTGCGAGAGGTGTGTGACCGATGCACTTTCGGTGGGCTATCGTCTGATCGACACGGCACAGAGCTATTTCAACGAGGAAGAAGTTGGTGCAGCTATCACAAAATCGGGTATTCCCCGCGAGGAGATTTTTCTCACAACTAAGGTCTGGGTGGAGCATTACGGCTATGAGGAGTGCAAGAAATCGGTCTACACTTCCCTCGAAAAGCTGAAAACCGACTATCTCGACCTGATTCTCCTGCACCAGCCGTTCAGCGATTATTACGGTGCATACCGTGCATTGGAGGAGCTTTACAACGAGGGCGTTCTCCGTGCGATCGGCGTATCCAACTTCTATCCCGACAGACTGGTAGACATCGCCAGCTTTGCGAATATCGTGCCAATGGTAAATCAGGTGGAAACGCACGTCCTCAATCAGCAGAAGGTCGCCAAGGAGTACATGGACAAGTACGGCGTACAGTGTGAGGCGTGGGCGCCATTCGGCGAGGGCAGAGGCGGTCTGTTTGAGAATGAAACGCTCATAAATATCGGCAAAAAATATGGCAAGACCTCCGCACAGGTCATGCTCCGCTGGAATATTCAGCGCGGTGTTGTTGTGCTGCCGAAGTCCACACACAGAGAGCGAATGATACAGAATATCGATGTTTTCGACTTCACGCTCTCTGATGAAGATATGACAGCGATCGCCGCCCTCGACACTGCGACAAGCTCGTTCTTTTCCCACTACGATCCTGCAATGGTGGAGTGGTTCGTGAAGATGGTCAAGGAACGCAAGAAGAACAATCGCAGTGAGAAGGAAAAAAAGAACTGGTAAGGAGAAATGATATGAGCATTTTATTTATCAACGGCAGCCCGAATCCTGATGGAAATACTGCCGGACTCGCGAAGATACTGCTGAATGGTAAGAATTACGAAACACTGAATCTGACAGACTATGTGATCGGCGTGTACGGACAGAAGCTCCCTAACGATCAGTTTGATGAGGTGATCGCAAAGATCAAGGCGGCAGATGTACTTGTGATCGGCTCTCCACTTTACTGGCACAACATCTGTGGCAGTGTGCGTACTTTGCTTGACAGATGCTATGGTCCGGTCGGGCAAGGAGAACTGAGCGGTAAGCTGTTCTTTATCTTTCAGGGAGCAGCACCCGAAAAGTGGATGCTTGAAGCCGGAGAATATACAATGTCACGCTTTGCAGGGCTTTACGGACTTTCCTATGAGGGTATGATCGTGAACTCCTCCGATGCAAAAAAGCTGTCTGCAAAGGTATAAGATGTATGAAAGACCTGTCTGATCTATTTGGACAGGTCTTTTGGCATTAACCTAAAGGTTCATGCTTGCTTTTTCGTCGATGCTGTGATATAATGGAATATAGCAGATCTCTACGAAGGGAGCATTATTATGTATAATCATCAGCTCGACACATTTATCGTTGTCGCAGACAGCGGCAGCTTCAATAAAGCGGCGGAAGCACTGTTTATCTCGCCGCCTGCGGTCATCAAGCAGATCAATCTGCTAGAAGACAGTCTTGGTGTCCGTCTGTTTACACGCACGCACAGAGGATTACAGCTCACAAAGGCAGGACAGTCGGTCTATGAGGATGCGCGGTATATCATCGCCTATTGCCGTGAATCGGTGGAGCGGGCGAAGAAAGCCGATGACACACAACCATCTGTACTTCGTATCGGTACATCGACCATGACACCCGGACAGACCATTGTGGATATGTGGACGCAGATCAGAGAGGAGATCCCCGACATCAAATTCCAGCTCGTCCCCTTTGAGAACACTCCCGAAAACGCAAGAGAGATACTCAAAAACATGGGAAAGAACATTGACATCGTGTGCGGAGTTTATGATGAACGAGCGCTGAAACACTGGCAGTGTGCGGCGCAGTTCATAGCAGATGTACCTATGCGCTGTGCAGTATCGGTCTATGATCCTCTTGCGAAAAAAGACAGGCTGACCGTGGAAGACCTGCACGGCAGGTCGATCATGCTGATCCGTGAGGGCTGGAACGAGGAAACGGACAGGCTCCGCAAATGGCTCACGGTAGAACATCCTGAGATCAACATCGTGACATTTGATTTCATCAATCTCTCGGTGTTCAATGATTGCGAGAACAGCGATCGTGTCCTGATGTGTATTGATATGTGGTCGAATGTCCACCCGCTGCTGAAAACGCTGCCTGTGGACTGGGACTATTCCATGCCCTTCGGTCTGCTTCATGCACCGAAACCGAGCAAGACCGTGAAGCGGTTCCTGAATGCGGTGAAAAAGCTGAACAAGTAATAACCCAAAGGTTAATAGGTCATAACAAACGGAGACTTCTTATGAGGTCTCCGTTTTGCTATAATATAGGTAAAGAAAACCGAAACGGAGGTATTGCTTATGAAACATACAATAAAAATCATGATCCCATTCCTGATGATCGCAGGACTGCTCACAGGCTGTGGAAGTCAGGTAACAACAGGTTCAAAAGCTGAAACAACACAAGCGACAAAAACAGAGCAAACACCAGAAACTACTGATGCTGTGACCGAAGCTCCCGAAGAAACGACTGATGAGACCGTTGACAGTAATATTCTTGTGGTCTATTATTCGGCTCAGGAGCATACCAAAGGTGTGGCAGAGATCGTTGCCGATGCGCTTGGAGCAGATGTATTTGTGATCGAACCTGTGGATATTTACACAGAGGACGACCTCAACTGGACGAATGAGCAGAGCCGAGTCGTGACAGAGCATAATGACGAGAACCGTCACACAGAGCTTGTTTCCACGACTGTTGAGAACTGGGACAGCTATGATACTGTTCTGATCGGCTATCCCCTCTGGTGGAGAGAAGCCTCATGGGTGGTCAATGATTTTGTAATGGATAATGATTTCAGCGGAAAAGACGTTATCCCGTTCTGCACATCAATGTCAGACGGCATTGGCGACAGCGGTGTTCACCTTGCTGAAATGGCAGGTACGGGCAACTGGCTCGAAGGTATGCGGTTCAGTGAAAATTACGATACTGCCGAAGTTACAGAATGGGTAGATAGTCTGAATTTGCAGTAAACGGTCAACACATCTTTCAGAAAGGAGCGAAGGAGATGAACGTTATAAAACGTTTTGCATTACTTGGAACAGTACTGATGTCATTCCTGACAGGCTGCGTAACACAGCAGGAAAACACAGCAAACTCGCAGACGATACCAAAAGCCGCCGTAAGTTCAGATACGGTGAAGGAGATCGCCCAGACGGGTATGAGTACCGCCGTTCCCGATATATATTTGAAGCCGATCGAACAGGCAGGAACAGTCACGCAGATCACTTATGACAGCAAGGACTTTGTCCGTGACGAGAGCGATATTACCAAGACCGCATACGTCTATCTTCCCTACGGCTACGATGAAAACGACACCGAAACACGCTACAACATCTGCTACTTGATGCACGGCTGGGGCGGTCATGCAGGTGAGTATTTTCAGTACGCAAACATCACAGATATGCTGGACAATATGATCGCAAAGGGCGATATTCCGCCTACGATATTTGTGTCCGCCACATTTTATAACGACAATTCCGACATGGGCTTTTCCGGTTCTGTTGCGGAGTTCAGACAGTTTCATCGTGACTTCGAGGAATATCTGATGCCTGCGGTAGAGGGAAAGTTCCACACCTATGCGGAAAGTACCTCGCCCGACGATCTGAAAGCCAGCCGTGACCACAGAGCCTTCGGCGGATTCTCCCTCGGCTCGGTGACAACGTGGCTGCAATTCTGCTATGATTCCGACTATATCCGCTACTTCCTGCCCATGAGCGGTTCGTGCTGGTATTACGGCGGTTACGGCGATTTCCAGATCGAAAAGAATGTGGACTTCATTCAGCAGCTCATTCAGGACAACGACCTTGACGAGCGTGGATATTTCATCTATCACGGTGTCGGCACAAATGACACAGTGAAGTCCCAGTCCATTGACATGGCGGAGGAAATGCTCTCCCGCAGCGATATTTTCACGCCCGACCACTATGTTTTCTATCAGCGTGAGGGCGGTCAGCACGACCACATTTCCTGCCGTGAGTTCATGTACAACGCTCTGCCGCTGTTCTTCGGAGGTGATACCGTGCAGACAGATGAAGTGACCGAGAATATGACTGTCGGTGAAGTCAAAAATATGGCAGCTTTCGGTGATTTCGGCAGACTGCTTTTTCCCATGGACAGGACTGTTTCCGACGATATGACACTGAAAGATGTGAGTTCAAGCAGTACCTACACATGGTACAATTATATCAAGCCCGAAAAGACTGTTGAGATCGTGAATTACCTGAAAAACGCCGCAGAAAGCGGTCAGCAGATATTCTACAACATCTACACCGAGGAGGAAATGCAGGCGGACAGCAGTCTGCGTGACACGGGACTTTTCTTCTTCAAGGGTGAGGACAATGCGAAATTTGCTGTGTGCAATGCAGGCGGCGGATTTGCCTATGTGGGGGCGATGCACGACAGCTTTCCCCATGCTCTTGAACTGTCAAAAATGGGCTATAATGCCTTTGCACTAATCTACCGTCCCGATGATCCCTATGATGACCTTGCAAGAGCGATCGAGTTTATCCATGACAATGCCGACACGCTGAAAGTTGATCCTAATGATTATTCCCTGTGGGGCGGCTCGGCAGGTGCAAGAATGGCGGCAATGCTTGGTAATTCGGACTATTTGCAGCAGCTCACAGGTCGCACTGACATCGGACAGGCAGGTGCGGTCATCATGCAGTACACGGGCTACACATACACTTCAAAGGCGGACGCTCCGACTTATGTTTGCGTGGGAACGAATGACGGTATCGCAAATTGGAAAACGATGCAGAACCGCCTGAATACCCTTGAAAGCTACGGTATCCCCACGGAGTTCCATGCCTATGAGGGACTTCCGCACGGCTTCGGACTCGGCACGGGAACAGTCGCTGAGGGGTGGATCTACGATGCTGTGAACTTCTGGGAGGAGCAGTTTTCGGGAACGATTCCCACAAAACGTGAGCCTGCCAATTTACAGAAATGGCTGCTGAAACGTAAGCTTTTGAATGGAAACATTGAATTCGGTACACAGGAAAAAGACGGCTTTATCGTGGATAATGTGCTGCATTCCGATACACAGGGCGACATTCATTTTTCAAGCTATATCCCCGAAAGCTATGACGGCTCTGAACCCTATGCGTTGTTCGTAACGCTCCCCGGTTGGGAGGGGCTGTACTTTCAGGGCGTGGGTGCGAACCTCGGTGAAAGCTATCCTTTTGAAGCAAGGAATTACAATGACAATATGATCGTCCTCTCTACGCAGCTTGACGATTGGGGCGAAACATCGGCAAATATGGCGATAGAGCTGACGGAGTATTTTCTGGAGCATTACAATATCGACCGGAAGAAAGTCTATCTGCACGGCTTTTCTGGCGGCGGTGAAACAGGCTCGCTCGTCATGTGCAAACGCCCTGAGCTGTTCAGCGCCTATTTGATGACAAGCTCAAAGTGGGACGGTGATCTTGATGTCCTCGCAAACGCCCATACTCCTGTGTATATGGCGATCGGTGAAGACGACAGCTATTATGGTTCAGGCTATCTGAAACAGGCGTACAGCGATCTGTATTCCCTGTATAAAGCGCAGGGGCTTTCTGCCGATGAGATCAGCGAGCTGCTTGTCCTTGATGTGAAGGAACAGGACTATTTCTCCGAACGAGGCTTCCAAGATCAGCACGGCGGCGGTATGGCTTTTGCGGAAGATGAAAGCATTATGAGCTGGCTGTTCTCACAATAAGCAATAATCCAAAGGTTTATAAGTGATAACGAATCGGAACTTCACAGCAGGTTCCGATTTTGTTATAATGAGTATAACAAATCAAAACAAGTAGGGTTTCCTATGAAACGTATCTTCACATTAGGTGCTTTGCTTGGTGCTGTCGTGATCTGTTCAGGCACGATGACAGCGACCACCTCAGTCCAGGCTGACACAAGCGAGTACACCCACACCATTCAATATGCCCGCAATTTGCAGGACTTCCCGCTTGCAAAACCGACAACTGAGGATCTGACAGGAAAGCCTGAGATCATGCACAAACTGGTTGACAAGATCATCGTCCACGAACCCGACAAGTCCAGCGGAAAGCGTGTGCAAGATATTGAGATACACTTCCGCTTTGATGTGGCGGTATCGACCATATCCGTTGAAATAGGTAAATAAGGAAAAAAAGGTCGCATAACCGACGGTGTTATGCGACTACACTAAGGAAGAAAAAACTTCTATATCACTACTGTGCTTTTGTTTATGCTTTAAAATATTCAAGAACAGCGTCCAAACTGTCCATTTTCTTGTACACCATTGACAATATCTCATCTGTCGGTGCAATAAGATCTGGCACCATTATTGGTATCATCTTTGCATTGTAAGCCGCCTTTATGCCATTGTAAGAGTCCTCTACAGCAACAGTTTTTTCAGGCCTTACTCCCAGCTTCTCACAGGCAAGTAAATATATCTCAGGCTGTGGCTTTGAATGTTTTATCATATCTCCGCCAATAATCACATGGAAATAATCAAGCAGATCTGCTCCCCTTAGATTTTTGATAACCCCTTTGTAAGACGTTGCAAGTCCTACCTTTATATCACGCTCTTTAAGATAAGAAAGCAACTCCCTTACTCCGCTTTTCAGAGGCAAACCACACTCAGCGATAATATCTGCACAAATGGCTTTTGCTTCGTCATAAAGTTCGGGTATTGACACTTTGTCACCATATGCGGCTTCTAGGATAGCCATTGTATCAACAGTGCTTCTGCCAATGCACTTCATAGCATTTTCGTGAACGTTGGTCAGACCATATTTCTTCCCAAGGCGCTCCCAGCTTTCAAGACCTATTACTTCGCTGTCGAAAATAACGCCGTCCATATCGAATACGATTCCGTCAAGTTCTGATAATTTCAAACCCACCACGCACCTCACTTGAAATACATATACAGATTACATTTTATCATGCCGTTGTAAAGCTTGCGCTTTTTGTCAGCCTTTTTGCCGAAAAACACCTCAAACTCCTCATGTGGGGAGATTATATAGCATGGGTTCTCCTTTGACGGGCAAAGTCTTTGTCCCATTTTCTTATAAAGCTCCTCAGCTTCCTTTATTTCAAGCATACGCTCGCCATATGGGGGATTGACAATTGTTATCGAACCCTCTATCTGGCTGTATTTTGAGATATCCTGCTGTTTTACTGTAAGCTTTGAGCCTACTCCTGCCTTTTTAGCGTTGTTTCTTGTAAGCTCTACCGCTATATCATCAACATCAAAGCCAAATGCCTTGAATGCACCTTGCCTGTCGATAGCGTCCATAGCCTCGGCTCTTGCATTGCGCCACGCTGTTTCAGGTATCTGTGACCACTGCTCTGCCGCAAAATTTCTTCTCAGACCAGGTGCAACTTTCAGTGCCTTGTATGCCGACTCAATAAGAAATGTACCTGAACCACACATAGGATCCACCACAACTGAGTCCGCACGAACTCTTGCAAGGTCAACTATACCTGCGGCAAGTGTTTCCTTGATAGGTGCGTCGTTGGAATTTCTTCTGTAGCCACGCTTGTGAAGTCCTACACCTGATGTATCAAGATAGATAGTCGCAATGTCCTTATGGATAGCAAACTGTATCTGATGTTTCGCTGCAGTTTCCTCAAAATAGCTTATGCCATAGGCTTTTTCAAGTCTTTTAACGCAGGCTTTTTTGATTATCTTCTGACAATCAGGGATAGAATGAAGCTTTGAATTAAGGGCATGACCCTTAACAGGGAAAGCGTCTTCCCTGCCGATAAAGTTCTCCAGCGGAAGATTCATAACACCGTCAAAAAGCTGTTCAAAGCTTTCTGCTCTAAAGCTGCCAAGCTCGATAAGTACACGCTCTCCTGTGGCGATCCAAAGATTTGCCTTTGCAAGCACGTCAAAGCCACCTTCAAAGCTTATCTTGCCGTCAGTTGTGGTAAGATTTTCACCGCCTATCTTTTTTATCTCATATGCAAGCACGCTTTCAAGCCCAAAATGGCATGGAACGCAC
>OLVY01002480.1_pt1 | contig 10091 bp, 10 predicted proteins | sample 1674261 | NCBI WGS metagenome assembly OLVY01 (sample SAMEA103958155, study PRJEB25191) | human gut metagenome | biome: human-associated habitat [ENVO:00009003]; feature: intestine environment [ENVO:2100002]; material: feces | place: Germany | collected 2013/2015
ATATAGTATGGAGATGTCTTACAGGCGTATACGTGTCTGGTCATAATATTTCAACAGATAATTTTCACGAACATAATTCCAACATTTTCACACAAATTACTACAAGTACTGTCAGAGGCATTTATAAGTAACTATTCAGAGCCACGCAAATCGTGTCAATATGTACGTCAAATGCTTGCATTCGTAAGAACATTTGACATGATTTATATTGCGAATAGTGTTCTGAATAGTTACGCTTATATGTACTAGCGGAAAAAGCAGCGTTATTTTAAAGTGTTTCACGAATCCTTTTGGTAAAATATGCTGCGGACGGGAGGTGTCTGTGGAGGACCGGGAAGCTGTGACTCCCGGGAAGAAGTTTCCCAGGAGAAAGGTGGAAAAATATTTTCGAAAGCTTCAGAAAAACGGCACAGAATTGTATGTCGACGGAGAAAAGGTCTCACCGTCGCAGGCGGCAGCGTATGCCGTCAGAGAAGAAAGCCCGTATATGGCAGACTATATATTGGGAGAACAGGGCAAAATCAGCCAGGTCCGGCTGGATAAGGTGGATCTGCGTTAAAGGGTGTCAGCTCTTGCCCGGGTAATACTTTGAAACAGAGAATGCGCTGCGGGGATGCAAAACGGGATTGCCTCTCTGGCTGTATCCCGCAGTGCAGGATCTGTCTCTATTGTTCCTTGTATTATATAGAGGAATTGTGATAGAATAAAACTGTTCTGCCGATAGAAGACGGAACGGAAGAAAAGGCAAGAATGGTGCAGGCGGCAGCCTGCGGATGGGAGCACATATGAAGAAAAGAATACTACCGGTGATCATAGCAATCCTGCTGATCCTTGTGATCGCGGGCGGAGCACTGGGAAAGGTGCTGTTGGATAAATATTCCTACAGCAAAGAAGAGGCAGACTGGAACGAATTTTATCAGGTGTCAGAGAGTGACAGAAGTGCCATTATTTTACAGGACGAAATGGTAGAAGAACAGGCACTGATCAGAGATGACGTATGCTATTTTGATCTGGCAACTGTCCATAAATATATGAACGAAGTGTTTTATGCGGATATGACGGAAAAACTGTTGTTGTACGCCAATCCGACAGAAGTGATCCGTACGACTTTCGGCGAGACTTCCTATACGACAACAGAAGGCACACAGGATGCCGGATATGTGATCAGTTTCGTGGAAGGGGATACCGTATATGTGGCGGCGGATTATGTGAAGCTGTTCACAAATTATTCCTATGATTGTTATGACAGACATGTGCAGGTCTACACCGAATGGGGGACCAGACAGGTGGCACAGCTGAAAAAGGATACGGCGGTGCGTCTGCGGGGCGGTGTGAAGAGCCCGATCCTCACGCAGGCAGCGAAGGGAGATACCCTGGAGATTCTGGAGCAGATGGAGACCTGGAGCAAGGTGAAGACAGCGGATTCCGTGATCGGATATGTGGAGAACAAGCGTCTGGGAGATATTACGGAAGAGACCGAGACTCCGGTGACGGATTATCAGGAGCCGGAATATACTGCCCTGACTTCTGACAGCAAGATCTGCCTGGGCTGGCATTCTATCGGCGGTGCAGGCGGTAATGACACTCTGTACTCCATGGTGTCCGGTACGAAGGGTATGAATGTCATTGCACCGACCTGGTTCAGTCTGACGGATGAGAACGGAAGTATCCGGAACTTCGGAACAGCGAATTATGTAACCACGGCCCACAATATGGGCTTACAGGTATGGGGCGTGGTGGATAATTTTAATTACGCCAATGAGACCGGAACGGCCATCAGTACTCTGAATATGCTGTCCTCCACCACCAGCCGGCAGAACTTTGTGCGGAACGTGACAGATGCAGCAGTCAGCCTGGGACTGGACGGCATCAATGTGGACTTCGAGCAGCTGAGCAGTGACTGCGGGCCGCATTATGTGGAATTTATACGAGAACTTTCCATTCAGTGCCGCAACAGGGGACTGGTATTGTCCATTGCCAACTATGTACCGTTCAATTTCAATGATTATTACCGTCTGGATATCCAGGGACAGGTTGCAGACTATGTCATTATCATGGGATATGACGAACACTGGCACGGAAGCAAGGATCCCGGAAGTGTTGCAAGCATCAGCTATGTATCGGACGGACTGGATAGAACGCTTCAGGAAGTACCGGCGAATAAAGTAGTGAATGCACTTCCCTTCTATACGATCCTGTGGAAGACGGAAGGAACGGATGTGACAGACGAATATATCACAATGCGCAATGAAGCAGACTTCATGAGTAAAGCAGGCGTGAGTGCAGAATGGGATGAAGTGACCTGCCAGAATTATGCGGAATGGACTTCCGGTAGCGTAAATTATCAGATCTGGCTGGAGGATGCGGAATCCATCGCTGTGAAGCTGAATATGATGACTACCAAGAATATCGGTGGAGTGGCAGTATGGAGACTCGGTTACGGAACACAGGCAGCCTGGGAACTGATCAACGCCTACCTGCAATAATAAGCAATATAAAATGCCTGGCCGTTTTGGCCAGGCATTTTGTGCTCTTATAATGTAATTATGCGTTTTTCTTACGAAGTGCATATCCGGATACAACACAGAGAACTGCGGCACCCAACAGATAAATAGAAAGAGCGCTTTCACCGGTCTTGGGCACATCATCGTATGCGGAAGAGGAAGCGGCGGGCTGCGCAGTTGCAGCGGGCTGAGCAGTTGCAGCAGGCTGTGCAGCTTCGGTGGCGGCAGCGGGAGCGGTCTTGCTGTAATATTGTGCATCGGTTCTTAAGGCGCCATCCTCGGTGTACAGCTTATTGGCTGCAAAATTGTAGTAGTCATAATAAGTCTCCATGGTCTGACCGTCTTTGGCAGACAGATGATTTACCGTACCGACAACGTTGATATAGGCATGCAGATTGTTGTATTCATTGCCGTAGCCGTACATTTCCAAAGTGTCAACGTTATTATTGAAATTAACGCGTGCACCGCCGTATACATAGGCATGAGATACATCACCGTTAATTGCTGCAGTAGTACCGTCCAGAACATAGACATTGTCATAACCTTTTGCAGTGATGACAGGAGTCTTGACACTGTTCTTGATCGTCAGGTTACCCAGACGTACGGGAACATTCAGGTTCAGAGGGTTACAGTCAACATCATTCTGGACTACGATGTAATCACCGTCTTTGATTTCCTGCATCATATAGTAAAGCTCGCGGTCCTGAACTTCTTCGGACCATGAGGATGCAGGCTTGAAGCGCCATTCACCTTTGGAGGGGGAAAAGTTCAGAACATAGGTGTTGGGTTCTGCTGCTTTGACTGTGATCTTCCCGAAGGCGGGAGCGGTCAGGCACACAGCTGCAAGCGTAAGCAGTGTAACGATTTTTTTCAGTTTTTTCATAAGAAAATCCTCCTGATAGATTGTTGGTTATTCCTGTATGGGAAGGTAGTGATCGCCGGGTTCCGTTTCCTTGGCAACGACTACAAACCGGCCCTGCTCTACGTGATACACGCAGGTAGACAGTGTCAGAAAATGATCCCCGAACTGTGCGGTAACACCGGTATCATACTGGGATAACTGCTTGATATTGTTATAAAAGTCATCAAATTCTTCCCGGGTATCCGCCTGGAAAAATTTGTAGAACTTAAATACCTGATCGGTCTTCCGGTAGACCTGGGAACGAAAGACAGCAATGACTTCGTAATTGCGCTGACATTCTTCGGTGTACAGGATAATATTTTTGTGATTTTCGTAAAAATCCGGATCCTCATAATCCGTGAGATTGCCAAACATGGCACCGGATTTCATGTTGTGACCGTGAATGATGAGATTCGTGGAAAGGGGATCCAGGCAGCTGTCCGTATCTAATATGAGGCAGCCGTTTTTATTCTCACTGCCGTCGAAAGCACGATACAGATAATAGGACTCATCTCTCGGAGTCCACATCACCGGATAATCGATCCCGGTGCCGGGAATCTGCAGCCATGCGCCCATGTCTTCGTTGGCAAGAAAGCTGTCGGCGTAAGGATTGGGAACCCTGGTGACCTCTTCCGGAGCGGGAACCGCTTCTTCCGCGGCGGATTCCGTCGTAGCAGTTGCAATGGTCTCAGGTTCCGAAGAAGGAACGGTCTCTGCCGGAGACTCAGTGGGTCTTAAAGCATCCAGGGATTCTTCCATGTGCCGGTCCTCCATGTGACCCCTCACGAAGAGAATAATTGCTGCCAGGATACAAATTCCGGCCAATATAAATAAGATTACGGAAAGTGTTTTTCTATTCGATTTCATGTGTTTATTATACGCTGAACAGGCAACAGGATGCAATAGGTTAAAACAAAAGGATTTCTTAATTTTGGAAGATTTTGCATCGGGAAGATATTTCCTGCGGAAAATGCATATAAAATCATATAGAATACAATAAGGCGGCTGAAAAAATGGAACAGAAGGCATTGAAACTGATCATGGCAGGGCTCTTAATTCTGTCGATGGCGCTGACCGGCAGGGAAGCGGCAGAATATGTTGGTGCGATGCATGCGGTAAATGCTTTGCGGGAGACGGGAATGGGGGCAGATGACTCCGGGAGACTCTGCGTGGTCGTCGATGCCGGACACGGAGGAGACGATCCGGGGAAGATCGGCATCAATGGGGCACCGGAAAAGGATATCAACCTTCAGATTGCTCAAAAACTGAAAAAATATCTGGAAGCGGAAGATGTGGAAGTGGTGCTGACCCGGGAGACGGAGGACGGATTGTATGATGCACATGCTTCCAATAAAAAGGTACAGGATATGAAACGCAGGATAGAAATCATAGAAAAAACCGATCCTGTTTTGACGGTAAGTATTCACCAGAACAGTTATCCGGAGGAATACGTACATGGGGCGCAGGTGTTTTATTATACCGGAAGTATGGGAAGCGAGACACTGGCTTCCGGCATTCAGGATCAGCTGGTACGGGGACTGGACCCGGAGAATCATCGCAAAGTCAAGGCCAACGACAGTTATTATCTTCTGAAGAAGACCAAAGGAACCATCGTGATCGTGGAGTGTGGATTTTTGTCAAATCAAGCGGAGGCGGAAAAGCTTTGCGATGAAGAATATCAGGATCGTATTGCATGGCTGATCCATAAGGGAATTCTGCGGTACCTGAAACAGTATCTTTCCATTTTATCGTATCTATGATATACTATTTCCAAATGCATTAGAACACAGAAGGTAAAAAATATGAATACAGAGATCATCAAGATTCAACCCGGAGACGGTCCGGTCAGTGAGGAAGATGATGCAAAACTGAAAGCTGCCGGAGAGATTTTACGGCGGGGAGGTCTGGTGGCATTTCCTACGGAGACAGTATACGGTCTGGGCGGAGATGCATTGAACCCGACATCCTCAAAGCGGATCTATGCAGCGAAAGGCAGACCCTCGGATAATCCACTGATCGTGCATATTTACCGGTTTGAAGACATTTACAAAATAACAGGGGATGTGCCGGAAGAAGCACGCAGGATCGCCGATGCTTTCTGGCCGGGTCCCCTTACCATGATCCTGCCGAAGTCAGATGCAGTGCCTTACGAGACCACCGGAGGACTGGATACGGTAGCCATCCGTATGCCATCACATCCGGCGGCACAGAAGCTGATCGAGTACAGCGGCGGATATATTGCGGCACCCAGTGCCAATACTTCCGGGAAACCGAGTCCTACCGTGGCCAAATATGTCGTGGAAGATATGATGGGCCGGATCGATGTCATTATCGACGGTGGAGAAGTGGGAATCGGACTGGAGTCCACGATCATTGATCTGACGGTGAGTCCGCCGCAGATTCTCCGCCCCGGATATATCACCCGGGAAAAGCTCAGTGCGGTGTTGGGAACGGTGGACACAGATGCCACGATCCTGCGGGCAGACAGTGGACAGGCCCCCAAGGCGCCTGGGATGAAATACAGACATTATGCCCCCAGGGGAGAACTCACCATTGTGGAAGGTACGCCGGAACAGGTGAGAGAATATATCAACCGGGAAGCTGCAGCGGATCATGCGGCAGGAGAGAAGACCGGTATTATCGGAACGGAAGAAATGCTTTCCGGGTATACGGCAGATGTGGTAAAAAGTGTCGGCAGCCGCAGGGATGAAGACAGCATTGCCAGACATCTGTATACGATCCTGAGAGAATTCGATGATGAAGGTGTCACCAAAATCTATTCTGAGGGATTTTCCACGGATGGTTTCGGACAGGCTATTATGAACCGGCTGCTGAAGGCGGCGGGGCATAAGGTTGTAAAGCTTTAAATTTCATTTTAAATATAAGGAGAATAAAAATGATAGCAATCGCAAGTGATCATGGTGGATATGATCTGAAAGAAAGAGTTAAAAAATATTTAGAGGAGAATAATATTCCTTTTCAGGATTTTGGATGCGACAGCAAGGCAAGCTGTGATTATCCGGTATTCGGGCATGCGGCAGCAAAGGCTGTGGCAGCCGGTACCTGCGAAAAGGGCATTGTGATCTGCACGACCGGTATTGGTATCAGTATTTCAGCTAATAAAGTAAAAGGTATCCGTTGTGCATTGTGTTCGGAGCCGCTCTCTGCAAAAATGACCAGGCTGCACAATGATGCCAATATGCTGGCAATGGGAGCAGGCATCGTAGGAGAGAATCTGGCACTGGAGATCGTTGAGACCTTTTTGAACACACCCTTTTCCGGAGAAGAGAGACACAGCCGCAGAATCAGCCTGATCGAAGAGATCTGAGCTGGGGCGCAAAATACAACCAACAACACTAAAACACAGGAGGACAATCATATGTCAAAAGTAGTAGTTATGGACCATCCCTTAATTGAGCAGAAGATCGGAATCATCCGCAGAAAGGAAACAGGAACCAAGGATTTCAGACAGAACATCAGCGAGATCGCCATGCTGATCGGCTATGAAGCTACCAAGGATCTGAAGCTGGAAGAAGTAGAGATCGAGACTCCCATCTGCAAGACTACCGTAAAACAGTTAAAGGGTAAAAAACTGGCACTGGTACCCATCCTGCGCGCAGGCCTTGGTATGGTAGATGGAATGCTGTCCCTGATCCCGGCTGCAAAGGTAGGACATATCGGACTGTACCGTGATCCGGAGACCTTAAAGCCCGTAGAATATTACTGCAAGCTGCCTGCAGACTGTGCAGAGCGTGAAGTATTCGTCGTAGATCCCATGCTGGCCACCGGCGGTTCTTCCATCGCAGCCATCCAGCTGCTGAAGGACAAGGGATGCAAGAGCATCCGTCTGCTGTGCATCATCGCAGCACCCGAAGGCGTGAAGGCTATGCAGGAAGCACATCCCGATGTGGATATCTATATCGGAGCAATGGATCAGAAGCTCAATGATCACGGATATATTGTTCCCGGACTGGGAGATGCTGGAGACCGTATTTTCGGTACCAAATAAAGGAGACACCAATGAGTGCCAAGCGCAGTGACTATATCAGTTGGGATGAATATTTCATGGGGGTAGCCCACCTGTCGGGGATGCGGTCCAAGGATCCGAATACCCAGGTGGGAGCCTGCATTGTCAGCCCGGACAATAAGATTCTGTCTATGGGATACAATGGGTTCCCCAAGGGTTGTTCCGATGATGAGTTTCCCTGGGAGAGGGAGAATGACAAGGATAGTAATCTGACAAAATATCCCTTTGTGACACATAGTGAACTGAATGCAATTTTGAATTACCGCGGAGGATCTTTAGAGGGCACAAAACTGTATGTGTCCCTTTTCCCCTGCAATGAGTGTGCGAAAGCCATCATTCAGGCAGGGATCCATACCGTAGTATATGACAGCGACAAATATCGGGGAACACCCTCCAACCGGGCAGCCAGGCGGATGTTTGATGCGGCGGGAGTGGAGTGCGTTCCATACAGCAGGACAGGACGTACGATACATATCGGGGTCTGAACGACAGATTAAAGGAGTATGAACGGTTGAGGCGCCTACAGAAGACAGCTGTACTGCTTGCAGCGGTAATCCTTGCAGGAGCATTTTCTTCAGAAGACATCAAAGTAGAAGCTACCAGCAGTACCTGGCAGCAGATTCAGAAGGAACAGCAGGAGAAAAATGAACTGCAGAACCAGTTGAACCAGGAAAATGATAATCTGGAGAACCTGAAGGGAGAGCAGAATTCCCTCAAGGGACAACTGAATAATCTGAACGGTCAATTGACGGAGGTCAGCAATAATCTGGCGGATCTGGAACAGCAGATCGCGGATAAGGAGCAGGAGATCGCAGATACCCAGGACAGTCTGGAGGAAGCGAAGGCAACGGAAGAGTGGCAGTATGAATGTATGGTGATCCGCGTCCGGGATATGTACGAACGGAACGAGACCAGTTACATCAATGCTCTTCTGAACGCGCAGAGCTTTGACCAGGTGTTGAATGCTGCGGACTTTTTTGAACGGATCGCTGCCTATGACCAGAAAAAGCTGAAGGAATTCGAAGAAAACCGTCAGCTGATCGAAGAGGAAGAGGCAAGGCTTCAGACAGAGAAGGCAGAGCTGGATGATCTGAAATTAGAAGCGGAAGCCGAGAAAAGCAAGGTATCCGGTCTGATCAGCCAGACATCCAACAATATCGCCAAATATGCCGGAGACATCTCCGAAGCGGAACAGAGAGCCCTGGCATACGAAGCGGAGATCAAGAAAAAAGAGGATAATCTGGAAACCCTCAGGAAAAAGCTTGCCGAAGAGATTGCTATGTCCCAGAAAGCGGCAAATGCCACCTGGCGGGATATTTCCGATATCTCTTTCGAAGAGGGAGACAGGTATCTGTTAGCAAATCTGATCTACTGTGAAGCGGGAGGCGAACCCTATGACGGTCAACTGGCGGTAGCCAGTGTTGTGATCAATCGTGTCAGTGAGGTTTCCGGCCGCGGTTTTTCAAGTAAAAAGCGTTATCTGGAAAAGGAGAATTCATGACATTACAGCAACTGAGATATGCACTGACGATAGCCGGCTGCGGATCGATGAATGAGGCGGCAAAGCGTCTGTTTTTATCGCAGCCCAGTCTGTCCGAGACGGTAAAGGAACTGGAGCAGGAGATCGGGCTGCAGATTTTTATGCGCTCGAACCGGGGAATCATCATCACACCGGAGGGTGAGGAGTTTCTGGGGTACGCCAGACAGGTGATCGACCAGTACGGAATCCTTAAGGCGCGCTATGTGGAGAAGCAGCGCAAGGAAAAGTTCAGTGTGTCCATGCAGCACTATACGTTTGCGGTCAAAGCGTTTGTGGAGACTGTAAAGAAAGCAGGGATGGACAGCTATGAATTCGCGGCGAACGAGACGACCACATACGACGTTATGGAGAATGTACGCAACTTTAAGAGCGAGATCGGCGTTCTGTATCTGAACGATTTTAATGAGCAGGTGCTGATGAAGATCATCCGGGAGAAGGGGTTGGAGTTCGAGGAACTGTTTGCCTGCGATACCTATGTCTATCTGTGGTCGGGACATCCGCTTGCAGGGCAGAGCGTGATCTCCATGGAAGAACTGGACGAGTATCCGTGCCTGTCCTTTGACCAGGGACGGAACAGCTCGCTCTACCTCGCGGAAGAGATGAAGAGCACCTACGATTATAAGCGGCTGATTAAGGCGAACGACCGGGCAACACTGCTAAACTTTATGATTGGGCTGAACGCGTACACGCTGTGCTCGGGAATTATCTGCGAGGAGCTAAACGGCAGCGATTACATGGCAATTCCACTCAAGGAGACGGAAAAGATGCGGATTGGCTATGTGAAGCGCAAAGGGGCATCAATCAGTCACATCGGACAGATCTATATCGAAGAATTGAAAAAATATAAAGAGAAAATTATGTAGTGGTTGGCTATAGGTTTCACCTATAGCCAACTATCGGCTTCCTGTATTAACACTTTCCCAAACTGCCTGTTATAATAGGCAATGTAATCAAAAAACACATGCAGATAACAGACAGCATGGAGTGGAGAAGCAGGAAGGAGGAAACGGGTATGAGAGACACAGCGCGGCAGATGAGATCAGCGATGATGTGTGACAGGATGCGCCAGATGTCCATGTGTGATGGCATGGATGCAGATGTTGTGCGGCTTTTCCCGGA
>OLVY01002481.1_pt1 | contig 10088 bp, 10 predicted proteins | sample 1674261 | NCBI WGS metagenome assembly OLVY01 (sample SAMEA103958155, study PRJEB25191) | human gut metagenome | biome: human-associated habitat [ENVO:00009003]; feature: intestine environment [ENVO:2100002]; material: feces | place: Germany | collected 2013/2015
ATAAGCGGCGGCACGGTATATCCGAAAATGCTTGAAAAACATCTTAAAGAAGAACTTCCGTTTATGGCGACCGAAAACATTTTGATGTATTGCGTCAAAAAAGGCGGCGACAGACAAGAACTGCACGAAGAAATCCGCCGTCTTTACCTACACAGACAAAATCCACTCCCCATGTATCAATACCGATGGAAGTAATTTCCACATCCTTCTTCTGAGCGACTATTTTCAGTCCTTCGATAATATGCCGGTAAAGTTCATATATATCCCAATAAAAATGTCCGCCGGTTTCAATCAGATGATTCGGGAACCGATTCACATCTTCCATTTCCAATCCTTCCGGTGTGAAAGTTCCCAAGATGGTACGGCCGCTGGTAGCTCCCAAATCGACCGCAAAAAAACATTGTTTCATGGTAATTAGTTTTAGTCGCTATTTCATGATACAAAAATAGGGGAATCATCCCCTATTCCTTGTACTTATTTTGACTGAAAGGGTGTCAGATTTGACAATTGCATATCTATTCTATATTATATCAACATTTACCAAAGACATACGGAAACAATCTCCAATAACGTAAAAGAACAAACAAGACTCCAACAAAGAGAACAAAAACAACATATACAGTACACCCGATGTATAAAAAGAATAAAAAAGCTCTCCTTTTTGCATATTCTTTCCGAAATAATCCCTAATTTTGCACTACTCTTAGAATAATTATACAGAAAATGAAGAAAAAAGCCAATCGGTTAGACGCCATCAAGATGATTATCTCAAGCAAAGACGTCAGTTCTCAGGAAGAACTGTTGCAAGCTTTGAGCAAGGAAGGCTTTGAACTGACACAAGCCACCTTGTCACGCGACTTGAAACAGCTGAAAGTAGCGAAAGCAGCGAACATGAACGGTAAATACGTATATGTGCTGCCCAACAACATCATGTATAAACGTTCGAACGACCAGAGTGCAAGTGAGATGCTGATGACAAGCGGATTCGTTTCACTTCAATTTTCGGGCAATATTGCCGTCATCCGTACCCGGCCCGGATATGCCAGCAGCATGGCCTACGACATCGACAACCGAGAGTGTCCCGCCATTCTGGGTACCATTGCCGGAGATGACACCATCATGCTGGTGGTGCACGAAGCAGCGTCACATGACGAGGTACGCAGCTTCCTATCGCAAATCATCCCGAACATTAAATGATAGATAACAACAAAAAACAAGAAATTAAATAAGAAATGGATTCGAAACAAATTGATGTGATGGTGGCTGACGCCTCACATGAAGTTTACGTAGACAAGATTTTGGATACCATCCGGGAAGCTGCCAAGGTACGCGGAACGGGCATCGCAGAACGCACACACGAATACGTAGCTACTAAAATGAAAGAAGGAAAGGCCATCATAGCCTTGTGTGGAGATGATTTTGCCGGTTTCACCTACATAGAGAGCTGGGGTAACAAGCAATATGTAGCAACCTCCGGTTTGATAGTACACCCCAAATATCGGGGACTGGGGCTGGCAAAACGCATCAAGACCGCTTCTTTCCGCCTGGCACGCCTACGCTGGCCTAATGCTAAAGTTTTCAGTCTCACCAGCGGAGCTGCCGTCATGAAAATGAATACCGAGCTGGGATATGTGCCCGTCACCTTCAACGAACTGACCGATGACGAATCGTTCTGGAAAGGTTGCGAAGGCTGTATAAACCATGATATATTGGTAGCTAAGAACCGTAAATTCTGCATTTGCACAGCAATGCTTTACGACCCGAAGCTGCACGAAGAGGATAAAATATAAAAATACTAAGGATATGGAAAAGAAGAAGAAAGTAGTAGTCGCATTCAGCGGCGGTTTGGATACCTCATTCACGGTCATGTATCTTGCCAAAGAAAAAGGATACGAAGTATATGCAGCTTGTGCCAATACTGGCGGTTTCAGCCCCGAACAGTTGAAGACTAACGAGGAGAATGCCTACAAGCTGGGTGCTAAAGAATACGTCACCATTGACGTGACGCAGGAATACTATGAAAAAAGCCTGAAGTACATGGTATTCGGAAACGTACTGCGTAACGGTACCTACCCCATCTCCGTAAGTTCCGAACGTATCTTCCAGGCACTGGCCATTGCACGCTATGCCAACGAAATCGGCGCCGATGCCATCGCTCATGGTTCTACGGGTGCGGGTAACGACCAGATTCGCTTCGACATGACTTTCCTCGTCATGGCTCCGGGCGTGGAAATCATTACGCTGACACGCGACATGGCACTGAGCCGTCAGGAAGAGATTAACTACCTGAACCAACACGGTTTTGCCGCCGACTTCACCAAACTGAAATACTCCTATAACGTGGGTCTGTGGGGCACCTCCATCTGTGGTGGTGAGATTCTGGATTCTGCACAAGGATTGCCCGAAAGCGCCTACCTGAAACACTGCACCAAAGAGGGCAGCGAGCAGTTGCGCCTCACTTTTGAGAAGGGGGAACTAAAAGCCGTGAACGACGAGACATTCGACGATCCCATCAAAGCCATCCAGAAAGTGGAAGAGATCGGTGCAGCATACGGCATCGGCCGCGACATGCACGTAGGCGACACGATTATCGGTATCAAAGGCCGTGTAGGCTTCGAAGCTGCCGCACCCATGCTGATTATCGGCGCACACAAGTTCCTGGAGAAATATACCTTGAGCAAATGGCAGCAATACTGGAAGGACCAGGTAGCCAACTGGTACGGCATGTTCCTGCACGAAAGCCAATATCTGGAACCGGTAATGCGCGACATCGAAGCCATGCTGGAATCCTCGCAACGCAACGTAAACGGTACGGCTATCCTCGAGCTTCACCCACTCTGCTTCTCTACCGTAGGTGTAGAAAGCAAGGACGACCTTGTGAAAAACAAGTTCGGCGAATACGGCGAAATGCAGAAAGGCTGGACGGCAGAAGATGCCAAGGGATTCATCAAAGTAACCTCCACGGCACTGCGTGCATATTATTCAAATCACAAAGACGAGAAAATCTAAATGACGAACAAGAAACGGAAACTGACACGTCCCCGAACCGGAAGAATACTTTCCGGTGTATGTGCAGGACTGGCAATTTTTTTCGGACTTGACGTATCTTTAGTACGCATCGTTTATACGTTCGCTACCGTCTTTACTGCTTTTGCAGGTGTAATTATATACATTATATTATTGATTATCATACCAGAAGAATCCAATAGATATTATAGAAATGATTAAAGTAGGAATCATCGGCGGAGCCGGATACACGGCAGGCGAACTGATACGTTTACTGCTCAACCATCCGGAAGCGGAAATCGTATTCATAAACAGTTCAAGCAACGCCGGCAACAAAATTACTGATGTACACGAAGGACTGTACGGTGAAACAGATTTGGTATTTACCGACCAGCTTCCGTTGGAAGAAATCGACGTGCTGTTTTTCTGTACGGCACATGGCGACACGAGAAAATTCCTCGAAAGCCACAACGTGCCCGAGGAGTTGAGAATCATCGACCTCTCCATGGACTACCGCATAGCCTCTCCTGACCACGACTTCATTTACGGCTTGCCGGAACTGAACCGCCGCGCCACCTGCAAGGCAAAGCATGTAGCCAATCCGGGCTGCTTTGCCACCTGCATACAATTGGGGTTGCTGCCGCTCGCCAAGCACCTAATGCTGAATGATGACATCATGGTGAATGCCATCACCGGAAGTACGGGTGCCGGAGTGAAACCGGGTGCCACGAGCCACTTCAGCTGGCGCAACAACAACATGAGTGTTTACAAAGCTTTCGAGCACCAGCACGTGCCCGAAATCAAGCAATCACTCCGCCAGCTGCAAAACAGTTTCGATGCAGAAATAGATTTTATCCCCTACCGGGGTGACTTCCCGCGCGGTATCTTCACTACCATCGTAGTAAAGACCAAAGTGGCTCTGGAAGAAATCATCCGTATGTACGAAGAATACTACGCCAAAGATTCCTTTACATTTGTCGTGGAAAAGAACATTGACCTGAAACAAGTGGTGAATACCAATAAATGCCTCATCCACCTGGAGAAGCACGGTGACAAGCTGCTTATCATTTCCTGCATCGACAACCTCCTGAAAGGTGCCAGCGGACAAGCAGTCCACAACATGAATTTAATGTTTAACCTGGAAGAGACCGTAGGATTACGGTTGAAACCTTCTGCATTCTAAAAAAAATGAATTTATTCGACGTATACCCTCTCTTTGACATCAACATCGTCAAAGGAAAAGGCTGCCATGTATGGGACGAGAACGGTACCGAATACCTCGACCTCTACGGTGGCCATGCAGTCATCTCAATCGGACATGCACATCCACATTATGTAGAGATGGTGAGTAACCAAGTTGCTACGTTAGGATTCTACTCAAACTCAGTAATTAACAAGCTGCAACAGCAAGTGGCAGAACGCTTGGGAAAAGTCTGTGGCTATGACGACTACTCATTCTTCCTCATCAACAGCGGTGCCGAAGCCAATGAAAACGCCTTGAAACTCGCCTCTTTCTACAATGGCCGTACCCGTGTGATATCCTTCTCAAAAGCATTCCATGGACGTACCTCACTGGCGGTGGAAGTAACGAACAATCCTAAAATCATCGCTCCCATCAACAACTGCGGGCACGTCACCTACCTCCCGTTGAACGACATCGAAGCCATGAAGGCCGAATTGTCCAAAGGAGATGTCTGCGCAGTGATTATCGAAGGCATACAAGGTGTAGGCGGCATCCAACTGCCGACAGACGAATTCATGCAGGCTCTCCGCCAGACTTGTACGGAATACAACACGGTCTTGATTCTCGATGAAATCCAAAGCGGCTACGGACGCAGCGGCAAGTTCTTCGCCCATCAGTACAACGGCATCAAAGCCGACATCATCACCGTGGCAAAAGGCATCGGCAATGGTTTCCCGATGGCAGGCGTACTCATCAGCCCAATGTTTACACCAGTATACGGGCAACTTGGAACCACTTTCGGTGGAAACCACCTGGCTTGCAGTGCCGCCCTTGCCGTGCTGGATGTGATAGAGCAGGAAAACCTGATAGAGAATGCAGCCCAAGTCGGCAACTTCCTGATAACGGAACTAAAGAAATTCCCTCAAATCAAGGACGTTCGCGGACGCGGACTCATGATAGGGCTGGAATTTGAAGAACCCATCAAGGAACTGCGCCTAAGACTACTGAAAGAGCAGCATGTATTCACCGGTGTAAGCGGTACGAATGTACTTCGCCTGCTGCCGCCTCTGTGCCTCGGCATGGATGAAGCAAAGGAATTCTTGGAACGCTTCAAGAAAGTACTTTAATATTTGACACAAATAATCAGCCAGCAAAAGAAACGACCGAAAAGCAGAATACCTTTCTCTCTCGGTCGTTTTTTGTAGAAAATTTATCTACCTTTGCCAGCAAAACAACTCTTTTAACAACAAAAAGATATGAAAACAGCAATTATCGGTGCAGGAAATATGGGGGGAGCCATTGCCCGAGGGCTGGCAAAAGGAACAATCATCCCTGCCGGTAACATCATTGTCTCCAACCCCACCCAGGGCAAGCTGGACAAGCTGAAGGCAGAATTCCCCGCATTGCAAGTGACCAATGACAACCAGGAAGCGGCAGCCGGTGCAGATATGATAATCTTTGCCGTGAAGCCATGGCTGATGGAACCAGTGATAAAGAAACTGGAACTAAAAGGCACAGAGATTCTTATATCCGTTGCAGCCGGCATTCCTTTTGAAGAGCTGACACACTATGTAGCAGACAAAGAAATGACCATGTTCCGTCTTATTCCCAATACCGCCATCAGCGAGATGGAAAGCATGACACTCATCGCCAGCCGCAATGCCACCAAGGAGCAGGAGCAACTGATGCTGAACATTTTCAACCAGATGGGACTCGCCATGCTCATTCCCGAAGAAAAGATTGCGGCAACCACTGCCATGACTTCCTGCGGCATCGCCTACGTGCTTAAGTATATCCAGGCAGCCATGCAGGCCGGCGTTGAAATGGGTATCTATCCCAAAGACGGCATGCGCATGGTGGCACAATCCGTGAAAGGGGCAGCCGAGCTGATTCTGAACAACGACACGCACCCCAGTGTTGAGATTGACAAGGTGTGTACCCCCGGAGGAATTACCATCAAGGGAATCAACGAGCTGGAACATGAAGGATTCACCTCCACTGTGATTAAAGCCATCAAAGCGAGTAAATGATATTTAATGTGCTAATGTAACGATGTCCCGATATGCCTATGAGCTACGGTATAATTAAACATTGTGCAGCCTATTGGCACATTGCCACACTTTAATAACAACCCATTAAAAAAATATAATTATGGACGAACAAATCAGACAAATAGCCGAACGCCTGCGCGGACTGCGTGACGTATTGGAACTGACTGCCGACGATATCGCCCGCGACTGCGACATCTCTGCAGAAGAGTACCGTCTGGCCGAAACCGGAGAATTCGACATCTCGGTCAGCATGCTGCAGAAGATAGCACGGCACTACGGCATATCACTGGACGCACTGATGTTTGGGCAAGAGCCCAAAATGAGCTCCTACTTCCTGACACGTGCCGGAAAAGGAACCAGTATAGAACGTACCAAGGCATATAAATACCAATCGCTGGCAGCCGGTTTCATCAACCGCACGGCAGACCCGTTCATCGTGACCGTAGAACCGAAACCGGACAGCGAGCCGATACATTACAACAGCCATACCGGTCAGGAGTTCAACCTCGTACTGGAAGGCCGTATGATGGTCAGCATCGACGGCAAAGACTTAATCTTAAACGAAGGAGACAGTCTATACTTCAACTCCAAACTGCCGCACGGCATGAAGGCGCTTGACGGAAAGACTGTAAAATTCCTGGCAGTAATTATGTAATAAAGTTATGGTAGAAAGATTTTTATCTCAAACATCCTTCACCTCACAGGAGGACTTCATCAAGAACCTGAAGATAAACGTACCGGAGAATTTCAACTTCGGCTACGACGTAGTGGATGCCTGGGCAGCCGAGCAGCCCGACAAACCCGCACTGTTGTGGACCAATGACCAGGGCGAATGCCGGCAGTTTACCTTTGCCGACATGAAACGGTACACAGACATGACGGCTTCCTATTTCCAAAGCCTCGGCATCGGGCACGGAGACATGGTGATGCTGATACTGAAACGCCGTTATGAATTCTGGTTCAGCATTGTGGCACTGCACAAACTCGGTGCAGTGGTGATTCCCGCCACCCACCTGCTGACGAAGAAAGACATCGTATACCGCTGCAACGCCGCAGACATTAAAATGATAGTCTGTGCCGGCGAAAGCGTCATCACCGACCATATCACGGCAGCCATGCCGGAGTCTCCTTCTGTGAAACGCCTCGTAAGCGTCGGGCCGGAAGCTCCCGAAGGATTCGAAGACTTCCACAAAGGTATCGAGGCCGCCGCTCCTTTCGTGAAACCGGAACATCCGAACACGAACGATGACATCTCCCTGATGTACTTCACCAGCGGTACTACCGGAGAGCCCAAAATGGTGGCCCACGACTTCACCTATCCGTTGGGACATATCGTCACCGGCAGCTTCTGGCACAACCTGAAAGAGAGCAGCCTACACCTCACCATTGCCGACACCGGTTGGGGAAAAGCCGTGTGGGGCAAGCTCTACGGACAATGGATTGCCGGCGCCAACGTATTTGTATACGACCACGAGAAATTCACTCCCGCAGCCATACTGGAGAAGATACAAGATTATCACGTCACGTCGCTTTGTGCACCGCCCACCATCTTCCGATTCCTCATTCACGAAGACCTCACGAAGTACGACCTATCCAGTCTGGAATACTGTACCATCGCCGGAGAAGCCTTGAACCCCGCTGTATTCGAGACCTTCAAGAAACTGACGGGCATCAAGTTGATGGAGGGTTTCGGACAGACCGAAACGACCCTCACCGTCGCCACCATGCCCTGGATGGAACCGAAACCCGGCAGCATGGGATTGCCCAATCCACAATACGACGTAGACCTGATAGACAACGACGGCCGTTCTGTGGAAGCCGGTGAGCAGGGACAGATTGTAATCCGTACCGACAAAGGCAAACCGCTGGGATTGTTCAAGGAATACTACCGCGATGCCAACCGTACCCACGAGGCATGGAACAACGGCATTTACTACACGGGAGACGTAGCCTGGAAGGACGAAGACGGCTACCTCTGGTTCGTGGGCCGCGCCGACGACGTTATCAAAAGTAGCGGTTACCGCATCGGCCCGTTCGAAGTGGAAAGTGCATTGATGACCCACCCAGCCGTAGTGGAATGTGCCATTACCGGTGTGCCCGATGAAATCCGCGGCCAAGTGGTAAAAGCTACGATTGTGTTGGCAAAAGAGTACAAGGCACGCGCCGAAGAAGAGCTTGTCAAGGAGTTGCAGAACCATGTGAAGAAAGTGACGGCTCCCTACAAATACCCGCGTGTCATCGAATTTGTTGATGAGCTCCCCAAAACCATCAGCGGGAAAATCCGCCGTGTGGAAATCCGGGAGAACGACCGGAAATAATACTCGCCACCCAGCATCTGAATCATAAGACAACATCCGGGTGAATGAATAAGGAGGGGATAAAACCGAAGTCGGCCATTCTATTGACGATTTCCGTTTTACCCCCTCTTTTTACAAATAGTTGTCTCATTGTGAATACCAAAAGGAGAAAAGAACTATATTTGCACGAAATTAAACTTCACTTGGAACATTTATAAACAAGAAAGACCGACACGGCATATGAAAAATAGAACGCAGATATGGAAAATACTGGCTTTCTTAGGAGCGGTACTTTTCTTGTCTGATACAATATACGCCCAACAATGGACATCCGATAGTCATTCGGAATACAAACGGGATACACTCCCTTTCTCACAGCGCTTCATCCACAGATTAGGCGTAGAAGGGCGTGCTGGCTATATTTTTCAGACCAGCCCTTTTCTGGAGTACTCCAACCACCAATACAAGGCCATGAAAAATGCCTATGCCGGCCATCTGAAATACTCCTTCCAGCTCCGTCCCCACACCGTTGCCGACCAGGCTTATATAGGAGCCTATCAAGGGATTGGAGTCGGCTATTTCAACTTCGGCAATCCGGAAGAGCTGGGCAACCCGCTGGCGGTCTATCTGTTTCAAGGGGGACGCATCGCCCAATTCAGCCCCCGCATATCCTTGAACTATGAATGGAACTTCGGCGCATCGTTCGGCTGGAAACCCTACGATGAATATGACAACCCGGAGAACCAGATTATCGGCTCGAAAGTGAATGCCTATCTCAATGTGAACCTCTACTTAAAGTGGGCACTCTCCCCCAAGTTCGACTTGATGATAGGAGCTACCGGAAGCCACTTTTCCAACGGAAACACCCAATATCCCAACTCCGGTCTGAACACGGTGGACTGCAAAGTGGGACTGGTATATAACTTTAACCGCAGAGCGGATGAACTCGCCCAATCATGGCAACGCCCTATTGTTCCTCCATTCCCCCGCCACGTCAGCTACGACTTGACTTTGTTCGGCTCCTGGCGAAAGAAAGCAGTGGCCCATGAGGGCAGTAGTGGCCAGGTACCCGCACCCGGCACTTACAACGTGTTCGGTTTCAGCTTTGCACCCATGTACAACTTCGGCTATAAATTCCGCGCCGGTGTGGCGTTGGACGGCGTATACGACCACAGTGCGAACATGAAAGAATCGTACGAAGAAGAGAACGGCTTCTATACTCCGCCCGCCAAGAAGCAGATGGCATTGGGCTTATCTGCCCGCGGAGAATTTGTCATGCCTTACTTCACGGTAGGTATCGGTCTGGGAGCCAATGTTCTGCACGGCGGCGGTGACATGAAGTCTTTCTATCAGATTCTTGCCCTGAAAATAGACGTAACACGCAATTCGTATCTCCATATAGGATATAACCTCCGGGAATTTCATGAGCCCAATTATCTGATGTTGGGTATCGGCTATCGGTTCAATAACAAACGCCCCAAGCTGTTCTGAACAATAAAGAGGAGGCTATTTATATAGATTCTTTTATTTCATCTGCAAGCACATATTACC
>OLVY01002485.1_pt1 | contig 10075 bp, 9 predicted proteins | sample 1674261 | NCBI WGS metagenome assembly OLVY01 (sample SAMEA103958155, study PRJEB25191) | human gut metagenome | biome: human-associated habitat [ENVO:00009003]; feature: intestine environment [ENVO:2100002]; material: feces | place: Germany | collected 2013/2015
CTGCTCTATGCTTCAGGTGCTCTTTCGATGTTTCCGCATCATCACAAAAATCACGACCGGCGCACCGAAGACAGCTGTTACCGTGCTGATGCTCAATTCCGTCGGGGCAAAGACCGTCCGCGCCAGCCAGTCGCTGAACAGGCAGAACACGCTTCCGCCCAGGAAACAGCCCGGAATCAGCACCAGCGGTCTTGTATCGGCAAACAGCCAGCGGATCAGATGCGGAACCGCGATTCCAACAAAGGAAACCGGACCGGCAAATGCCGCTACGCAGCCAGATAATATGCTGGACAAAATCACCATAAAGAAACGCAGTTGTGCAACACTGACTCCCATGCTTTTCGCATACGTCTCCCCCATCTGGTATGCGCCGATCGGTTTGGATAACAGAAACACCGCTGCCGCTGAGACAAAGGTCACGCCCGCCATGACTGCCACATTTTCCCAGGTCATACCAGAAAAACTTCCGCGCGACCAGTTATGCAGGTTGACAATATCCGCATCGCTGGCGAAGGTCACAACAAAATCCGTGATTGCCGAGCAAATATAGCCGATCATCACGCCCCCGACGATCAGCATCGCCATCTGTTCCATTTTCCGCGCGACCAGGAGCACAAACAGCATAGAGAGAAGCGCTCCGGCAAATGCCGCTGCCACCAGCATCCCCGAATTGATCGTAATATTCCATTCCAGAAATCCGACCATCACAAGTGCCACCAAAAGTTTTGAACCGGAAGAAATTCCCAGCACAAAGGGACCCGCGATCGGATTGTGGAAAAAGGTCTGTAACAGATACCCTGACAGTGCCAGCGCCCCGCCAAGGATCAGCGCCGCCAGCGCGCGCGGCAGACGGATCTCCCAGATGATCGTCCACGCCATTCCACGCAGCTTAGGCTCCCGCAGTTCCTGTAAAAATTCCATGATCGGAACCGATACACTGCCTGAACAGATACTCCAGATAAGCGACAGGAGCAGCAGCATAATCAGAAGCAGAAATGCGCCTGCGATCCGCACCTGTCTGCCTGCCTGCGCCAGGTTTCTTTGTCCTTTTTCCTGTTTTTGTCTGTTTGCTACTGATACTGAACGCATCGTTTCTCCTATCTATCTTTATTACACTTTCCTTCCTCACGACTGCAATTTATACAGATATGTCCCATCTTCCTGGCTTCCGCTGAAAATCGCATGGATATCTTCCAGCATTGCTCCAACCGACATGGATTCCTGATAGAGATTCTTCGTCGTGCACCAGACATTTCCCGCCTGTACCGCCTTGAAATCCTTGAGAACCGGCGCTTTTGCCAAAAGCTCCGAAATTGAGTGAATCTCCCCGTCGATTGTACTGTTATAAATCAGATAATCGGATTCTTTCGCGGCTGCATAAAATTCTTCCATCTGCATATTGACGGTCGAAGACCGCTTTCCGTCATCCCCCAGATGCCCGAATATGTATCTGCCGCCCGCTAATTCTATCATTTTCGGTATATAATCAGAGGAACGGCGCACGTTCACGCTGCCCTGGTTCGTAATATAGAAAAATGCCGCCGACGGCTTTTCCGCCTGTGCCGTCTGTTCTGTTTTTACGCTCCCGCCTGCGTTCTCCGCATCCGAACCTTCTTCTGTAACACGCTGCAAAGCCGCTTCCTGCTTTGCAAATGCCGCTTCCGCCTCTTTTTCTTTTCCGGTCAGCACTCCATACAGGCGGATCCATTCCGTCCGCCCCAGCGGATGTGCTTCGTAGCTGGAATGATCCACAAGCACCGGGATTCCGAAGCTTTCCAGCTTTTCTTTTACCTCCGGCGAATGGAGAATCATCGTATTTTCTATTGCCAGACCGCAGCCCTCCGAGACGATCCGCTCATAATCCGGTTCGCTGTACTTGCCTGCGTAGAGAATTGACCCATTCTCCATCGCCTCCTTTGCCTCCGGGATGTACCAGCCCGACGCATCGGTTCCCGAAAACCGGATATCCGGGAGCGCTCCCAGCATCCGGAACATATCCATGGTCGCGGTCGCTACCAGATAAATCTGTTTGACCGGGCGCTTAAGCACCTGGATCGAATCCGGAAGATCTTCCGGCACCTTTCCGCCCTCTGGAATCAGAAGAAAACGGCTTCCATCCGCAACCGAAACTGCTTCGTACTGCATCCCGTCCGCATCCTCATAGGTATCGACCGCAAACTGGGTCGCATAGGCAAGCTCCATCCGCGATTTCCAGGTCAGGGACGCACTGATCGCCTCACCCGGCTGTGGAAGTGATGCCTCCGCCACCTGTGCATCCACGTTTTCTGCCGGCTGGGACACTTTCGAACCTTTACCCGCCTCATTGGATGTCTCACTGGCAGATGTAGACGACGCTGCCGCCACCGCACTCTTTCCCGTATTTCCGCAGCCACTCAAGAGCAGCACCCCCATAAGCGACAGCCCTGCCAGCCTAAGTAACTTTTTCTTTCCCGTTATCCATCCTATTTTCTTCATTTTTCCCACTCTGCCTCTCTCACGTGCGCCACATACAGCTTCCGGATCGCCTCAACCTCTCCCAGTCCCCGGATGCGGCATTCCACCTGGTATCCGGCGCGTTCCAGGCGGCTCTTCCAGGAATCCTCCTCTTCACCTGCCATATCCTGATTCGCATGGTCGCCTGCAACCACCATGAGCGGCTGCAGCACTGCCCTCTGATAGTGTTTCTGCGCGCCCAATTTCTCGATCACCGCCTGTAAATCCGGCTGCGCCTCCACGGTTCCGATGTAATAATTTGCATAACCGCCCGCGATCATCCTATCCTGCATCTTCTGATACACCTGATTGGAAGCCGCGTCCGTCCCATGCCCCATCAGACAGAGTGCCGTTTTTCCATCGTCATATCCGCCCAGTTCTCCTGCCATCGCCCGGATTACCGCATCCAGATCCGCTTCACTGGCAAGAAGCGGTGCTCCCAGCGCCAGCCGTTCAAAACGCCCCTGATTCGCTTCCACTTCCGCTTTTACATCCATGTATTCAAATCCATCCATCAGATGGGTCGGCTGCACAATCAGACTTTTAATCCCATCGGCTGCTGCCCGGTCAAGTGCCTCCTTCAAATTGTCGATCGACCGTTGATCCCGCTTTTTCAATTTATCAATGATCCTCTGGCTGGTAAATGCCCGGCGCACCTCATATGCCGGAAATGCCTCCGCCACTGCACGCTCAACCGCTCCGATCGTCTTTTCTCGGCTGTCATTGTAGCTTGTCCCGAAGCTGACTACCAGGATTGCCTGTCTTGGTTCCATCTATCCATTCTTCCTCTTTGTTTTTTATCTTTCAATTCAGAATTTTCCCGTTCCTCCTACGCTGCCATATGCCTGAATCTGGCTGACATATAGCTTTATGGATCGAAGCTACTATAGCATATTTTGAAATAGTTTGCAATGAAGCAGAAAAAATGGCACTCCGCCCGTCCAGGCGGAATGCCCCTTTTTCTGCTTTCAGCTCCAATTTTACCAGCTTTTCTATTCCTCGTCCCGGCTGCACGCGCGCAGCTGGTGCTCATGCTCATATTTTTCTTTCGTCGCCATCCCGCCCCGGATATGGCGTTCCGCTTTGTTGATGTCCAGTACCACACGCGCCCGGGATGCAAGCGGCGGATTGATATGGGAAAGGCGCTCGGCCACATCTTTATGCACGGTAGATTTACTGATCCCAAATTTCCGGGCCGCCTGTCGCACTGTCGCATTGTAGTCTATGATGTAATTAGCGATCGCAACCGCCCGTTCCTCGATATATTCCTTCATGGGAGTTCCCCTGAGAACGTTTTTTACATCTTATTACATCTGTTTCCGGTTTATGCAAATTCCCTTTCCCAAACAAAAACACTGCCGATTAGTAGTTCTCCGCACGGCGGTGTTTCCGCAAGTCGTTTCTCTTCACGCCAGCTTCCCACTCTGCCTTCTCCTCATCGGTCTCAACAAGCAGTCCCGGAACTTCCATCGGATGCTCGTTTTCATCCAGCGCTACCATAACCACATAAGCGGTATTAACCAGTTTACGCGCGCCGCTTAAAGACTCTACGAATGTATCGACGCGCACTTCCATGGAGGTTCTGCCGACATAAGTCAGCTTACCCTCGATAATCAGGGTATTGTTCAGGTGGACTGCCTCTTTGAACTGCAGGTTATCAACCGATGCAGTTGTCGGATTGCAGTGCGCGTGGCGGCGCGCAACAACGGTCGCTACAATGTCGATCCATTCCATCAGCTGACCGCCAAACAAACGACCAGCACCATTTAAGTGACTATTTAATACAAGCTGTGTCTGGATAACAGCTGAATCCGCTACGCGGCGCATCATTCTTTCTTCCATAATTTATTTCTCCTTTCGAGAAGGATGCCTCTTCCAATCTCCCGCTTTCGAAGGACTTCCCTGTGATATGGTACCTAGTATACTGGCTTTCCCTCAAATTTGCAAGTATTCCGCCGCAAAAATTCTGAATCTTTTTAGTTATACATCCTATTGGCAGTAAACTATAAATGTTAAAAAACGACCGAAGAATCTGGGAGCAGCGTCTGTTGTCTTTCGCTGACTCCCATCATCTTCAGCCGTTCTCTTATTTATCCTCTTCCCGCGCCGTGATCATCCGATAGATGAAATCCACGGTTCCATCGATACCGTAGCTGGCACTGTTGATACAGAGATCATAGTTGTTGGAATGTCCCCAGTTTCGGTTTGTATAGTAATGATAGTACTGGCTATGGACATGATCCAGATGCTTTAACATATGGCGTGCCTGCTTGACCGTCAGGGAGCTATCAATCTCCATCGCACGTTTGATACGCTGCTCAAACGGCGCCGTGATGTAGATACTGATATGCGGGATGTTGTTATTTGCCATGATAGCATCTCCGCATCGTCCCAGAATAACAAAATCTTCCTTCTTCGCCATGTCAACCAGAAGGTCGCTCTCGTTGAAGAAGACCGCATCACGCTTCGGCAATCCGTGGAAACGGCTGAACTCGCGCATGCGCTGGCGCAGGGTCAGATGGCGCTCCGGGATGAATGCCTCACTCGGGTTTACATTGGCATCCTGATCGTGCGCCGGCTCTTTCTTGATTCCCGGCTTGATTCCGTAGCTGACAGAATCCTGTATAGAATCTTTCTGAGCCTCAAGACGTTTCAGAACCGCTTCAAAGATCTCCGCGTCGTAGAAATTGATTTTCAACTTATCTGCCAGTGCAAAACCAATATCGGTTCCGGCACTTCCATGTGTACGACCAATACAAATGATCAGATGATCATCCGGTGAGAACTTCTGTCTTAAATTGGAAGTATTCAATGCCGCCATATTTTCGTTGATAATATCAACGCTTCCGAAGCTGGTTGGAATTGCTGCAATTTTTTTCAGAATCTCATTATACTGGGACATCATTCTGTGATGATCTTCTTTATTCTTAATAGTTCTCGCCATATTGCCGATCAATGCAATATCGCTTCGGATCTCATGCCCCTGTGGTCTTGTGATCAGAAGTCTGGTGATCTCTTCAACGCAGGTTGCCTCATCTCCGGTAAAAGTTCTACCAAGAGAAGAACCTACACACTCATATACCTCTTTATCTAACTGATAGATCTGCTTTGCGATCTCGTAACAATTCTCTCTATTTTTTTCCATGACTCATCATACCTTTCTATCACTGCAATTTTATAAGAAGAATACCAGCATATCAATAAAGAATACAGGTACTAAAATACACAGTGACCAGCCCATATATCCGAAGAAGGATGGCATACGGATACCGTTTTCATCAGAAATAGATTTTACCATAAAGTTTGGCGCATTTCCAATGTAAGTGTTAGCTCCCATAAATACAGCACCACAGGAAATTGCCATAAGGATCTTTACAGAGATGGTACCAACTGTAGTAACAATACCTGATGTGAATCCAAGTGTTCCTGCTGTTGTGAGGAATACAAGGTAAGTTGGTGTGTTATCCAAAAAGCTGGAAAGAAGTCCGGTTGCCCAGAACATCTCATATGGCTCTGTAATTCCGAGGTTTGGTCCCATTGTTTTCAGTAATGCAAGTGCTGGCTGCATTGTGATGAAAATGCCGATAAATAATACCGCAACTTCTTTGATTGCACCCCAGGTAAAGTGGTTCTGGGTACGGATCTTCTCATTTGTTGTCTTAAATGAAAGTAATGCAGCTAAAAGAATAATTGCAACCTCAATAATTGCAGGGAATGTCAATTTAACAGATTTGTAAATTGTAATTCCAAGTACGTTTCCGGCTGCATCCTGGAACATTGGCAGACTTGGAAGTGTACCACTTAAAATAACTGCTACAACGATTGCTACAAGGAAAATTACATTATGTAAACCTTCTACTTTGATATCTACACCTGGTTTACTGATATCCGGGCGTAAACCATTTGCAATATCTTTGCGATACTGTTTCTTATCAATAAAGTAGAAAATAATCAATAATAAAATCATATTGAAAATTAAAATCGGGAACAGATGCAGGCTCCAGAAGAATGGAACACCACGCATAAATCCCATCAAAAGTGGTGGATCACCGATTGGTGTCAGGCATCCTCCCATGTTAGAAATCATGAAAATAAAGAAGATCATGATCTGTGCTTTGTTCTTTCTCCATGAATTCATCTTGATCATCGGGCGGACAAGCAGCATACTTGCACCGGTTGTACCGATACAGCTCGATAATAAAGTTCCGAATGCTAAAAATAAAGCATTCACAGCAGGAGAACCTGCAAGGTTACCCTCCAGCGTAATATTTCCGGATACACAGAACAGACCGAATAATAAAACGATGAAGGTCAGATAATCGTTCACGATACACTCTAACACTGTTTCGGTCGTCTCTCCTGCGCCGTTTAACACGATAGACGGGATAATAAAAAGCAATGACCACACGATCACTGCCAAAGCCTGATGTTTTTCCCACCACTCAGGCTTTACCAATGGCATTACCGCAATGCAGAGCAATAAACCTGCAAACGGAATGCAAAGTAATAAACTGTTCATGTTTTGCACCTCTTCTTTTTTACATATTCAAATTCAAACCCATGTCAATATTATCAGATTTTCCAGAATTTTCAACTTTTTTCTAACTAAAATCCGGTCAAGAACTACATATAAGTAAAACTGTATTTTTTTCTGCTACAAAATGACGGTCGTGTGATATCGATATCTGATGGTTTCCATGCAAAAAGTGGACACTTGTTTGTTCTATTTTAAAAATTGCACAAAAAAGATCGTTACAAAGCTCCTCTGCAACGATCTTTTCAGCAATTTTACCATAAATCTGCCAACTCATAAATCAGCTTTTCTGTTTTTTCCCATCCAAGACAAGGATCTGTAATGGATTTTCCATAGCAGTGTTCGCCAACTTTCTGGGCACCATCCTCAATATAACTCTCGATCATAAGTCCTTTTACCAGATTATGAATCTCTTTTGACACTTTACAACTATGTAATACATCTTTGCTGATACGAATCTGTTCCATAAACTGTTTTCCTGAGTTAGAATGATTGGTATCCACGATGACCGCCGGATTTGCGAGGGTTGTCTGCTGTGATGCGTTGACATCTTCATAATGTTCTAATAAATTCTGCAGATCTTCATAATGATAATTTGGAATATTGCGTCCAAACTTGTCCACATATCCGCGTAAAATAGCGTGTGCATATGGATTTCCGGTTGTTGTCACTTCCCAGCCCCGGTATAAAAACGTATGTCCGTGCTGTGCAGCGATCATGGAATTCATCATAACAGAAATATCCCCGCCTGTCGGATTCTTCATTCCGACCGGAATCCCAACTCCACTTGCAGTCAGACGATGCTGCTGGTCTTCTACGGAACGTGCACCTACTGCCACATAAGACAACAAATCAGACAAATATCTGTGATTCTCCGGGTAGAGCATTTCATCTGCACAGGTAAATCTGGTTTCTTTTACCGCTCTCGTATGCAGTTCCCGGATTGCAATGATTCCTTTTAACATATCCTCTTTTTTCTCCGGATCCGGCTGATGCAGCATTCCTTTATATCCAACGCCGATCGTTCTCGGCTTATTGGTATAAATACGGGGAATTATAAAAATTTTATCTTTCACTTTTTCCTGAACCGTTCTCAATCTGGATATATAGTCAATAACAGCATCTTCATTATCTGCGGAGCAGGGACCGATCACTAAAATCAGCCTGTCATCTTTTCCCTCAAAAATATTGCGTATCTCTTCATCTCTCTGGGCTTTCACTGCCACAACTTCTGTGCTTACCGGAAACTGCTCTTTCAACTCCTGTGGTGTTGGCAGTTTCCGCAAAAATTCCATCTCCATTTCCATTGGTACATCCTCCATGTGTAACTCCAAGCCTGCATAAAAACTTCTCTTTGTCTGTATCTATCGTCATACACTCTGTGCTATCTACATCTTATGCAGTTTTATTTTCGTACTTCAACGCATTGAAGTATTCTTTTTTTATCATAATAGTTTCACAGGAATCCGTCAAGTGCTAATTCTTGTTTATTACTGGTTTTCATTATTTTCTACTGAGTTTTTCAAATCCTCTGCCAGTAAATAAATATTTTCCAGCACTTTTTTACAATTGGACATCTTCTCCACTGTAATGTCTGCCGTGCGGAGACCCTCGGTGGAAGAAGCTGCTACCTCCTCACCTGTTGCAGACAAATGCGTGATGTTATCTGAGATCACTCCTGTCGCATCCAGTATTTTTTGAATACTCTGTTCTGCAACATCGATATTTCCCATTAAAACTTCCACTGCATTACCAACATCATTAAATTTATCTCTGGTATCATCGATCAGTTGATTCTGCTTCTCTACAGATTCTGCCGCTGTCATGATGCTGTCATTCGCACGTTTTGTATCTTCATTCAATTTCTGGATGATCTCTGTAATATTTGCAGAAGCATCCTTCGTCTGCTCTGAAAGCTGACGGATTTCATCTGCCACGACTGCGAAACCTTTTCCGGCTTCACCGGCTCTTGCTGCTTCAATAGACGCATTCAGGGCAAGCAGATTGGTCTGATTTGAAATGTTAATGATGGAATCGACAAATGTTTTTACTTCCTCCACTTTATCGGTCAGGCTTCTGATCACATCCACCGTCACCTGACTCGCATCTGCAACGTTCACGGCCTGTTCCTTCAATTCACTGACAACACCGGCACCTTCTTTCACATTGTCATTCGTCTTATGTGATGCCTCGATCATTTCTTTGATGCCCTGCTCTGCCTGATCGGTATTCCCCTGAATATCAGAACACATAACCGCCTGTTTCTGGATCGCTTCCGCTGTGCTTTCTGTGCTGTCTGCAATTTCCTGAATGGAACTGTGACTCACATTAATGGATTCCTGCAGACCGTCAAGCATATCCATTGCCTCTCCAAAATGCTTGGAAATATTCTCTGCAACGATGATCATCTTTTTATTACTATCCTTCTGGATATCCGATGCATTTTGAATTTCTGCAAGATTTTCTTTAAAGAAACACTCGAGCAGATGCTCTGCACTATTGCAGGCATATGCGGTCAGCAATAATACAAACAGCCCAATCACATTATTCTGCAGATCTGATCCGTCACCCAGAAAGCATCTGACTAAATGAACTACAATGGAAACCAGCGCAATACCATTTGTCACCATCACAATTTTCTTGTCCAGATAAACCATTGCAACGATCAGTAGCGGCAGACCATATGTCCATGTTCCAACGGTTGTGTTCAATTGGACAATCACGAAATAACCTATCATCATCGACAGTGTCATGATTACCGCACATGTGCGTGTTGTTCTTTTACCAAGATATGCTACAACCGAGATAACGATAACTGCTGCCGCCGTGACTGCCTCCATCACAATCTTTGCCGCATGTCCGCCCTGACTGACGCCCAATGCTAACATAAGGGTAACTGCTATGTATCCAAAAACAACCACTATTGCAAGCAGTACTCTTTTATTCGCTCTGGAATATTGTTCTTCATTCATATAACTTCCTCTTTTCTAGTTAAAGTGTGTTTTTTCGTGCTGTGTCCTATTATACTACAATGTATTTTTTTTATCT
>OLVY01002489.1_pt1 | contig 10063 bp, 6 predicted proteins | sample 1674261 | NCBI WGS metagenome assembly OLVY01 (sample SAMEA103958155, study PRJEB25191) | human gut metagenome | biome: human-associated habitat [ENVO:00009003]; feature: intestine environment [ENVO:2100002]; material: feces | place: Germany | collected 2013/2015
TGGTGGTCAGCCTGCTGCAGGAGCGCTACGGCTTTGCCTACGGCATGACCGGCACACTGCTCTCCCTGATGAGCGTAGGCAACCTGCTGGCGGGGCTGCTGATGGGCATGCTGCCCAGTGCGCTGGGCATGAAGCGCAGTGTGCTGCTGTTGACCATCGGCTATGCGGTGGGCTACGCCGTCATGGGATTGACCGGCGCAGTGGCGCTGCTGGCAGCGGCTTTTTTTGTGGTGGGCATCGCTAAGGGCAGCGTGATCAATACCTGTACCATTCTGGTCAGCGATCATTCCGCCGACCGCACCCGGGGCATGAACCTGATGCACAGCTGCTACGCCTGCGGCGCACTGCTGTGCCCCTTCCTTATTGCGGCAGCAGCCCGGGTAAGCACCGAGCTGGCGGTCTTTCTGCTGGCGGCCATGGGTCTTTTGCTCTGGCTGGTGTACGTCTTTACTCCGCTGCGCGGCGGAAAGAGCAAAAGCAGCGCCGAGAAGGAAGCCATCGACTGGAGCTTTCTGCGCTCTGCCCGCTTCTGGCTGTTGACCGGATTGCTCTTTTTCCAGAACGCCGCCGAGCAGAGCGTCAACGGCTGGATGGTGACCTACTTCAAAGGCAGCGGCATCATTGCGGGCACGCTGGCGGCCTACACAGTCACCGTGATGTGGGGCGCTACGCTGGTGGGACGGCTGCTCATCGCCTTTGTGTTCCCCTTAAAAAATCCCCGCAAGGCCATGGTGGGCATGAGCGTGCTGTGCACCGTGTTCTATGTGCTACTGGTCATGGCGCACACGCAGGGCGCAGCCATTGCGTTGCTGTTCGCCTTTGCCATCTCCATGTCCGGGCTGAACCCCACCGCAGTGGCCAGCGCGGGACGCATGACCAGCGTGACCAGCATGGGCATCATGCTGCCGGTAGCCTCCAGCGGTGCCATCCTGATGCCGTGGGTCATCGGCATCGTGGCCGAGCGTGCGGGGCTTGCCGCCGGTATGGCTTCCAACATCGTGCCTTGCGTGGGTCTGGTGGTCTTTACCCTGCTGGTGGCAAAGCTGCCGGAGGAATGATGTGCCGCTGCGCGGCAATGCTGGGAGCGGGGACGATTTAAAATGCCCTCTGCTGCGCTCTGGGCATCCATAGCGGAAAGATTATTTTAAATAGCGCAATGCCGGACAGCCTGCGGGCTGTCCGGCATTGCATTTTCACGGAAGGGGTCGTAGAGGAAAACGGCATTTGCAGCGCCGCTTTCTGCGAAAGCGTGGTGCTGCGGGAAAGCACTGCCAGTCTGCGCCCTCATCCGGCGCTGCGCGCCACCTTCCCCCGACCGGGTGAAGGCTTCAGCGGCAGCGGCAAAGCTTCCGGCTAAAGTGCAAACTTTGCGGGCGTGTTCGCTCCCCCGGGGGGAGCTGTCGCGCAGCGACTGAGGGGCTATAAATCGGCGGAGCCGGAAAAAACGGTTAAAAGATCTTCACGCCGAACAGGCGTGAATCTTCAGTTTTTTCCGGTGTAGCCCTCCTCTTTGGGGTTAAAAGGGGCGAGCAGCCCCTTTTTCGTGGCTCCAGCGCGTCGAAATCGCTGGCACTTTTCTGGTTCTCTTTTGGTGTCAAAAGAGAACATCCCTCGACAAACAAAAGCTTTCCGGTCAAACCGCAAAGTATCCGGTCACGCCAGAGGCTCCATCCCCGAGGGAGCTATCAAAACCGGCAGGTTTTGACTGAGGGAGTAAAATTTCCCCTCCCCTGCAATGATTCCCCCCGCTCAACCGTATGCAGTATGGAAAAGGTGTCGAAATTTTGTCCGGCGGCAGAAGGGAGAAAGACAGGCAGACTGCCGGTTTTGGGGCGGAAAAATTGTGCGTTTTGCAGATTTTGACAAAACTTTCGCAAAAAGATTCGCCGCCCCGCTATTGAAAGCACACGCCTTGCGTGTATAATAGGAATGTTAGGAACCCATTGCCCCACGAAGGTGGAGAAACTGTTGCGCCGGGCGGTGCGGCAGAGAAACGGTAGGATAAGATGGAAAAATTCAGTGTCAAAAAACCATTTACGGTGCTGGTTGCAGTCATCATGGTGCTGATGCTCGGCTTTGTGTCGGTCACCAAGATGAAAACGAACCTGCTGCCGGATGTCAGCACCCCGTACCTGATGGTGGTCACCGTGTATCCCGGTGCCAGCCCGGAGCGTGTGGAGAGCGAAGTCTCAGACGTGCTGCAAAACGCGCTTACGGTGCCCGGTGTGGAAAAGATCACCGCCACCTCGGCTGAAAACTACAGCCTGCTGCTGATGAAGTTTGTGGACGACACGGACATGAACAGCGCACTGGTGCAGGTGTCCAACAAGCTGGATCAGGCCAAAAGCGACCTGCCGGATACCGCCCTGACCCCTTCTGTGATACAGTACAGCATGAACATGAACGCCTTTATGACCGTGGCTGTCAGCCGCGAGGGCAGTTCGGTGTATGAGCTTTCTGACTTCATCAAGAACACCATGACCCCCTACGTCCAGCGCAAGGGCGGCGTGTCCAGCGTATCTTCCAGCGGCCTTGTGGAGCAGCTGGTGCAGGTGCAGCTGAATCAGGAAAAGGTGGATGACATCAACGAAAAGTTGATGGAGCTCATCGACACCCAGCTGGAAGCGGCACATGCCCAGCTGGAAGAGGCCGAGGCCAAGATCAAGGCCGGCCGCGCAGAATACGATAAACAGTTCAAAAACTTCGGCAATACCGTGTCCAACACGGTCATGGGCACCCTGAGCTCTGATGTTGGCAGCGCCGTAGAGGTGGTGCGCAAACAGGCCGAAGCGCTGCTGCAAAGCGTCAACAACCTGATCGCCGTGGTCAAGGAGCCTGAGGTGCAGCAGGCTCTCATTGAGGTGCAGGCCGGCTTGCAGCGGGTGCTGGACAAGTTCAACAGCACCGGTATGCGGGATATCGACTCTCTGATCGAGATCGTGTCCGAGCTGCGCGATATCACGGATAAGCTTTCCTCTGCTTTGCAGACCCTGCAAAACCGCATCAACACCGAGACCGGTACGCAGGGCGAAGGCGCCGAGGATCTGGTAGACGAACTGCAATTGCAGGACAGCCTGAACGTCATCTATAAGACGCTGGAGGATACCATCAAGGCCATGGACAACGTGCCCGGCATGATGACCGAGTTCTCCAACGCACTGGGCAGCTTTACCCAGCAGCAGCTGGCTGCCTATATGCAGTTTACCGAAGCCCGCGAGCAGCTGAACGAGTACGAAAAGCAGCTCAGCGAGGCCAAGACCCAGTACGAGGCCGCCAGGGAAAAGGCGCTTGCCAGCGCCGATGTGACCAAGCAGCTGGATATCAAGACCCTTTCTACCCTCATCTACGCCCAGAACTTCTCCATGCCCGCCGGTTACGTCAAGGACGAAAGCGGCGAGTCGTGGCTGCTGAAGGTGGGTGAGGAATACGACAGCGTGGAGGATATCCGCGGCGCACTGCTGCTCCATGTGGAGGGCTACGGCGATGTGCGCCTTTCCGACGTGGCAGACGTGGAGGTCATCGACAACGCCGCCGACAGCTATACCCGCCTGAACGGCGAGCAGGCTTCGGTGCTGAAAATTTACAAGGACGACAGTTCCAGCGCAGGTGACGTATCTGCCAACTGTCTGGATGCTTTCAAGGAGCTGGAAGCCCAGTACGATGGCCTGCACGTTGTGGTGCTGTCCAATCAGGGCAACTACATCAGCATCCTGATCAAGAGCATCCTTACCAGTATGCTGGTGGGTGCCGTACTGGCCATCATCGTGCTGGCCATCTTCCTGAAGGACGTCAAGCCCACGCTGGTGGTCGGCGTCAGTATCCCTCTTTCGGTGCTGTGCGCCGTGGTGCTGATGTACTTCACCGGGCTGGACCTGAACGTCATGACGCTGGCAGGCCTGTCGCTTGGCATCGGTATGCTGGTGGATAACTCGGTGGTCGTCATTGAGAACATCTACCGTCTGCGCGGCCGCGGCGTGCCCGCTGCCCGCGCTGCGGTGCAGGGTGCACGTCAGGTGGGTATGTCGGTCGTGGCCTCTACCCTTACCTCGGTGTGCGTGTTCCTGCCGGCGGTGTTCTCTGCCAGCCTCATCCGCAACCTGATGGGCCCCATGTCCCTGTGCATCGGCTACTGCCTGATGGCTTCTCTCATCGTGGCACTGACCGTGGTGCCTGCTGCCTCGGCTACCGTGCTGAAGAATGCCCAGCCCAAAAAGCTGGCATGGTTCGATAAGATCCAGGACGCCTACGGCCGCAGTCTGGAAAAGGCGCTGAAAAACCGCTTTATACCGCTGGCAGCCGCCGTGCTGCTGCTGGTGTTCTGCTGCTGGCGGGTGGTCTCCATGGGCATCGTGCTGCTGCCCACCAGCACCAGCAACGAGGCTATGATCACCCTTTCCACCACCGACACCCTCTCGAAGGACGAGTCCTACGATGTGGCCAGTAAGGTGGTACAGGCTGTGATGGCTGTGGACGGCGTGGAGGAGGTAGGCATTACCCCCGACAACACTGTGGCGGGCATGGATGTTTCCAACCTCGGCCTGCCCTCCACCATCACCGACCTGCTGAACGCCGCCAACGGCTACGGCAAGTATAAGATCAACGTCAAGCTCAACGAGGAGCTTTCTTCTTCCAAGATCGACGCCGCCTGCAAGGCCATGGAGGACGCTGTGGCCGGGGTGGCGGACTGCACCGCCACCGTCCAGCAGTACGGCATGACCGACGACCTGACCAGTCAGCTGTCCACCGGTCTGACCATCAAGATCTACGGCACTGACGCCGAGACCCTGACTGCCCTGTCCGAGAAGGTCATGGATATCGTAAACAGCACCGATGGCTTCCAGAACGCCACCAACGGTCTGGGCGCGGGTGATTCCACCATCATCCTGCAGGTGGACCGCGATAAGGTGCGTGCCTACGGCCTGACCGTTGCGCAGGTGTACCAGCAGATCGCGGCAAAGCTGACCACCACCACCACGGCACAGACCCCTGTTACCGTGGACGGCACCACCATGGATGTGCAGATCAGCAACAATCTGGACCCGCTGACCAAGGAAAACATGATGGATATGACCTTTGAGACCACCGTCATGTCCGCAGACGGTACCACCGCCACCGGAACCTGCAAGCTGTCGGATATCGCCAGCTGGACCACCGGCAACGCACCGGACTCCATCACCAGCGAGAACCAGAACCAGTTCGTCACTGTCACCGCCGAGACTGCCCCGGGCTACAACACCACGGTGCAGGCGCGTGCCGTGAAAAAGGCGCTGGATGCCTTCGCCCTCACCGACGAGATGCCGGAAGGCTGCTCCTTCTCCATGGGCGGCGAGAGCGACAGCGTCAACTATATGACCGACGAGATGATCCAGTGGATGGCACTGGCACTGCCCTTTGTCTACCTTGTCATGGTGGCACAGTTCCAGAGCCTGCTGTCCCCCTTCATCGTGCTGTTCACCGTGCCGCTGGCCTTTACCGGCGGTCTGCTGGGTCTGCTGCTCACCGGCCAGCAGCTGACCATGATCTCCATGATGGGCTTCATCGCCTTCGTGATGCTGATCGCGGGCGGCTATGCCGCGATCCTCAAGGAAACGGGCGCCGTCAACTCGCTCATCGAGGGCGTCGTGCCCCTCATGGGCGAAAGCAAGTGGGTCGCCGCGACGATCATCACGCTCATCGGCCTGCTCGTCACGATGGGCATCGGCACGTCGTTCGGCACGGTGCCCATCCTCGCCGTCATCTATGTTCCGCTCTGCACGGCCGTGGGCTTCTCCGTCCCCGCCACGATCCTCCTGATGACGATCGCGGGCGCCCTGGGCGACGCGGGCTCCCCCGCCTCCGACTCCACGCTCGGCCCCACGTCCGGCCTCAACGCCGACGGCCAGCACAACCACATCTGGGACACCTGCGTGCCGACCTTCCTCGCGTACAACGTGACGCTTCTCGTGGCCGGCATCGTCGTCTCGCAGTTCATCTGACGAAGATTCACGCCGGATTCCGTCGCGACTGACAAAACGCCCGCAGGCCGGAAGGCCCGCGGGCGTTGTCGTTCATGGCGGCGGAAAGCGTCAGAGCGGCTTTGCGGAGAGGACGTCGAGTTCGATTTCGGTCCAGTCCTTGTCCACCTCGGCGCGGATTTCGACGGGCGCGTCCTTCGTGATCATGGACCAGTCGCGGTCATGGTCGAGCTCGGCCCTGATGGAGGCGCCCTTGTCGTCGGTGAAGACGTACTTGTCGCCGCGGACGTGTTCGGTGAATTTGCCGCGCAGCGTGACGATCTGGTGGTCCTTCCCGGACTCGAGCACGGCGGCGACGGTGGTGGCGGGCTCGGTGTCGAACCCCTTCGGACCTTGGGCCTGAGGCGCCGCGGCAAAGCCCTGCGGGCCGGCGGCAAGGACGGGCAGGGCGACAAGTGCGCCGGCAAGGGCGGCAAGCGTCTTCTTCATGTGTTTTCTCCTCGGCGCGGCCATAATACGGCACGCGGAAAAATGAAAATGCGGTTTTTGAGAGCGCCTTCGCGGCAGGGCGAAGGCCGTGGAAACATTCTATTGAGAAGGCTTCTCGTTTCGCATCCATCGTTTCGCAAGGAATATGCTGAACCTGTAACGAAAGACAACCATGCGCGCATCGGGAAAACAAACTGAAAGATTCTTCGGAGGCCGCCCGTGACGGGCGCGCCCGCACCCGCCGTCCTCGTGATGGGCGGCTTCATCGTGCTTCTTCTGCTCTGGCTTGTCCGTCATCTCTCGAGGCGCAGGCGCTTTCCGCTCGTCTTCGAGGCGAAGGTCGAGCACGTCTGCGACGGGGACTCGATCATCGTCCGCGGCCGCTTCGGCCGTGTGAAGCTCAGAATTGCGGGCATGGACGCGCCCGAGACGGCGCAGCCGCGCGGCCGCGAGTCGGAGAGGCGGCTTCGCGCCATGCTGCAGGGACGGAGCGTGAAGGTGAGGAGCGTTGCGGCCGACCGATACGGTCGATGGGTGAGCACCGTGACCGCGGACGGCGTCGATGCGGGACTCGTCATGGTCGAGGAAGGCGAAGCCTGGGCCTACCGCACGTACCTATGGGCGCTCCCGAAGGAGGCCCGCGGGCGTTATCTCGCGGCCGAGGCGCGCGCAATGCGCGCGGGACGAGGGCTCTGGGCGGAGCGCAGTCCCGAGGCGCCCTGGCTCTGGCGCAGGCGTCACCGCACCATCCTGCAGCGCATTCTCGACTTCTTCTGGGGGATCGGACGCGCCGTCAGGCGCTTCTTCAGGGGCGGAGGAAAATAGGGGGCTCGCGCCAACATTTTGCATGCAGAGTGTGCGTCGCCTTTTTGCGGCGGTGCAGGTGATTTGTCGCAGGTAGTTTGGCCTGGAGACAGGCGGGTGATTTTGGGCCAAGCTAGTCTGAAAGTCCGTCGGAAAAGGCAGCGAAAATGCACACGACAACAGCTTCCCCTTCAGGAGACCCTGCCATGACTCGCAATGCGATCGTCGACGCCCTCGGCGTCCTCAAGGCCGGCCGAATCGTCGACCTCACCCATCTCGTCCATCCCGGCATCCAGCGCTTCGGGCCGTTTCCCGCCATGAGGACCGAGCCCCGCTACACGGTGGCCGAGTCGGGCTTTCACGTCGAGCAGGTCTCGTTCGTGACGCAGTACGGCACGCACGTCGATGCGCCCGAACACTTCGTCGAGGGCCGCCGCACGCTCGAGCGCATTGAGCTCGAGGAGCGCGGCGTCACGGCGGTGGGCCACGAGACTCTCGACACGGACGGTTCGGCCGACGTGCGGGCGAGGGGGCTCGACTGCGAGAAGTACGTGCTCGAGTCCGATCACTATCAGGTCGAGGTCATGGCGAACCTCGACAAGCTGCCCTCGACGGGCGGCGTGATCTTCGTGGGCCTCCCGAAGTTCGACAAGTTCCCGGGCTTCCCGGCCTGCGCATGGGCGGTCGTGCCCAACGAGGACTGAGCGCGGCGGACGCCCTGAGTGCGGCTCGGGGTTCTCGCGGGTTCAGGCGTGCGAGGATATGAGAACGCATCCCGCCCGAAGGCGGGTGACGGCGGCGGAGTTCAGGCTTTGACCGCCGTTTTGTCATGCATTCGAAGAAGGAGGAAAGTCCGTGTCGATGAAGGATCTTGATGCCGCAACGCAGCTCGTGCACGCGGGCCGCGACTGGGACCCGGAGTGGGGGTACGTCAATCCGCCCGTGGTGCGCGCCTCGACGGTGCTTCACACGTCCTGCGAGGACATGATGGACCGCGTCCATGACGAGATGGCCTGCCGGGACGGCAAGCCCTGCTACGGGAGCTACGGCGGTCCTGCACACAAGGCGTTCTATTCGGCGATGAAGACGCTCGAGGGCCCGAACGCCGCGGGCGCATGGGCCTTTTCGACGGGCCTGGCCGCCACGACGACGCCGCTCTTTGCGTTTGTGCGGGCGGGCTGTCATGCGCTCTTTTCGGACTCGATCTACGGACCCACGCGCGAATTCGCCGAGCAGATCCTGCGCACGATGGGCGTTGACGTCGAGTTCTTCGATCCCGCAGCCTCGCCCGAGGCGATCGAGGCCATGATGCGGCCCGAGACGACGCTCCTCATGATGGAGAATCCGGGTTCGCACTCTTTCGAAATGTCGGACGTGCCCGGCATCGCCGCCGCCTGCCGCAGGCACGGCGTGACGAGCGTCATCGACAACACCTGGGCGACGCCGCTCTACTTCAAGCCGCTCGACCATGGCGTCGACATGGTCGTGCACGCGGCCACCAAGTACATCGCGGGCCACTCCGACCTGCTCATGGGCGTCGTCGTCTGCAACGAGCGCGTCTGGCCCGCCGTCTACCGTACAGCCGTGAGGCTCGGTCAGGCGGCTTCGCCCGACGACGTCTACCTGGCCTACAGAGGGCTTCATACGATGGGCGTGCGCGTCGCTCATGCGGCAAAGTCCGCCGAACGGATCGTGCACTGGCTCCTCGAGCGCCCCGAGGTCGAGACCGTCAGGTGGCCCGCACTTGAGTCTGACCCTTCGCACGCGATCTGGAAGCGCGACTACACGGGTGCGACGAGTCTCTTCGCCGTCGTCTTCAGGCCCGAGTACGACGGCAGGCTCGCGCCCTTCGTCGATGCGCTGAAGCTCTTTGGGCGCGGATACTCATGGGGAGGATACGAGTCGCTCCTCATCCCGTGCTACGGAACAAGGTCTGTACGCAAGAGTACTTTTTCAAGAATGGTGCGCATTGCGGTGGGCCTGGAATCACCCGACGACTTGATTGCAGACCTTGAGCAGGCGCTCAAACGCCTGCGCGACTGACAGGAGTGCATAACGTCAGGCATCATGCACTGCGTTTTTTGTTTGCAAAATATCGTAGCATGGGCCATAATCCTAGACTATTCCGATGTGCCGGAACCCCGTTTCCGCTATCGTGAAAATATTTCGCAAGTCACTGTCGCGAAGACCCGGAACGACGGTGACGGCGGCAATAAAGGGAAGAGACTATGACAGAAGGCAACCACGAAGCAGGAGCGACGGACGTCACCGTGCGACACGTCCGGCGCACCAGACGCATCTGCGTGCACAATGCAACCGAGATTGGCGCACTGGTTCGTCTTGCGCGCCAACGTCTGGGCATGTCTCAGACGGATGCGGCGATCTGCTGCGGCGTCGGCCGCCGCTTCCTTGTCGAGCTCGAGAATGGCAAGCCCACCGTGCAGCTCGACAAGATGCTGGTCGTCCTGGATGCGCTCGGCATTGGCCTCATGGTCCGCGGTCCCGGCGTCTCCTTTACGGCCGAGGAGCTTGCGCAGGCCGCCGTCAAGCGCGAGTCCGAAGATCCGCCGCACGTCTGGGAGGCGGAGTTTTCGTCGGGCGTCGATCGTCCGAAGCGCCCCGATGCGTCCGAGAAGCCGCACCGCGGCCGCACGCCGGGCACCGTCGCCCTGAAGTACCGCCGCCAGTCCTCCGTGAGGGAAGAAGGAGGGACTCTGGTCTACGAGACGGTCGACACGAACCCCGTCATCGCGAAGAAGAAGGAGAAGCACGTCGAAGTATGCCTTCGACAGCCCAAGCGCCGCAACAAGTCTGAT
>OLVY01002492.1_pt1 | contig 10053 bp, 5 predicted proteins | sample 1674261 | NCBI WGS metagenome assembly OLVY01 (sample SAMEA103958155, study PRJEB25191) | human gut metagenome | biome: human-associated habitat [ENVO:00009003]; feature: intestine environment [ENVO:2100002]; material: feces | place: Germany | collected 2013/2015
CACCGTCTGCTCTGCGTTCCGAAGGGAAATATCCGGCAGCACCTCCGGCTTTTTCGGGTGTCCATTCAAATCCACATCCACACCGAGAGACCGCATATAATCCTCAAAATCATGCAGTTTGGAATAAACAAAGCGGTAACGGTTTAATTTGACCTCGTCCACGTTGTCGAGTTTCGAGAGGATGACGTTGAACGCCTCATCCAGATTGGAAATGTAGGTAATCTCACGCCCGTCGTCGCCGCGGCTCTGTTTTACACGGAAATCGGCATAGATCAGCACCAGGGATTCAACCGACAGGTTTTCCGGTTCCAGATCCCAGGTCGAATGGTTCGCCGCGATATGACCGATGTATTCCATCGAATGGTTGTTAAACCACTGGTTTGTATAATAGTAATGAAGATACGGAACCCGCTCATTCGGCTTGCAGCCGAATTTGCCGAGATCATGTCCCGCAGCCGCGCCCGAGGTCAGCGTCAGATCGATCGGAACTCCCGCCGCATAAAGCCCGCGTGCCACCGTCATCGCGACGTAATGCACGCCCGCGATGTGTTCCAGCGTCCGAAACGGCGTCACCTCCGCATTGAGGCGCATCATCTCATAGATGTATTCCTGTGCGAAAAACTTCTTGAAACGGCTGTATTCTGCCGCGCACTCAAAGCTTGAAGCTTCCTCATCACCCAAAAATGCAAAGTCCTCCATCGGTTTGTACGGAAGCACCGCCCGCTCGCGGTCAAACACGAACTGAAGCACTGCCAGATAGAACTCCGCACCGGCGGAAAAAGCGGCATTTTCCTTTTTAAACTCCGCATCCGGGTAGAGAATATGGCACACATACTGGTAGGTAAACTTCATCCAGCCCTCTTCCGGCTCATGCCCTAAAAGGCTTAACGGTTCCTCACAGATCTCGTAGACCGCCCGGCAGGAAATCCGCTTTTTGATCGGGAAAATACGGGCAAACTGCTCCTCCCAGTGATCCTTGTTCATGAGCATCATGACATTTTTCCGGCTCAGTCCCGACCGGTCTAAAAAGTCTTTTTCACAAAGGCGCTCGGTCAGTTCCGCAGCCGCCTGACGTACCTCTTTTTTACTCATCCACATCCCTCGCATTCTCTGGATCTCTCAGATGGTTCTTTGCTATGCAAAAACCATCTGAGTTATTGCAAATATTCTTTTCATATCAAATTTTATAATACTTGAATTATACCACCAGGTGGGGAAGTGCGCTATACAAAATGACGGATAATTCATCGCCATACGGCACAGTAAAACCACAAAAGACGTCTGCAAAAATGCAGATAGCTCATCTACCTTCCATTTCTGCAAACGTCTTTATTTTTACAAGTCAATCATTTTATGGCTGCTCTTTCCGAATCTCCGGAATCTCAACCCCCAGCTGTTTCGCCATCGCATCCGCGATCACCTGATGATCGTCCCAGTGTTCCATGCCGGATACCATCACATAGGCAAAAGGACGGCTTCCATCTCTCATGAAAACCGGAATGCAGCCGCCGCACACGAAGAAGTTCTCCTCGCGCACTTTCCAGGATGCTTCCAGTTCTCCGGCTCTCGATGCCGTCAGTGCCCGCAGCGAGCTCATCCCCGTGAGCCGCGATGCTGCCAGCTTATTGGTCATCCACCAGTCTGCTTCCAGCGTCGCACCCTCCATCTTGTAGGCAAAGACGGTCGTCTCGTCCTCCACGATGCGGACAGCGACCGAACCGTGATATTTTTTCTCCGTGACCTCTGCAATCAAAAGCCCCAGCTCAAGCGCCTGTTTCCGGGTAAATGTATCGTAGCAAAGTACGGATTCCTGCTGTTTCAGAATCTCATTCCATTGTTCTTCGGTGTAGAAATTCTTCATGTGTTCCCCTCCTGTGTCGGTTTGTTTTCCCCATCCCACACACCATTTTCATCTACATAGTAGCCGTCCGGTGTCAGACGTCCAACATACAGGATGCCTTTTCTTCCGTCTGAGGTCGGGTGGAAATAGCACCATTTGCCGTCAATCAAGACCCAGCCGGTCTGCATGCCGTGTTCCGGATCGAGGTAGAACCAGCCGTTGTAGTCTTCATCGCGCATCCAGCCGGTCTTGATATAGCCGCTTTCATCGAACGCCCACCAGTTGCCGTTTACCTGCTCCCATGCATATGCAATGCCATTTGTACCGCGTTTTTCTGCCTTCGGGTAGCTGCTGTCTGCGAAGCGGAGCCACCAGCCGTGTTCATCCTGCATCCAGTGACTCTTTCCGTCATTGGCAGTGCTGTTGGCAGTTCCTGTGAGAATACCTATGGTGCTGTTGGTTCTTCCCTTCACCGGATCCTGCCTGGTCGCTCCGCTGCCGGAAGATTTGTCACGTCCGGAGGAAGAGCTCTGGCTGCCTGATTGGTCTGGCTTGTCGGAGTTATCTGGCTTATCCTCTGCCGGTGGAGCTGCCTTACTGATTTCAAATGTAAGGGATGCCTGAGCTGGTGTGTTGTATCTGGATTCCCACGTATCAAATTCACCAAAATCAAACTTGGCTTTGATCGAATGAGTGCCTACAAATGATTCTCCCGGCTTTGTCCACTTGAGTACAGCGGTTCCATCTTCTCCTACCGAAACTATATCTGCATCCGGGTTTTCATTATCATAGAAATGAACATAACCCTGCAGCTTGTCCTGGTAAACACCCCGCACGCTGGCAATGATATCAAAATCCTCTTCCTCTGTTCCCAGAATTCCTTTCGAAAGCTGGACCCCGGTCGTCCGGTTCACAGCCGTTAAGGTAAGAGTGGGGGTTCCTTTTTCAATGGTTATGGTTCCCTCTGCCGGTGTGCTTGTACCGAGATAATTCGTTCCCCCTGCCATGGTGATGCTTACCTTTGCAGAACCGGTTCCTTTGATGGTCACCTGTCCCTGTGCATCCACGGTGAGAACCTTTTCATCGGAGCTTTCATATTTCAGAGCTCCATCTCCCACTACAGTCACACCTGTCAGCGGAAAGCTGTCATCTCCATAGTTTTTTTCTCTGGTCCATGTTTGCGGATCGATTGAAACCGAACCCTGTATCGGACGGATCGTTCCGTTCGTCTGAGCCGGATATACCACACGGTAATTCTGCAGATTCACTGCACTCTCGCCTGTCTCAACCTTTGCCTCTGAGGAATCAATGGTTACCGTCTTATCGATTCCGGCATTGGCATCTTCAAAGCGTCCTTTGAGACCGCTTATGGTATAGTTCTGACCCGGAGTTCCTATCGCTACCGTCGCCGCTAATGCGATGTCGGTATTTTCGTCATAAGGCTTTTCAATAGGTGTCGTAACAACTGCGGTTAACTCTTTCGGAGATATCTCCGGAATCACACTTCTTTTCAAACTATTTCCATACTGCCCTTCCGGTGCTCCCTCCGGGCTAAATTCTACCTGATATGCAGTTGTTCCCTTTACCTCCGGATAAATGGAGGAAGCGGACGTTCCGCTCTGATTCACACTGAAGCTCCATGTTCCTGAAACCGGTGCTCCACTATAATTAACAACCTGAAATCCTGTTGCCAGCTGTACCGGAATCTCTGAAAGTGTCTGTCCATAGGTTCCCTTCGCTTCAAAGGATACAGGGCCAAAGCCGCCGATCTGTAAGATATCCGGTGTTGTCACCGACAAGCGTTCAGCCGGCTTCGATGCAAAGCTGCTGTCTGTTGCTTTCACACGAAGGGTTATATAATAGGTGTGAGCCGGATTCCGATTCTCAAACCAAGTCCCTGACTGCCACTGAAGCTCGCCATCCACGGATTCTGAAATTCCGTACTCACAACCGGAAACGGCCGTCCCAGCCTTAATAAGGTAGCTGTCTTTCGTTACATTTGTTATCCGTATCGGATCCGGTTTTTTCTGCCTTGCCGGAATCTTTATCTCGGTTTCAGCGCCTGCTGCTGCGGAACCTGCGGCTGCCTTGCGCACATACAGGGTAATCTCGGTCGCACTCTCCGGCTGTTTATCCAAAATATCCGTCAGAGACGCCTCGCCGCCTGCCGGGATCTTTTTCCAAGATGCAGCACTCTTGGATTCCGCATATTCGAGCTCATACAGAGCCGTATTTTTCAGGACTTCCCGTTGATAATCAATAGAAGTCTGTTCACGCTCTAATACATTCTCATCCTTGCCTGCCTCAACCTTTCCGGTAAATTCCACACCGCCAAAGGAGGCTTTCACTGCCTCCGAAGCCGGAAGGTACATATAGAGCTTTCCGCTGGAATCTGTCCGGACATCCTTAAAGCCGTAGGGGCTTCCTTCCATACCTGCTTTTTCAACCAGTGTATTATTCTCATAGATACCGGTCAGATCCGCAGTGGTGTAATAAACCGGGTCATCCTTCCCGTCTTTTGGTGTATTCTTCTGCCACGTTTGGCCTACCTGTTCCCAGCCATAAATGATCGGTCGCGGTATAAATCCATCCGCCTCCTTCAAACAGATCGTTCCACCCGTAATCGTCACATCAGTTTGTACCTGTGTATTACTACTTTCTCCCATCCCAATATGTGCTACTTTCCTATACCCTGTCGTTTTTTTATCCAGACATATGGTACCACCGTCAATCAGCACCTTCGATGAACTATCTTTACCACTTCCGATGCAGGCTCCCACTTCAGAATAAGCTGTAATCATTCCGCCACGAATCTCAATCTCAGCAGTTATCGCTGGGTTTCCAGGAGCATGTCCATAACCGCTTCCAATTCCTGCACCACTCCACGAGCTTGCATTCACCGTTCCGCCTTCTATCACGATTTTACCGGTTCTATTATTGCCAGAAGCACTTCCTGTTCCGATTCCGGCACCATTCCATGTTGTTTCTGCAGTAACCGTTCCTCCGCTGATTCGTATTTCTGTTACACTTTTTCCTACCGAAGCACCGATGGCAGCTCCCATAGAACGGGAATTTGTCATTTTTGCAATTACAGTCCCCCCCTGGATGTGAATGGTTCCTGCATCCTCTCCTCCATTTCCTCCAATTGCTGCACCATTTCTGGTTGCTGTTGTTTCATTGAGCACCTCTATGGAGCCCTGCTGTCCCGGCTCACTGTCAATCGTAAGCTTCGCACCTTTTGCCACGCTGATGCCGGCAGGTGAAGAAGAATTCTCTGATTTATTAATCGAAATCTTGTTTTCCCCCTCCAGATAGGTGATCACCTGGGACGCTCCGTTTATCTGAATTGGTGCGATAGCCTCTGCCGGTGTAATCGTAAGGTTCTTTAATACGAGCTTTAATTCCCCGGAAGCTGGGGTATCCACAGAGAGATGATAATTCTCTACCAGCTCAGATGAAGTGATCCGATAGCATTTATCATAGGACTGGTCTATTAGCTTTGCTGTAACCACCTGGCCGGAATCATCTGTTTTAGAATATAAAATTGTCAGCTGACCTTTTTCCTCGAAAAAAGATATATCTCCAAGGGAAAGATCCAATTCTCCCTCCAGAGCCTCTGCCGCATTTAATACGGTGATATCCGTTCCGGCGGCCTCTGCTTTTACCGTTTCGCTGTCCAGGGTAAAGCTTCCGTCGGAGCTGCCTAAACCTGCAATACCCGTATTTATCACAAACCGGTAATTTCCGGCCGGAAGATATGCCAGAGCATATGCATGATTGCCTGCTTCTGCATCGATTGTCAGCTTCCCGTCAAAGGCAAACTGGCCTTCGTCCTGCTTTAATTCCACCGGAGCTTCTGAGGCAGCTCCAGCCAGCCGTTCGGCTGTCAGGGATACATTCGCTGTCGCCTGCACCTTTGATGAATAGAAGTGGAACCGGACAGGATACAGGGGTTCTCCGATGGTGAGGGAAAGATTCGTTTCCTTCTCTGACTTCATCGTGAGGGTTCCTGTTACTGTAAAGCTATTCGTATTTTCTCCTTCCCCTCCTTCTTCCTGTACCTGAACCGATACCGGAACCACTCCGGACAGAGGCGTATACCAGCTGACTTTATCAGTCTTTAGCTGATAACCGGAAGCTTTTTTAGATGAATAGGTTACTACATCCGGTGCAGTGCCGCCTTCGCTTGCTTCTTCCCCCAGTTGAACCGTCAGTGTATAATTCTTATCATCCCTCAAACGGCCATCATGGATGGTCAGATCCATTGTCTTCTGGTAAGCGGCTTTTCCCAGCGTGACGGAGATGGCTTCATCCTTTCCTTTGTTTAGAACAACCCTTCCCTCCATCGTCTTACCTGTCCCGCCACCGGAAGGCCCCAGCGCTACAACCATCTGCATATTTCCAAAATAGCCCATCCACTGGGTTATATCCGGTATCGTTCCCCTGAATCCTGAGACGGTCATCTGAGTGCTTGTTTCATAAACCGGATTTTTTCTCTCTGTATCATTTTCCCGATACAGGGATATGTCCGCCTGATAGGTTCCTTCTGGTAGCTGGTTATCATAAGCGGCGATCCGGAATGTTTTCTTCCCGTAGGTACATTCTCCCCGGGGCTCAATTTTGCTTTCAAGCGGCAGCTCCAGCTGCACCTCCTCGGAAATAGTAATACTGCCGCCTTTCATGCTATTTCCATTAACATTCCTTAACACTCCATAACCAATATTTCCGCCCTTCACCTTCACAGATCCACTTAATATCCGGATATCACCACAGGATAATTTTAAATCACTCACTCCATTCCATCCGCTGCCGATGGCTGCTCCCAGATATCCCCACGCACTATTATAAGAAGATACGGTTATATCGGGAGCTTTGCCATTCGCCCCGCCGATCACGATCGTGTCTACACTTCCACCAGCTCCGCCTCCGATTCCGGCTCCTGTCTCCCTTCCTCCTTCTGCGGTTATCCTTCCACCCAGTATTTTAATGGTTCCGCCGATTCCATACAGACCGGTTCCGATTCCGGCTCCTCCATGATAACGCGTCGATTGGGAAACCTGATAAGCTCCACCTTCAGCTACAATGCTTCCACCCTTGATTATAATCGTTCCTGTCCCATATTTCGTACCGTCGAAATCTTTTGTTTCGAGAGCTCCATGGAAATAGGAGACCGCATCGGCATTTCCTCCGATACCGGCGGCCCCATAGGCACCTCCCACTGCCCTCAGGCTTCCGTTACTATTCTCCGTAATAACCAGTGTTGCCCCTTTTTCCACCTCAATTCCGGCTCCATGCTCCAGCCCCAAAAGTGTATTGTCTCCTTCTAAGGTCAGATTCAGCTGGGCATTGCCTTTCAGGTAAATACCAGCCAGATCCCATCCTCTGGCACCGTCGCCACCGGATTTGATCGTTACATCTTTAATGGTCAGATTGACCGTAACATTATCAATTGTGATACCGCCCTTGATTTTTAAATAATCACTCGGCCGGGTGCTCGGGCAATAGCTGCCGGTTATGGTTTTTCCATTAAACTGATTTTTGTTAGTGCTATCAATGAGCAGCGGATTATTCAGATTATACTCCTCGCCTGCCAGAGTCATCAGCTGCATCTCTCCTACGAGAACGCAGATTTCCGGAAGCTCTGCTTCCTCTCCCATCGGATATTCCTCCGGCAGAACCGGTGTGTAAACATAGGCACAGCCGTTGTAGTCCTGATTTGCCTCATAATAGCCATTCCAAGTCTTATCGGAGGTTTCGATAGGCTCTCCGTCCTCGTTAAATTCTTCAAAATAATCCTGCGGGGAGATTCCGCCGTGAAATTCCGGATAGTCGCTCTCATTGATATCCAGCTTCTAGGTCACGCCGGAAATCCTTCTGATATCCTCATCTACATCCGTCTCCGAGCTTTCTTTTTCGGTATCAGCTTCCGCATCTATCTGCTGTTCCCTTTCTGCTTTTGGAGCACCCTCTAAAGTTTCCTGCTTCATCCGAACCTCCAGAGTATCCGGAAGGATGATATCGCTTTCTTTGGCACCCAGGGAGAGCTTCTGCACCGCAATGGCCTCATCCAGCTCCAGAAACGCCTCTATCTCTGCTTTTGTCTCTGCTCCTGTTGCTGTGCCGTTTGGTGCTCCGTTTGTTCCTGCGATTGCTCCGCTTGCACCTGCCTCTGCTTTGTCTGCACCTGCATCTGCTCCCGCTTCTGCTTTGCCTGTATCTGCATCTGCCCCTGCTTCTGCTTTGCCTGTATCTGCATCTGCTTCTGCTTTATTTGTACCTGACTCGCCGCGGTTATCTTTTACTTCCGCATTCGACGGAGAAGCATCCGACGGAGAGGCTTTTAATGCAGATTTTTTTAATGCAGCTTCTTTTTCTGCTGTTTCCGCAGTATCATCTGCCTCCGTTTCAGCCCCGATCCGCTGCAGCGAACCGGCCGCCATTGCCTGCGGCTGCCATTCACATGTATTCCATATTAATATAGCTGACAATGCAGCTGCTAAAATTCGTTTCGATTTTTTTCTCATACTTTTTTCCTCCCATTGAGACAAATTTGCTATTACTACCACCAAAAAGAGGTGGAAGTCTTCTCGACTGAGATAAACATCAAGCTCCCGCAATATTTACATTTTTCGCATAATCTTCTATACTAATAGTATATCAATTACGTGTTTTTCTGAAAACCACCTCGACGCAAATGGTCAAACCTCGACCTAATTGGTTTGGAAGCATCGAGGTAAAAGGAGTGCTGCAGTGATGATGCATATTGCTATTGTGGAAGATTGCGTTTTCGATCAGAAGCATCTGATCGATTTAATACAGAAGAATTTCGAGAATCATGGAGAAATGGCTGATTTTACCTGCTATGAGAGCGGTGAAGCATTCTTAGAGGCTTTCCGTCCCGGTCTTTTCAACGCCGTATTTATGGATATTATGCTTGCAAAAAACGGCCTGAACGGGATTGAAACAGCCGAAAAGCTTCGAGCTGTTGCCGCGCGGATCCCTCTTATCTTTGTGAGCAATGAGCGGGACTATTCCCTTGAAGGATACCGGGTACATCCGCTTGACTATCTCTTAAAGCCGGTGGATGCGGACACACTGGCCTGGTGTCTCAATGAGATCCGCACTTTTCGGGCCGAACCGGCTTACATTGAGATTCAGGCTGTCCTTGGACAGGGGCAGTCATCCTGCCAGCGGATTCTTCTGGATGATTTTTTATACGCAGAAACGCAGAATCACCGCCTGATCATCCACTCGTTAAAGGGGGATGTTGCCACACGTCTCTCCTTTGCGGATCTAATGGCGCTGCTGCCGAAAGGCGGACGTTTTTATATGAGCGGCCGCAGTCTCCTCCTCAATTTTTCGCAGGTGATCTCTGTGGAGGAGGATGGCTCTGTCCGTCTGAAAAATGGTTCCTGCCTTTTCTGCAGCCGTCGAAAGAAAAAAGAGACAAAGGAAGCATTTATGGCATACCTGTTTACCTGTATGCGGAAGGGGATGATAACCGATGAGTAATGCAGGCTTATTTCTACATACTGCTATTAATTTTGATGAAGTTGCAGCGGCTTTAGGACAATAAGCGGGAATCCTCGGTAATTCAATTACCGAGATGAAAGCGCAGGATTGTGCATATCTGCACATTGAAAATAATATAATAATCTCCCTGCTATTGACTCCAGTGACATTAATACCGTAACCGGCATAGAACCAAACGAAAATATGTTCGACTTTGTATTGCACATTTCCGTGCATTATGCTATACTATATGTATGAAAGAAAATCTAATACATTATAGGACTTGCGTGTGTAATATCAACTACCATATGGTATGGTCAGTGAAATACCGACGGAAGATATTAAACTCAGGAATTGAGGAATACCTAAAGGAACTGGTGCAGCAGATTGCTGAGGACAAGGGCTTTACTGTTCATTTATTTGAATGTGGTGAAGGAGACCATGTCCACTGCTTTGTAACAGCTCCACCAAAGCTGTCCATAACAGCAATCGTCAAGTATCTGAAGGGGATTACCGGCAGAAAACTGTTCGAACGTTTTCCGGAAATAAGAAACCAGCTATGGAAGGGAGAGCTGTGGAACCATTCCTATTATGTGGAAACGATCGGATCTGTATCTGAGGAAAATATCCGCCGTTATATTGAACATCAGAGCAAGTCGTATTAATTCAATGTGAATTGTAAATATTCATATGCATGACTG
>OLVY01002493.1_pt1 | contig 10048 bp, 16 predicted proteins | sample 1674261 | NCBI WGS metagenome assembly OLVY01 (sample SAMEA103958155, study PRJEB25191) | human gut metagenome | biome: human-associated habitat [ENVO:00009003]; feature: intestine environment [ENVO:2100002]; material: feces | place: Germany | collected 2013/2015
GTGCCCGCCGGGGAATCCCACTGACTGGTCGTGTCCAGCGTCAGCCAGAGTTTGTCGGTGGAGTTGACATAGGTGAAGGCGGTATAGGTAGCGCCACACAGGGTGCCGATGGTCCAGCCGCCGCGGTAGGTCAGCGTCATGTTGGCAGTATCCAGCCGGCACAGATTATCGGAGAATGCGGTGGTATACCGGCCGTCGGCCGTCGTACTTCCTACGCCCGCCGCATAGGTGACCTCGAGCGGAAGGCCGGGGGACGCCGCGGCGGGCAGAGCGAACAGCGGCAGACACACAAGACACAAAGCGCAGGCAAGGACCGCGGAAAGCACACGGCGCGCGGACTTTTTCTGCATATAGACCATCTCCTTTCCGGCCGCTTTTTGCCTCTTCTTTCCGTTACCGTACCAAAAAAGCCGCGTCACGAACCGTCAACTTTTCCAAAATCGGCAGATTTTTTCATTTTCCCTCTTGACAAACAAAAAAAGCAGGCTCCAAGCCTGCTTTCCGGTATGCCGAGGGCGCTCCCGCCGTCATGGCGCGAGCGTTCCGTGCGTCTTATTCTCTCGTTTTCTCCGGCGGCGCTTCGCCGCGGCGGATCTTGCCGACCTCCGGCACGATGTAGCGGATGTATTGCGGCATCCCGGGCATCCAGCCGGCGCGCAGGAGCAGCTGACCGCCGCGCGGCACCTGCAGTTCAGCGCCCGAAACGGCGATGCGATCCTTCGGCTGCGGAACGATCAGGTTGCGGCTCGGCGAGTATTTCTTCTCGTTCGGACGGTGGCGCACCTGTGCGAGCAGATAGTGGGCCAGAGGCGTCTGGTCCACCTGATCGTACAGATGCTCGCGGTGCGTGCTGCCCGCGCTCCACTTTTCCAGCGCGATCTCCGCCGCCTCCGCGTTGACGATGATGTGATGATGCACGCGCACCACCTCGCCCGTCTTGCCGTCGAGGTCCGAGGTGAAGGGTATGTACCGGAAGGGGACGCCGAGCGCTTTGCACGCCCTGCGCGTCCGCTTCGACCACAGCTTGAGCTGATGATCCGCCGCCTCAAACAGTTCCTCCTCCGTCAGCTCTCCCGCGCGGAGCTTTTCCAGCGCCTCCTCGGTGTAGCTGAATTGCAGCAGGTAGTCCCGCGGCGTGAAGTTGGCATGGATCAATCGCGCCAGCGCCTTCTCCGCGTTCGCCTCGTTGCGCTGCACCTGCTTGATGTCGCTTTTGATCTTCCGCTCCGATTTCGTCGGCTTCTCTCCAGGCACCCAGTATTTGATTTTCTCGCCCACGGCGCCCGCCGTGTACGTTCGGATCACCCAATACCCGTTTGCCATGAAAAACCGCCCTCCATTTTCTCCGGATGGGGAGAATGGTCGTAAACCTAACGCTCTAAGAACTCCGATAACGCGCACGCGCGCGTTATTGATATATGTGTATCCGGTTTTCTATGGAGGAGCTGCCGCACAGCTCCTCCATACAGAACCGGATGGCTCTGTATCCCTGCTCACCAGAATTGCACTGGAGCACCGCCTGCGGCCGGCCTGGCGTCCGGCGCGTTCCCTTCGGCGGCGTGATGCTTTGCAGGGGAGGCACATCATATATTATGGAGGAGAAAACAGCCGGCCACCGGCTCATGCACCGGTAATGAAAAGGGCCGGCAGGTCAAAGGTTCTGTGGAAAACTTTCGTAATACCGCCGCACGGCTCGCTCCAGCGTAGAGCGAGAGAGGAAGTGCTTCATGCACACGGCCGTCGCGCCGGCGTCCGTCGTCACGAACTCGAAGAGCGCCTGGTAGTGCTCGCCGCCGCATTGCAGGCACAGGTTCAGCAGCTTGCGCTGCTGCTCCTCCGTCAGCTCGCGGTAGAGGCGCGAGGCGAAGTAGATGTACCCCTGCCGCTCGTAGCTCACCGGCACGCTTTTCTTGTATCGGAACATTTGCTCACTTCCTCTCTCGCCGTTTTCGTTTAGGCGAAGATCTCCCAATCCTCGGCCAGCATATCGGTCTGGCTCGCCAGCCACGGCACGCGGCTCTTCGGCGCCTCGGTGTTCTGCGTCTGCAAGCCGGTCGTGTCGATGTAGATGTAGGGGCTTGTCATTTTGCTGTAGGCGTCCGGCGTCTGAAGCTCGATGAAAATGCCCTTGCCGTTCCAGCCCCTTCGGTGCACGCGGAAGCCCTTGCGCAGGGCTTCAATGGCAAGGCCGAAGTTCATGCCGTCGATGGGATGGTAGGCGTCGTCGAACGCGCCCTTCGGGCTGAAGCTCTCATAGCCGTCCGGATAGCGGACCTTGTAGCCGAGGTCCACGGTGCCGCAGCGCTTCGCCTCCGCCGCTTCTGTGACGACGCGGACGTTCCCCTCCGCGTCCACCACGCGGTAGGCAGGCTCTGCTTCGATGATCTTGGTGCCGATGTACTTTTTCATGTCTCTACTCCTTTTCAAATCAGGCTGTCCAGCTCGTCGATGCTGTTCAGCAGACGGTTGAGCTGTCTCTGTTGTCTTTCGGTCAGCTGCCGCAGCGCGCCGAAGGTGGGCGGCTCCGGGGCACATCCCTCGTTCGGACGGACGGGCTTCTCTCCGCGCAGCTTGCGCAGAATGTCCTCAACGCGAATGCTGGCAATCTCAATTATTTTTGCATTTTCCTCCGTAGCGGAGAGGATGGCAGGCGCTTCCTGCGGAACACAGCAGACATTGTTGCTTTCATTCATCATGGTAAATGCTCCTTTCTCTCAGCCCTCGCGGTGCTGACGTTCTGTGCGCTTTTCGGCGCGCTTGCGGTCCGCTGTGCGCTGTGCGCGGCCGCGGATCAGGCGGCGGACCAGTGCCAGCAGCCCGCTCTGCTTCGGGCTGTACTGCGGCGTGACCCACGCCTTTCTCGCCACGCTCCCGCAGATGCTCTTCGTCACGCGGTAGCTTCGGTGGCTCCTCTTCTGATGGTTTCTTGCGCTGCTCATATTGCTTCTCCTTTCATTTCGTCATTCATCCTCTTCGCAATGCTCAATCATGTCTTTGATGATCGCGGCATTGGTCCGGATAATGTCCATTGTGATATCCGCCTGGATGTTGTGCGCGATCACGGCCTTGTCCGTTGCATCCGCGTTGTAATATCCGGTGTAGACCTCGCCGTCCGGCATGGTCGCCGCGAAGCAAAGGCTCACCGGCTTCAGAGGCACGATGGCCTGCAAAGACTTCTCGAGCCATTCCGCATACGGCACCTCGTTGATGTCAAACATTCGCTTTCCCCTCCAGCATTTCTTCTCCCTCTTGTGAGAGGGGAGTGATCCTTCCGCGCTCCACAAGTCCACGGAACACGTCGTATCCCATGTAAAAGATGATGCCGGCGCTGCTCTTGTACTGGACACAGAGCGTCACGTTTTTCATCACCCACGGCCGCTCAAAATACTCCTGGCAGAGCATCGACCGCCCCGGCTCCATCGGCAGGAGGAAGAGCCTGCCGTCCTCGTCCGCCTTGGCAAGCTCCAGGAGGCGGTCGGTGTTTACCACGCGCAGCTCTGCGATGTCCGGACCGTTCTCTTCTTTGGGCGGATTTTCCATCAACCGGTCGATTGCACCGTCTGCCATGATCCGCATGAGGCGCCGGCGCTCCAGACGCTCCTCCTCGTTCTTCCAGCGCGGTAAGACGACCACGCGCCCGTTCTTGTCGGCCTCGGCCAGTTCGCGCAGGCGGGTATAACTGCAAAGGCTTTCCAAATCAGCAAGGCACATGAGCTTCAGCGCGATCTCGTCTGCCTTGTCCTTCGGCAAAACCTCCTCCGGCGTCATGCCCGTGTCTAAATATTCCCGCAGCAGCGGGCAGTGCGCCGCCGCGACAGCTGTGCAAAACCCGCCGACCGCAGTACAGTTCCCGTTGTCCTCATGCCTAAAGCGGCAACGCAAGCAATTAACATTAGCCATCCTTCGTCGCCTCCAATGCCGCTTCCGCCTCCTCGTGGGTGAGGAATACAGTTTTTCCAATATGGTTGATCTCGTAATCCCTTGTCCCGTTGATTTTGCGGGTATCGAAAAGCAAATTCACATATATCCCGTGGGAATACATCTTCACGCCATTGACGTAGGCATCTAATGGTTTTTTTAGCAATTTACCCGTCCACGGACTTCTTGTTACCCATACCGTATCGCCAACCTTGCACGGCAGCACCACCAGCCGACAGGCCTTGTCGGCCTCGGCCAGCTCCTCCAACCGGTCAATATCGCAGTTTCGGCACAGATGGCGGAGCTGCTCTGCGGCTTCGTGATCCATGTCGATTTCCTCCGGTTCCAGCCTCGTGTCCTCGTAGGCGGCGAGGCGGCTCCACGCCGCTTCTTCCCACTTGCAATTCATGGCGCAGTTCCCGCCAACTTCGAGGCATTCGGGGCCGCGAAAATGTGTGCAGCAGATACCGTTTTCGTGCGATGTTTGCTTGCTATGTTTTGTCAGGCGTTCCATCACTCTACCTCCTCGCAGGCATCCGCCGGAAACGCGATGGTGTTTCCGTAATAGTGGACAAAATAGATCGTCTCGCCGTCTTTTCCGGTTGTTTTCAGCTCCACGCCGAAGGTGCAGCCCTTCTTCGCCAGCGGCAGCGCAAGGTCCCTCGTCAGTTGCACCTTCATGCCGTCGCCTCCCCCGCCTTCTCGGCGATCATGTTCCGCAGCGCGTCCAGCGCGCGGTAGACCTTCGGCCGGTTTTCCTCGTCCAGCTCGCCGGCAAGCTCCGTCAGGCGGTTCACCGTCTCCTGCGCCTGCCGGAACAGCACGCCGAACTCCGCGAGCGCCTTGTTGTCCATCGCCGCGGCGCTCTTTCTCGCCTTTTCCAGCTCGGCGCGCAGGGCTGCCGCCTGCTCCTCCGCCGCCTTTCTTCCGGCCTCGGCGTTTTCCACAGCCTTCCGTGCCTCGTCGCGCTGCGCCTCTGCCGCCTTCAGCTCCTCGGCTTTCTTGGCGACCGCCGCGTCGCGCTTGGCCTTGGCCGCCTTTTCCGCTTCCTTGACCGCCGCCGCGATCTGCTCGGCGCTCGCGTCCACCGTCTGCACGGCCACGTCCACAGGCTTTTCGCGCAGCTCCTTCAGCTCGCGCTCCAGCTCTGCCGTGCGCTCCTGCGCGGCGAGGGAAATGCTCTTCGCGTCCTCGACCGCGGCGCGGGCAGCCTCCGCCGCCTCCTGCGCTTTCTGCATTTCCGCCGCAGCCTCCTCGTTGGCCTTGCGCTGTTTGTCCAGCTCGCGCTGCATTTTGTCGCGCTCCAGCTCGGCGAGCTTGCGCTGACGGATGGCCTCCTCCAGCTCGCGCTTGCTCATTTCGGAAACGGACTTTTCTTCCCCGTTTACAAGGTGTTTTTCGCTCGCGAAATTCTCTCGCTCAGATGCCGGCAAAGCCAGTAATACCAAGGCTTTCGAGGCTCCCAAATCCCCAACCAGATGGGTATTTCCGTACTCCCTCGCAATGCGCATGAAGTTCTGTGCAGAGGTCTCCGAAAACTCCACTTTTTCGCGCAGCCAGGGCAGCCATTCCCCGTGCTTGAGCTGCGCTTTTGCCTCCGTCAGCCGCCGGCCGATCTCAATGACCGCCTGTCCGCCGACGTTCTTGTAGAAGATGATCTCCTCCGTGATCGTCTCGATCCCACGCTCCGTTTCGACCGGTGCGCTCTCGCCGAACATCCCGCTCAGCGCCGCGCCCTCGCTCACGCCCTCCGGCGTCACATCTACCGTATCGTCGTACATACTCATGCTGTTTTCTCTCCTTTCACCGGCAGGACCGGCCTGCCGCTCTTATCCCGTTTGCTCCCAGCCTTCAGCCATGCGAGCCAAAGGTCGATGAAGGCCCCGTGCCGCTCCTGCGGCGAGGCGAGCTTCTTCCCCGCTTTTTGTTCGTTCCTGTAGCCGTGGATCTGCCGGATGTCGTTTCCCTGTTTGCCGCACATTTCGATGGTGATGTAGCTCCGATGCGGCGTCTTTTCCTTGCGCAGGAAGAGGATCGTCGCCGCTCCGCTCATGTGTCGCTCGGCGTAGCCGCCGACGCAGTGGTGCAGCGTCTTGCCCTCGTTGATGATCTGCCGGTCGTCCTCCGGTACCACAATGCAAAGGCCCATCGCCGAAAAGCTGTACTTCTTCTTGAGCTTCTTATACCGCTTTTCGTATGCCTTTCGCGCCGCCGCGTTCTCCTCATACCGGATCGCCGCAACGGCCGCGTCGTGCGCCCCTTGCAGGTCCTTCGGAAAAGCCACGTCCCGCCGCGCGAGGTCGTACCTGAGCTTTTTCGCCGCGTCGATGTAGTCCAGCCACAGTCTTGCGTTCTTGTGTTGGTGCTTTTCCAGATACCGCGCCAGCACGAGCACGCTTTCACCGACCTCTCGGAGCGCCGCGTCGCAGCGCCTCCGCTCGTTTTTGTCGCCGATCCGCCCGCAGATCGTCAGCGCCTCCTCCGGCGTCACGCCGCCGTGCCGCACCAGCTCCAGCGCCTCCAGCTCCTTTTGTCCGATGCCTCCGGCAAGCAGCCGCTTCACGGTTGGCTTGTCCACCCCGAAGAAGGCCGGCATGGTCTTTGCCCGCCAGTTGAGCGCGCGGCTGTTCATGCTGCCTTGGATCGCGTCGTTGATGATCTTTTCGCATCCGGCCTTCGCCAGCTGCTCGACGCGCGGGTAGCGTGTCCACAGTCCAAGGTAGGTCAGAAGCCCCTTTGTGTTCTCCCGCGGATCGTCTCCGTCCAGCTTAAAGAACTGCTCCGCCGCGCAGTATCGCAGCGGCGATGCCGCGATCTGGTCCACGCCGTGTATCGCGTAAAAGCCGATCCTTCGGCACATCCAGCTGTCACACTTCGCAAACGGCTCCGTCATGGTTTTCTGCGCCACGAGCCGCGGCGTGTACCGCTGTTCTTCCTCGCTCCACGCCCATTCTCTCCGCCACTTCTGGCACTTGCCCTGTGCGAAGTAGTAGGCGGCCTTTACGCAGCACTCCGCGTCGTCTGACTCCCAGCGCCCGTGATGCTTCCACACGCCCAGCGCGACCGCGCGCAGCGCCCCATCGATGGCGCGCAGCAGCACGACCTGCCGGTATTCGTCCAGCGCTTTTCCGTTGCGCAGCCTTCCGCGCGGATAAAGCGTCACACCGCAGCCGCAGTCCGGACACAGAAGGTTCGACTTTGCCTTGACGTCGTTCTCCTTCTTGAAGCGCTTCCATTCGCGCTCCGTCCACCATACCTTTCGGCCGCAGCGCGTACATTCCGTGGTCACGCCGAGCCTTCCGTTCTCGTCCGCCTCATGCTCAAAGAAGAGATAGCCGATGAAGCACCGCTCGATAAATTCCTGCTCCTCTCCCGTGCAGCGGAACGGGACCTCCAGCGCGGCCTTCTGCTCCGCCTCTGTCAGATTGCACCGCATACCGTCACCTCACAGAAAGTCCGCAATGTCAAGGATCTTCTTCTGTGCCGCAGGACGCGGCGCTTCCTCCGCCGTCGGGCAGAGGTCGATCTCCATGCGGAAGCGAACATCCGCGCCCTTGAAGTAGAAGCGCACCGCCTTGCGGTAGGCTTCGAGGTCGGAAATGCTGCCCCCGACGCCCTTGGCGACCGCCGCCATGCAGTCCTTGAAGCTGCCGCCCTGTGCTACCGCCTGCGCGAACTCCGCGTCCTGCCGACAGAAGTCCGTCAGGGCCTCGCGCACGCTCGGCGCCATCGCGTTCTCCTTCTGCCCGCTCACGTTCTCGGCGAGCTTATTTAATGCCTGATCCAAAAACTCGTTCATACCCTTGCTTTTCTTCCCCGCCCTGTGCTACAATGGCAGGGAAGAGATCTCCTTTCGTGTAGTTTTCTTCGCAGCGGTTGACCGGTGCCACGGTCAGCCGCTTTTCTTATGCGCTCTCGGCCTGAATGGCCGCGATCTCCTCCAGTTCCTCGTCGTCGAGGTAGTTTTTGCCGAAGTGGAAGCGGAACTCGTCCACCGTCCAGCCCTGCTCGATCATCACCTTGCGCTGACCGTAGCGGCGCAGCGTTCGCATGGTCTCGGCGCAGTTGTGTGCCGCCTCCGGTCCGAAGATGTGGCAGCGCCCGTGGCACAGCCGCACCTTCAGGCCGTACCGCTCGCATTTCTTCCGGTCCGCGGCGTTTCCGCCGAAGATGTGGTGGAAGTCCAGCGGGTCCTCCGTGCCGTCGCGGCCGCAGAGAAAGCACACCCCGTCTCTCGCGTTTTCCCGTTTCATGTTCTTTTCCCCCTTCACTTTCTTCTGCGCCGCTCCAGACTGGTGCGGCGCTTTGCATTGCGGAGCCTGCTCTCACGTTTGTAACCCATCGCCACTTCCACGCGCTTGAAGTCCTCCGCCGCCTTCGCGCGGAAGGCCTCCTGCTCCGCCTGATACGCGGCCCACCGGCTGCATCTCCACGCGCCGTCCTCCGCCTTCCCGTGGCAGCCCGCATTGCGGTCCTGGCAGTCCAGGCACGGTCCCTTGATGCCGCTCCCCATCATGCCAACACCCCCTCCAGCGCCGCGGCCGCGAAAAAGATGGCGACGGTCAGCGCCCCGAGCAAGGTGTCGTGTATGTCTTCGCGGTTACTCGCGTGTATCCGCTTCATCGTGCGGTTCCTCCTCGAATACTTTCTCCAGCGGGATCTCGTGCTGGCAATGCGCCTTGGTCTCTTGCACGATTGCCGTGTGCGCGATGGTCCCGTCCTTCCGGTAGCGCATCTGATAGGCGATGGGCAGCATCGCCTGGTAGCCGCACCACCGTGCGGGCCTGCACCATACCAGGTAGCGCTTCGCGGTCCGGTATCGCTTGCCGTCCATGTCGCCCGCCGCCATTGCGCAGCGGCGCAGATACTCCTTCCGGTCCATCACTCGTCCGTCATTTCGACGGCGATCTTCCCGAGCACGGAAACGGTGATCCACTCTGCCGCAAGAGTGGAAGATGCGCGCGTCAGCTCGTTCGCCAGCGCACGGTAGGCGTCGTCGTTCTGGTCCTTGATGGCGTCCCACATTTCCTTGTGGACCTTCTCGATATCCTTGCGCATCTTCTCGGCGCGCTCCAGGTAGCCCTTCAGCGCAGCCCAGCTCTCGTTGTCGCTCGCAAAGCCGCGGCCGCGCTCCTCTGTCATGCCCTCCAGCAGCTCCGCCGTGGTGTGCTCCAGATTGCCGAGCAGCTGCGCATTTGCCGATAAATTACTCATTTTTGTCTCCTTTCTTCTTCGCCGGTCCGATGATCTCGCACTCGACGCCGCGTGCAACGCCGGTCCAGCCGACGCCCCACTTCTGCGCCGCCGCTACGACCGCGTTCAGCCGGTTCTCGGCCTCGACGCGCACGATCGGCAGCTTCTTGCTCTTCAGCTTGCCGTCCGGCGCGGTGTAGGTGTATTCCTCGCCGTCGGTGTACTTCACCTCATAGATCCATTTCTTCGCTGCCATTGCTTCACTCCCATTCATACTGATAGCAGAAGATGTGCCCGCCGATGGCGCCCCATGTTCTGCTGTTTTCGCCTGTGGTCGAAAAGAAAACCACGTCCATCGGCAGGATCGGCTCGCCGTAGAGGGCTTGTCCCACCGCCGCAAACTGCTTGTCCGTCGGCGCTGCCTCGTCGAGGTGCGCCGCTGTACTGAACTGTACGGCCCCGTTCCCGTCGGTGCCCTGGAAAATGACCTCTTTCACGCTGTCAGGGAAGTTTCCTGCCGCGACGCGATTGAGAATGACCTCCGCCACGGCCTGCTGACCCTCCAGGGGTTCGCCCCGCGCTTCCAGGTAGACAATCTTTGCGATCAGCTCGCAATCCTCCTGGCTCACCTCGGCATAGCGGCTCGTCGTGATGCTCTCCGTCGGCTCCTCGTAGGACGTGAGCAGCTTCGCCCGTGTCTCCTGCGCAACGACAGGCGGCTCCGGCGTCACCTCCGAGATCGTCTCGCGCCATTGTGCGTTCGCCGCGATGTACCCCGCCGTAAAGGCCAGCGCCGCGAGGACGACGATCAAAAGCGTCGCGAGCAGGTCGTCCCGCTTCTCCGGTTCGCGGTGGATTGTCACGGTGATCTCTCTCGTCTCCATCATTCCGCCGCCTCGCTTTCTTTCGCTTCCTCTTTCATCGCTCCGTGCTCGGA
>OLVY01002494.1_pt1 | contig 10046 bp, 8 predicted proteins | sample 1674261 | NCBI WGS metagenome assembly OLVY01 (sample SAMEA103958155, study PRJEB25191) | human gut metagenome | biome: human-associated habitat [ENVO:00009003]; feature: intestine environment [ENVO:2100002]; material: feces | place: Germany | collected 2013/2015
CTTTGCATTAGCTACCAATACCTCTTTGTTGGTAATGGACGAGCCCAGCAACGGATTGGATATTCCTTCTAAAAGTCAGTTTCGTAAAGTAATCGCTTCGGGCATGACCGATGAAAAATCAGTCATCATCTCTACGCACCAGGTGAGAGATATTGACAGCCTGCTGGATCATGTGGTTATTATTGACGGTACTCGCGTATTGTTGAATGCATCGGTAAAGACCATCTGTGACAAAGTCTATTTTGCAGAGCAAGGCATGAATGAACCGACGGACACAGCACTCTATGTCCAGCCGTCCGTCCAGGGAAACAGTGTAATCTTCCCGAACACTGAGAATGAGGAGACGAATTTGAATCTGGAAGTATTATTCAACGCTATGCTGGCAGAGAGAGAAAAAATGCAAACCATGTTTAACAAGTAACACACACAAACACTATGGATACGAATAACTTCTTTAGCTTTTCGCGTATTGCAATGGTAATGAAACGCGAGATTATGGAAAATTGGAAAACGAATCTTTATCGTTTGATAGGAATTTATGCTGCATTCGCCTTGGTAATGATACTTCATATGTGGACAATGAGTTCTGGTAGGTCTTCTCAGATATCGTTTACTGCTTATTGTTCTAATATAATGGGGACCTTTGTTTTTATCATTGGTATTGCCAGTATTGCTTATGCTGCCAACATTATGGAAAACATGATTACCAAAGAAAAACGCATCGCTTTTCTGATGCTTCCGGCAACCATGATAGAGAAATTTGTGGCACGGTTCTTAATTGTTACGGTAGGACTGGCGGTGGCTGTCTTTGTTGCGGCGTCATTGGCGGAAATTACCCGTTATCTGTTACTCCCTTTATTTAATGTACCTGAAACATTCCATCAATCTGTTTTATATAACCTTCTTTCCATGGCTTCGGTAGATGGTGAGCAGATATATAGGGGATCAGGCTATGCTATGAATATGCCGTACCAGAATTGGTTGGGTGAGCTGTGCGGATGGGCTTTCTTGGTGTGGTCACATTCACTTTATATTCTAGGAGGTAGTTATTGGTACAAGAAACCTTTTTTCAAGACATTGGGTACATTGATGCTTATTTCTATTCTGTGTTCGGTCTTGTCAGTACATATCATATCATGGGTAGGCAATGACGGTATGCGTAGTTTCGCCGAATGGCTGGAAGCTAATTCCCAGTGGATGACATTAAACAAGTTACTTTCCTTAGGAGTGGCGTTCTTCAGTGCATTCACCATGTTCAACTGGTGGCTGAGTTACCGGCTCTTTACCCGTTCACAAGTTATTAAACCCAAATTCCGCTTGCTATGAAATTTAAAGAAAGTAAATCCATTTACTTGCAGATAGCTGACCGGATATGTGATGAAATCCTGCAAGGACAATATATGGAAGAAGAGCGTATTCCATCGGTCAGAGAATACGCCGCCACAGTGGAGGTGAATGCAAATACGGTGGTCCGCACGTATGATTACCTTCAGGGACAAGAGATTATTTACAATAAACGCGGCATTGGTTATTTTGTATCAGCAGGGCTAAAGACCGGATTATTGCTTTACGGAAAAATACATTCCTGCATGAAGACCTGCCTGAGTTTTTCAGACAAGTGAAGACATTGGATATTCCCATGAAGGAGATAGAAAAAATGTATAAGGAATATCTGACTCAACAATGACACAACACCAAGCACATCTACGACAACACATACACAACATCGGTTAGATAAAGAAATCCCGGCAGAGCGATGACTCGCCGGGATTTCTTATATCCGGTTACTTGTCTGCTATAAAAAATGTAGTCCAGTATAACCATTCGGTTGCAGCTCGGAGGATATCGGGATTGATAGATTGGGTGTTATCTTTGGGATGATGGTAATAACCGCCTCCCAAGGCCCATAAGTCTATACATGGATAGCCGGCTTTCATAAAGACTGCACCGTCTGTGCGAGGGCGGGTCAGGAAATGAGTCTCACTAGTGAACAGACGTCGATGTACATACCTATCATTGGCTTTCTCTGATAGCTCAGCCAGTTCGGGGTATTTATAGTGATAATTCGCTCCTAGCATCTCACCTACACCCACTTGTTCCAGATTCAGGATTGCTGCCACTTTGTTTTGGGGCACAAGGGGATGGTTGGTGTAGTAGGTACTTCCGGTAAGTCCGGCTTCCTCACCGTCCACACTCATGAAGATGATGCTGCGTTTCGGCTTTATTTTTGATTTTGCCAGTGCTTCAGCTACTCCCAGCATGGCAGCGGAGGAAGAATTGTTGTCATTCGCTCCTTCAATCAGGAAAGGAATCATTCCTAAGTGGTCCAGATGGGCGGAAATGATTACATATTCATTGCATAGTATAGGATCACTGCCTTTGATCATGCCCAAAATATTTTTTCCAGTAGCATTGGGATTATAGGTAGCATTCATTTTGATGTGGGCTCTCTTTCCGGTATGGAAAGAGGCAGGCTTCTGAGTCTTATAAATCTGCCGGATGGTTTCTTTATAGGTCTTGCCTGTTCCCCTGAAAATATCATTGACCACAGTGTCTGTAACATGACAATAGACAAATCCCGGATTATAGGGGGCATTCGGACCGGGAACCCATTTGTATAACAAGCCTGCCGCACCATGGGCTGCAGCGTTGTTCAGCTTGGTCTGGTGCAAAGTATGTTTGTACCACATGGCCAGTGAATCGGGGTTACGGCTTATATTGGGTGTTTCTCCCTCTACCAGTACAATCTTGCCTTTTACATCTATGTCTTTGTAATCATCATATCCTAATTCGGGTGCTGTAACGCCAAATCCGGCATATACCACATCGGCTGTCACTTCTCCGTTACTGGTCATTCCTCCGGCAAACCAACCATCTGCCCAAGGGTATGTCTTGGAGATCCATACAGTTTTTTTCTTGTCTTGGGTGACAGGAAATAGGATATCCATAGTGCTTCCCGGTTGTATCTCTACACAAGGGTGGGGGAATAGCTGTATGTAGGAACCATTCTCACCACGAGGTATTAGTTTCCACTCTTTAAAATATCCTTTTACGATATCTACAGCTTTAGCCATTCCGGGCGAACCTGCGAGTCGTCCCTCCAAGGCCGGGTCTGAAAGTTGCTTTACATAACCGAAAATCTTTTCGGTAGTGATGTTACGATGCATGGCATCAAGGTACATTTCTTCATCAGTCATGGTAGCCGTTCTTCTTTGGGCGGATGAAGACAGGGAGCCCAATGCAAGAATTGCAGATAACAAGAGGAGTCCTTTTTTCATGTTAATATGTTGATTTAAGATTCGGTTCTAAAGATAAAAAGAAAAGATCAGATTCCTGTTTATCTCCTTGTAAAAATCTTAAGTTCGTATTTCTTGATATAAATCAAACCGTTACATCGTGAAAAGTCCGTACCTTTGCACCCCGAAAATCAAGGGTAACAAGTGGACGTAATTCAAGAACCGAGAAGTGTACGAAAGAACCTTGCCAGACTGGCGGTTCCTATTTTCATTGAAACATTGCTGATTATGATGCTGGGCGCGGTAGATACCGTGATGCTGAGTCAGTATTCAGACAATAGTGTGGCTGCCGTCGGGGTGGTCAACCAGCTCATCATGTTTGCTTTCCTGATATTCGAGGTGATTAATATAGGAACTTCCGTACTCTGTTCGCAATATTTGGGAGCAAGAATGCACAAGAATATGGTGCAGGTGGTGGGAGTATCATTGATACTCAATTTGGCGTTCGGTCTGTTTGTCAGTGCCATTTTGCACTATGGAGCCACTTCTCTGCTATCTATGATGGGACTTCGTCCCGAACTGATGGAATATGGAGTGAGTTACATGAAGATAGTAGGGGCATTCGCTTTTTTTCAAGCCATATCTCTGACTATTTCTGCCTCTTTGCGTAGTGCTAACAAAGCGGTTTATCCCATGATGGTAACGGTAGTTGTGAATATTCTGAATATCATCGGTAACTATTCGCTGATTTTCGGTAAGTTCGGCATGCCGGCTTTGGGAGTGGAAGGTGCGGCTATCTCTACAGCATTTGCCCGAGGGGTATCTATGGTGATACTTTTTGTAATTCTTTTCCGCAAGCATATTCCCAGATTTCCGTTATCCTATTTTTGCCCCTTCCCGTTTGTCGAGCTGAAAAACCTGTTGAAAATCGGAGTCCCCTCGGCCGGAGAAAATATGTCCTACAGTTTCTCTCAGGTAGTATTGACCTATTTTATTAATATGTTGGGGAATGAAGCGCTGGCTACCCGTACCTATGTGGTGAATATAGTGATGTTCGTTTATTTGTTTGCTATTGCCATGGCACAAGGCGGAGCCATCTGTATCGGACATCTGGTAGGTGAAAGGAAAATTCATGCAGCCTATCTGTTAGGCAAATATGTGATGCGTATTTCTATTTTGGTTTCTTTGGTTTTATCCTGTATCTGGGCTTTGATGGGGCATACCTTGTTTAGCTGGTTGACAGATAATCCGGAAATTATCCGTCTGGGTACTATTATCCTGTTTATTGATGTGATTTTGGAAGTGGGACGGGCTATTAATATTTATGCGACGAATGCTTTACGTGCAACGGGTGATGTAAATTATCCGTTTTATGTAGGATTTGTTGTTCAGTGGAGTGTTGCCGTAGGTTGTGGTTTCTTGTTCGGCATTCATTGGGGATGGGGATTGGTAGGTATGTGGTGTGCGTTTGTGCTGGATGAAAATCTTCGTGGTATTATCTTTGTACAGCGTTGGAACAGTCTGAAATGGACTAAAAAGGGATTTGTGAAATAAATCTTCATTTTCGCAAACTTTATGCATCTTCAGGCCGTTAAACTCAAGAAAAAGAATTAATTTTGCAGTCTGATAATTATCAAAGAATATAATATGGAGCTCGATTTACTCACGGCAATATCACCTATTGACGGTCGATACAGAGGAAAAGCGGGAGCTTTGGCCTCTTATTTTTCTGAATTTGCACTCATCAAGTACCGTGTGCAGGTAGAAATTGAATACTTTATCACTCTGTGTGAACTACCGTTGCCACAGCTGAAAAGCTTTGATCATGCACGTTTTGATGCATTGCGCGCTATTTATAAGAATTTTTCAGAAGCTGATGCACAGCGTATTAAAGAGATAGAAAGTGTAACAAACCACGATGTAAAGGCTGTAGAATATTTCATCAAAGAAGAATTCGATAAGTTGGGCGGAATGGAGGAATACAAGGAATTCATTCATTTCGGATTGACATCACAGGACATAAACAATACTTCTGTACCTTTGTCTATAAAGGAGGCATTGGAACAAGTGTACTATCCGCAAATTGAAGAGCTGATTGCTCAGTTGACTACATACGCTGAAGAATGGGCAAATATCCCTATGTTGGCAAAAACACATGGGCAGCCTGCTTCTCCTACTCGCCTGGGTAAAGAAATCATGGTTTTCGTTTATCGTCTGAATCGTCAGCTGGCTGTATTGAAAGCTTGTCCTGTCACGGCTAAATTCGGTGGTGCGACGGGTAATTACAATGCACATCATGTAGCTTATCCCGAATATGACTGGAAAGCATTCGGAAATCAGTTCGTGGCAGAGAAGCTGGGGTTGGAACGTGAGGAATATACTACTCAGATTTCTAATTATGATAATCTGGGAGCCATCTTTGATGCCATGAAGCGCATCAATACCATTATGATTGACATGAACCGCGACTTTTGGCAGTACATCTCTATGGAGTACTTCAAACAGAAGATTAAAGCGGGCGAAGTCGGTTCCAGCGCTATGCCGCACAAAGTAAACCCCATCGACTTCGAAAATGCAGAGGGTAACCTGGGGATGGCAAATGCTATTCTGGAGCATCTTTCTTCTAAGTTGCCTGTTTCCCGCTTGCAACGTGACTTGACAGACTCTACTGTGTTGCGTAACGTCGGTGTACCTTTCGGTCACATTGTGATTGCTATCCAAAGTTCGTTGAAAGGTCTGCGTAAACTGTTGCTGAATGAGAAAGCAATCTATGCCGACTTGGATAATTGTTGGAGTGTGGTGGCGGAAGCTATCCAGACTATTTTGCGCCGCGAAGCCTATCCTCATCCGTATGAGGCATTGAAAGCTTTGACCCGTACAAACCAAGCTATCACAGAAGGGGCTATTAAAGAATTCATAGAAACACTAAATGTAAGCGAAGATATTAAAAAGGAACTGCGAGTGATTACACCGCATAATTATACAGGTATTTAAAAAATAGTTAGTTGGATTTTAATCAAAAAAGCCCGAGAGGGCGTTATACATTAATTAATAAACAAAAGGAAAACCATGAGTACAGAAAATGAAAGCAGACAAGAAGGTGCTGCAAACGAAGAAAACCAGAATGTAAGCCGTGATGGTGGTTATAAGTCTTATAACAGAGACAGTAATTACAACAGATACAACAACGACGGCGAACAGCGTCCTTACCGTCCTCGTACGAACAGCTATAATCGCGAAGGTGGCGACCGTCCTTACCGTTCTTCTTATAACAACGGTGACCGTCCTTCCTATAATCGCTATAATAATAATGGTGACCGTCCGCAACGTCCCCGCTTTAATCCTAACAGTGAGGATGGAGGAGAACAACGTTCATACCGTCCTCGTACAAATTATAATCGTGAAGGTGGTGAGCAGCGTCCATATACTCCGCGCCCTCGTTTCAATAATGGTGAGGAAGGTGGTGAACGTCAATACCGTCCCCGTACAAACTATAATCGCGAAGGTGGTGAGCAGCGTCCTTATACTCCGCGTCCCCGCACCGGAGGATATAATCGCGAAGGTGGCGAGCAGCGTCCATATACTCCGCGTCCCCGTTTTAACAGCGGTGAAGGTGGTGAACAGCGTTCTTACACTCCGCGTCCTCGTACCGGCGGTTATAATCAAGGCGGCGACCGTCCTTATCGTCCTCGTACCGGTGGTTATCAAGGTGGTGGATACAATCGTCCCTATCGCCCCCGTACGGCTGATTATAACCCGAATGCAAAGTATAGTCTGAAGAAACAGATTGAATATAAAGATATATTGACCGATCCAAATGAGCCGATTCGTCTGAACAAGTTCTTGGCTAATGCAGGTATATGTTCCCGTCGTGAGGCTGATGAGTTTATTACAGCAGGTGTAGTCAGTGTAAATGGTGAAGTGGTAACCGAATTAGGTACTAAGATCAAGCGTACTGACGAAGTAAAGTTCCATGACGAACCGGTAAGTATTGAACGCAAAACTTATATTTTGTTGAATAAACCGAAGGATTGTGTGACTACTTCTGATGATCCTCAGGAACGTAAGACTGTAATGGATTTTGTGAAAGGTGCTTGTAAGGAGCGTATTTATCCAGTTGGGCGTTTGGATCGTAATACTACCGGTGTATTACTGTTAACTAACGATGGTGATTTGGCTTCCAAGCTTACTCATCCTAAGTATTTGAAGAAGAAGATTTATCATGTATATTGTGATAAGAATGTAACCAAGGCAGATCTTGACCAGATTGCAGCAGGTGTGACATTGGATGATGGAGAGATCCATGCAGATGCCATCAGCTATGCATCGGAAACAGACAAGTCACAAGTCGGTATTGAAATCCATTCCGGAAAGAACCGTATTGTGCGTCGTATTTTTGAATCCTTGGGATATAAGGTAATCAAGCTGGACCGCGTTTATTTTGCTGGCCTGACTAAAAAAGGTTTGCGCCGCGGTGACTGGCGTTACCTGACGGAACAAGAAGTGAACATGCTCCGCATGGGCTCATTTGAATAATAAACAATAAAGAGACAAAACAATGGAAAAAATTAGTAGAACAAAGATTGTTGACTTGCTGAAGCGCCATGATTTTGGTGCGATGGTCAATGTAAAAGGTTGGGTTCGTACCCGCCGCGGTAGCAAACAGGTAAATTTTATCGCCCTGAATGACGGTTCTACAATAAATAATGTGCAGATTGTTGTTGATTTGGCAAACTTTGACGAAGAAATGTTGAAGCAGATCACCACCGGTGCATGTATCAGTGTGAACGGTGAGTTGACCGAATCCATTGGCTCTGGTCAGGCTGCCGAAGTTCAAGCGCGTGGAATCGAAGTATTAGGTACTTGTGATAATACTTATCCGTTACAGAAGAAAGGTCATACGATGGAGTTTCTTCGTGAGATTGCTCATTTGCGTCCTCGTACCAATACATTTGGAGCTGTATTCCGCATCCGCCACAACATGGCTATCGCTATCCATAAGTTCTTCCATGAACGTGGTTTCTTCTATTTTCATACACCTATTATCACAGCATCCGATTGTGAAGGTGCGGGACAGATGTTCCAGGTTACTACCAAGAATCTTTATGATTTGAAGAAAGATGAAAACGGAGCGATTATTTATGATGATGATTTCTTTGGCAAACAAGCCAGTTTGACGGTTTCCGGACAGTTGGAAGGTGAATTGGCTGCTACTGCTTTGGGGGCTATTTATACATTTGGACCTACATTCCGTGCGGAGAACTCCAATACGCCGCGTCACTTGGCCGAGTTTTGGATGATTGAACCTGAGGTTGCGTTCAATGATATTACTGATAATATGGATTTGGCCGAAGACTTTATTAAATATTGTGTACAGTGGGCGCTTGACAACTGCTATGATGATGTGAAGTTCTTGAACGATATGTTCGATAAAGGATTGATAGAACGTTTGCAGGGCGTGCTGAAGGAAGAATTTGTCCGTCTGCCTTATACGGAAGGTATCAAGATACTGGAGGAAGCTGTAGTAAAAGGTCATAAATTTGAATTCCCGGTATATTGGGGAGTAGACTTAGCCTCTGAACATGAACGTTATTTGGTGGAAGAGCACTTTAAACGTCCTGTAATCCTGACAGACTATCCGAAAGAAATCAAGGCATTCTATATGAAGCAGAATGAGGATGGCAAGACGGTGCGTGCAATGGATGTATTATTCCCGAAGATTGGCGAAATAATAGGTGGGTCTGAACGTGAGGCTGATTATGACAAATTGATGACCCGCATTCAGGAACTGGGAATTCCGATGAAGGATATGTGGTGGTATCTGGATACCCGCAAGTTTGGTTCATGTCCTCATTCTGGTTTTGGACTTGGTTTTGAACGGTTGTTGCTGTTTGTTACCGGTATGACCAATATTCGTGATGTGATACCTTTCCCACGTACTCCGCGCAATGCTGAATTCTAATTGTAGGAAATAATAATTCAAAAAATCCTGCCCTATAACATAGAGCAGGATTTTTTTTGTGTTTAACTGTAAAAAAGTTATTTGAAAAGCAGAAAGTTTGAAAAATTTTTCTAATTTTGTTGTATCCACATAACGCAATTTGTTAACTAAATATATACAGCTATGAAACGGAAAAAATTATTCCTACTGATGATAGCATTCTTGCTAATCGGTACTTCGCGTGTAGTGGGACAGGAAAAATCGGATGCAGCCCCTGTCAATTTGAAAGGGATTTGGCAGATGTGCTTTTATGTATCAGGTACTCCTCAGGTGCCGGGTGAGTTGAAACCAAGTAATTCTTTTAAAATTTTGTCTGATGACGGCAAGTTTACCAATATGACCATGATTCCTAATCATGGAGCCATTATTATTGGTTCCGGTACCTATCGGCAGACTGCTCCTAATGCTTATACAGAGCATGTGGAGAAAAATCTGCATCTTCCACAATTGGTAGGTGTGGATAATATTTTGGAATTTGAGATGAAGGGGGGCGATGTCATGGTACTGAAGTTTTTTGTGAAAACGGATAAGGATGGAAATGAAATCAATTCCTGGTATTATGAAACTTGGAAACGGGTGAAAATGCCTCCTGTTTATCCAAAGGATTTGGTCAGATAAGTTTGAGTCTTTGTTTATAAACAAAGGATAGTCATTGGGGAGGGGCTGCTCTTTCATTTTTTGAAAGCGTGGTCCCTATCTATATGGTGGGATATGTGTCTTGTTTATATGATTACTTGTTTGGATACTTAAATGAAAGGTGTCTATGTATTAATTGTTTCCAATAAAATGATGTAGTGAGTAACTGCTAC
>OLVY01002495.1_pt1 | contig 10046 bp, 10 predicted proteins | sample 1674261 | NCBI WGS metagenome assembly OLVY01 (sample SAMEA103958155, study PRJEB25191) | human gut metagenome | biome: human-associated habitat [ENVO:00009003]; feature: intestine environment [ENVO:2100002]; material: feces | place: Germany | collected 2013/2015
CCGCGATTCCTCACCCGACTGAAGTCGGATGTTCCCTCGCGGCAATTCTATGGACAGCGAAATCCTCACCTGGCTTTTGATCGCGGCTTGCGCCGCAGGCTTCGGCGGCGGTGCCGCCTGGCAGGCCATGCGCCGCCGCGCGCCCGCGCGCACCCGCAGGAACGTCGACAAGGTGGCCGCCCGCCCCGTCAAGGCCTCGCCCGCGCCCAAGGCGCCCGCTCCCGCCCCCGAGGTGCGCAAGCCCCAGCACGGCGTTCACCGTCCATCGATGCTCGCGCTCACGACGCTTGAGAACAGCGTGACCGCGGCCGACCTCTTCATTCAGCGAGCCCTCGAGCTGGACGAGCCCTACTACAGGGAGCTTCCCGCCGAAGCCGAGCAGCTCAAGGCCCTCAAGGGCCTCTTTGCCCGCTGCCGCACGCTCGACATCGTGCCGGGCGACGGCCTCTCGAAGGACGTCTTCTCCCTCAACTTCTCGACGATGATCGTCGAGCAGCTCCGCTCGGGCTTCATGCCGCATCCGAACGCCACCTCCAACGACCTGCAGATCATCGCGCTCGCCAACGGCTGCGAGCCGCTCGGTGATCCGATGGCGGTCGAGGACTTCGGCGTGGGCGGCTTCCCGCACGTCACGCAGCTCTGGATGATGGTCGACCCGACCGACAAGAAGCACGAGCTCGACGACCTGCTCGAGTACGAGCTCAACGGCATCCGCAATCTTCTGCCGCGCGTGAAGCTTCTTGTGCCCGCGCTCGACGCGATGAAGTGGGGCGACTACTGGGACAAGCTCTTCGACCTGGTGCGCGACGTCCGCCGCCTCGGCGCGGGCGAGGGCCAGGCCCTCATGCGCACGGAGCGCACCGACGTCCTCGCGAAGGACATGTACGCCATCAACCGCCGCATCGACGAGAGCCTCGCCACCCTTGAAAAGAACATGAAGACGCCCGAGGAGGCCGACGTGGCGCTCACGAGCAGCATTCCGCACATGCTCGAGCGCGAGCTCTCCGTGCTCTTCCTGCGCACGCTCGCCGTCATCCGCGTGATCTCGGGCGACAACTACATCCACGGCATGCACTGCTCCGCGCACATCCGCCGCAACGTCGAGCACTTCCCCGACGTCCACTCGCTCCTCGACAAGGCGCGCCACATCGTCTACGACGCGCTCGAGGTCCAGGGCCGCGGCATGAACGCCCCCGCCATGGACATCGCGGGCCAGGTCAAGCGCGACGCCGACGAGCTCGGCCGCGCCCACGACGAGTCCGTCGAGCGCCTCAAGGCCGACGTCGAGCGCCTGCAGGCCGCGATCGACCGCTACCTGATCCTTCAGGGCCGCCCGCGCCGCTATGCCGTGAGGCTCAACGAAAGGAACGAGGTCTCGGCCCTTCTCGTGCTCGAGCACTGATCCTCGCCATGCAGGCCGAAACCGCCGAAACATCCGAAACCGTGCCTCTCAGGGGCATTTCCGAGGCCACCGCGGCCGAAATCCTCGCCTTCAGGGACGACCGTCGGTGGCTTCCATACCACAATCCCAAGGACCTCGCGATGTCGGTCGCGATCGAGGCGGGCGAGCTGCTCGAGGTCTTCCAGTGGTCGGGCACCGACCTGGAACGCGGGGAGAAGCGCGGCGAACTGGCCGACGAGCTCGCCGACGTGCTGATCTATGCGGCGATGCTCGCCGACAGGGCCGGACTTTCGATGGACGACATCGTGAGGGCGAAGCTCGCCAAGAGCGCCGCCCGCTATCCCGTCGACAAGGTGAAGGGGCTCGGGAGCGAGTCCTACGAGCGCTGCAGGGCCGAAGCCAGGAAGGCGGGCCGCTGAGCTACCTGCGGGATTTCGCGATGCGGCCGATGAGCCCGCCCACGATCATCAGAAAGATGAAGGGGCCGGCGAGATCCTCGCGTCCCTCCGCCATGGCAGCGAAGGTCATGAAGAAGCCGATCATGATGCAGGCGGAGCCGATGAAGCCGAGCGGCACGCCCCGTCTGCGCGCCTGAGGAGCGCGCCCTGCGGCGGGTGCCGGGGCGGGAGAGTAAGGCTGAGGCTGGGGCTGAGGAGCGGGCGCCCGGGTGCTTCCGCGGGCTGCGCCGCCCATGCGGCGGAAGCTCTCCGCCACGGAATCCTTCGTCCTTCGCAGCATGTTCGCCTGTGCGGCGTCATGCGCTGCCTCGTCCCCGCGCTCGGCGCGGGCCCTGCGCTGCATTTCGGCCGCGATCCTGCTCAAGTCGGCTCCGCCCTCGGAGGCGTCGGGCACCTGCAGGGGATTGGCGATGGCAGCCTGATTGGCGCGGCGAAGCGCCTCGAGCGACTCTTCCTGGAGCGCCTCGACGTAGGCGACGAAGTCGCCGTTTCTGGGTTCAAGCCTTGTGGGATCGGTCATGGCGGGCGATTGGAAATGGTGGGTGTCCATACAAGGATAGCGCGTCGGAAAGCTACTCGCCGAGAGCGTTTTCGATTGGAAACGCTATATACAGGCGCCCATGCGGCCGCTATAATGTTAGACCGACAAAAATGAGGCTCTTCACCCCGGAAAGCCTCTGTTGCGCCGTCAACTTTTGGACAGTATTGATGCCGGAAGGAAAGAACTGCCGACCAACGAAAAAATAAACATTAGGCCTTTCGCAGATTCGTGTGGGCAATTCTCGCGCGGAATCGAATCGTCAAGCTGTCGTGGAATAGCGCAGGCCGTTAGGCCGAGCATATGCCGCGAAAGCAGATTGACGAGGTGATTCAGCGCAAATAGCCTGTGGTTCGGGGAAAGTAAGGGCGTTAACGCCCGCCTTTCCCCCGAGCCACGTGGCGGCGAACGCCGGGGTGTCGGGGGCGGAGCCCCTGACGGAATGATTCCACTTAGCCATGCACTTACCCACTCAAAGCTGCGAAGAGCCAAACATTAAACCCCGCACTTCCTTCCATGTCCCGCCCCATTTTCTCGTGAGACGACCGGCAGGTTTCGATCCTGCTCGGCGTCGTGCTTTTCGTCTCGAGGGACGCCGACGCGGCCGACCTCGCCCGCCGCGTGAAGACCGCCTTCGAGCCCTTCGGCAAGGCGGTCGAGGTGCCCGTCTCCCTCGCCATGGGCTGAGCCTCCTTCGACGGCGCTCAGGACCGCGAGCTTTCCGACACGCAGAAGCGCGACGACTCGGCCATGTACAAGGACAAGCTCCAGATCAAGGCCCGAGACCGCGAAAACGGCTGGACCTGCGACCTCTGAGCACCCCGCCTCTTCCCGAAGCTATGAAGAGTGCCCGTTTTGGCCCGATGCCGACGGGCGCTTGTTGTTGAGAGGGCTGCGGTCTCCTTGATCCTCAGGACTCGGCGGCGGCTTTCTGTTGGACGTGGCGCCTCCGGGAATGCCGGAGGCGCTTGAAGCCGGATGCGTGCGGGGGCCGCGTCAGGCGGCCCTGCGGGCCTCCTCGGCCATGCGGTCGAGCCTTGGCTTCATGCGCAGCATGCGCATGGCGTTGGCGACCACGATCAGGCAGGTGCCCGTGTCGGCGAAGACGGCCATCCACATGGTGGCGTTGCCCGTGAGCGCGAGGAGCGCGAAGATGATCTTGACGCCGATGGCGAAGGCGATGTTCTCGACGAGCAAGCCGTGGGTGATGTGGGAGAGGCGCACGAGCGTTGCGATCGACGAGATCCTGTCGTCCATCACGGCAATGTGGGCGGCCTCGATGGCGCTGTCCGTGCCGCGCACGCCCATGGCGATGCCGATGTCGGCTCGGGCAAGCGCGGGGGCGTCGTTGATGCCGTCGCCCGCCATGGCGGTGAGGCCGCTCTTCTGAAGCTCCTCGATGGCCTTGAGCTTGTCCTCGGGCAGCAGGTCCGCCCTGACGTCCTTGAGACCGACCTTTTCGGCGAGCGCGCGGGCGGCCGCCTCGTTGTCGCCTGTGAGGAGCCACGGGCGGATGCCCACGGAGGCGAGCTGACGCAGGCCCTCGACCGTGTCCTCTTTCACGACGTCGGCGAGTCCGAAGACCGCCTGCACGCCGAAGGCGTCGGCGACGGCGACGGCGGACATGCCCTCGTTCGTATAGTGCGCGAACGTGCGACGGACCTCCTCGTCGGCAAGGCCCTGTTCCTCGAGCCAGCGCAGGTTGACGAGCCTCACCATGCCGCGCTCGATGCGGCCCTCGACGCCTGCGCCCGGGATGGCCGTGAAGCCCTCGACCTGATAGACGGGCAGGTGCCTTTCATGCGCCCAGCGTGCGATGGCCTGGGAGAGCGGATGCTTGTTCATGGCGGCGAGGCTGGCGGCCATCGCGCCCGTGAGCCTTTCGTCGAAGGTGGCGAGGTACTTCACGCCTGCGACGGCGGGCTCGCCCTTCGTGAGCGTGCCGGTCTTGTCGAGGCCGATGTTGACGAGCTTGCGCGCCTCCTCAAGATAGAGTCCGCCCTTGATGAGCAGGCCGCAGCGCGTGGCCGTGGCGAGCGCAGAGACGACGGTTACGGGCGTCGAGATCACGAGCGCGCAGGGGCAGGAGATGACGAGCAGGCAGAGCGCGCGGTAGATCCACGTGCTCCACTCGCCCGTCACGAGGCCAGGCACGATTGCGACGGCGGCCGCGATGAAGAAGACGATCGGCGTATAGACGGCTGCAAAGCGGTCGACGAAGCGCTGCACGGGAGACTTCGAGGCTTGGGCGTTCTCGACGGCGTCGATGATGCGGGCCGAGAGGCTCTCGCTCGCAGCCGCAGTCACCATCACCTCGATCGTGGAGGTGAGGTTCACCGTGCCCGACCAGACGTTGTCGCCCTCGGACTTCTCGGCGGGCATGCCTTCGCCCGTCACCATGGACTGGTCGAGCGCGGTCGCGCCCCTGACGATCCTGCCGTCAAGCGGCACGCGGTCGCCCGGTCCCACGCGCACGACGGCGCCCGCGCCCACATCGGACGAGGGGACCCTGCGCCAGCTGCGGCCGTCCTTGACCTCGGCCGTCTCGGGGGCGGCGCTCATCAGGTCTCGGATGGAGCGGCGGGCCTTCGTCATCGAGAGCTGCTCGATCGACTCTGAAATCTGGAAGAGCACCATCACCATGGCGGCTTCGGGCCAGGCGCCGATGAGCACGCCGCCCACGACGGCCACCGCCATCAGGGCGTTCATGTTGAGGTTGCGGTGAACGAGCGCCAGAACGCCGTTTTTGAAGACCTCGAGCCCCGCCATCAGGATAGCGACGACGGCAAGTGCGAGCGTGATGAGGTCGATCGTGCCGTGCTCGAGCGGGATGAGTCCGGGCGAGTATTCACTCACAAGCTCGACCGCTTCGGACATGAAGGCGACGAAGAGGGCGCTGATGTAGAGCGCCCAGGGAATCGGCGCGCTTTCGATCGTCCTGGGGCCCGAGGCTGCGGCCTTTGCCGTGTAGCCGCAGGATTCGACGGCGCGCACTGCGGCGGCCTCGAGATCGTCGTCGCCCGAGAGCGTGACGGTGCGGGTGATCACGTTGAAGTCCGCGCCCGTGATCCCTGCGGCCGCAAAGGCCTTCTGAATCTCGCCCGCCTCGACGGGGCAGTCCATTTCGGGGACGGAGAGCACGATGCGCCTTGCGCCCGTGACAACAAGTTCGCCGGGCATGCCGATGGAGAGGAGCGCCTCAAGCAGGGCTTCGCCCGAGATCCTGTTGCCCGTGACCCTGGCCGTGCGGGTGGAGTAGTCGAGCGTGACGTCCGCCACGCCCGGAGCGGCCCTGAGGACCTGCTCGACGGGACCGCCCTCGGCGGGGCAGCACATGGCGGAGATGGAGATGATCAGAGTGGACATGATTGTTCTGCGGACGAGGTCCGTCGTGAATTACTGATGGATGGCATTACACACCCTGAAGTCGCTACAAGGTCAAGCGTTTTTTTTGCGATAATGCGAATCAGCATTATTTTTTCAGGGACGAGTCATGAAGATCGGCGAACTGGCCAGGCGCACGCTGCACACGGCGGAGACGATCCGCTACTACGAGCGGATGGGGCTTCTGCCCGCGCCCAGGCGTTTTGCGAACAACTACCGCGACTACGGCGAGGTCCATGTCGGCAGGCTCGAGTTCATCAGGCACTGCCGCACGCTCGACATCAGTCTCGACGAGATCCGCTCGCTGCTCGAGAGCATTGAGGACGGGAGTCCCGAGGGGGCCGACCGCGCGCACGTGATGATCCACAGGCACCTCGAGGCGGTCGAGGCGCGCATGGCGGAGCTCAGGCGGCTGCGCGAGCAGCTCTGCTCGCTCGCGGGCGCCTGCTGCGGGCGCCACGCCGAGGGCGAGCTCTGTGGCCTGCTTGAGCGCCTTTCGCATCCTGACGCCGCAGAAGACGGCCCGGACGTGCCCTGAGAAAAAAGCAAAAATCTTTGAACGCCCTGTGCGGAAGGCAGTTCGGACGAATGTCCTTGTGTAGAATGCCTCCGCTGTGCTCCGCTTGAGGAGCCTCTTTTCTGGAGTCGAAAACCATGATGGAAACCACCGTGGTCCACTTTTCCGGCATGCAGGTCATGCTGATGATCGCGCTCTGTGCGATCGCCGTTCTCGTGCCCGTCTGGGCGATTCGCCGCATCGCTCGCGCCGTTCCGCCCGTCTATCAGGTGCCGGGCATTCCGAGCGGGGTCGGCGGCCTGCTGCTCTTCACAATCGTGCTTCTCATCGTCGAGGCCGTCAACGCGCTCTATCACTTCGGCCGCGCCGCGGGCGAGGCCGCGCGCGTCATCTCGATGAGCACCGACTATCTCTGGCCCGTCGCGCAGACGCTCATTCCGGACTTTGCCGCCTCGTTCTTCCTGCTGATCGCGATCGGCGCGCTCGTCTTCGGCCGCTCGTCCGTCGCCTTGGGCGCCGCCGTCGTCTGCGCCTGGCTCGGCGGCCCGCTCGTCGCCGTCCTGCGCACGATCTACCTCGGCCTTCCGATCGAGCTTGCTGGCGAGCCCACGGGGCTCCTCTTCCTCACGGTGGTCGTGACCCTCTATCTTCTCTTTTCCAATCGTCCCGCACTCACCTACGGCACCGCTTCGGGCCGCAGGCTTGCGCTCTCGCGCGGCGGCTCCGCCGTCGGGGAGCGCTGATGAAGCCCGTGATCGGGAGCCTGATGCTCCTGCTGGTCTTCCTGATGGTGATCCACTCCTTCTGGAAGTGGAGCCGTCAGTTTCCGCCTGCGCACGAGCGCGAGCCCTCGGGTGTCGAGGGCGGCCTCATCGTGCTCGTGGGCCTCATGGCCGCCGCCGTCCTCTTCAATGCGACGGGGTTCGGCCTCATGGTCTCGGTCGTCATGGGCGCGGTGCCCGAGGGCTTCTGGATAAGGACGGGGCTGCCGGGAATCCTAAGCTTCGCAGGCCTCGTCTGGGCGATGCTCCGCCTGCTTTCGGGCCGCACGCCCTCCGTTCGTCTTGAAGCCTCGCTCGGGTGTCTGGCCTCAGGCCCCGTCGCCGAGGCCTGGATGCTGCAGGCGGGCACGGGCGACGTCTCCCGCCTCGCCGTTTCCGTCGTCCTTACGGCGGGCGCCGTCCTGTATCTCTTTCTGTCTCCTCGTTCGAAGCACACCTACGGGTAAGGGTAAACCCCTGAGGGTTTTCAGGCGTTCGGGCACGGGGCTTCCTGCAGGCGTCGGGCAGGTAGAATTGCCTCATTGCGCGCGCGGCCCCATCCCTTTCACTTTCGGCCGCGGGCAGGACCAAAGGAGAGAAAGAATGCCCCGTCCCATCCTCATCAAGAACGCCGAAGTCTTCGCCCCCGAAAAGCTCGGCCGTCGCGACATCTTCATCGCAGGCGGCAGGATCGTCGCCATGGAGGAGAGCCTTGAGGGCCTTTCCGTCCCCGGCCTCGAGACGATCGACGCCTGCGGCGACATCGTGACCCCGGGTCTCATCGACCAGCACATCCACGTCACGGGCGGCGGCGGTGAAGGCGGCTGGAAGAGCCGCTGCCCCGAGCTCGTCTTCTCCGAGCTCGTCAAGGCCGGCGTGACGACCTTCCTCGGCGTCTCGGGCACGGACAGCATGTCCCGCTCGATCGAGAACCTCCTCGCCAAGGTGCGTGGCCTCAAGCAGGAAGGCGCCTCGGGCTGGATGTGGACGAGCAATTACTCCTACCCCGTCACGACGATCACGGATTCCGTCAAGACCGAACTCTTCGCCATTCCCGAAGTGCTCGGCGTCAAGATCGCCCTGGGCGATCACCGCTGCTCCTTCCCGTCGATGGAGGAGGTCCGCTCGATCGTCGCCGACGTCCGCGTCGCGGGCATGCTCACGGGCAAGACTGGCTTCGTGCACGTTCATCTCGGCGACTACACGTCGTCCTTCGACATCTTTGACGGCATCGTCGCCTCCGGCCTGCCGATCAAGCACATCCGTCCGACGCACGTCGCCCGTCATCCCGCCGTCTTCGAACGCGCGATGGGTTTCGCGAAGCAGGGCGGCTGGATCGACATCACCACGGGCGGCGGCAACTACATGGGCTGCGCGGCCGACGCCTATGACATGGCCGTCGAAAACGGCGTGCCCGTCAACCGCATCACGATGAGCTCCGACGGCCACGGCTCCATGCCGCGCTTCAACGAGGCGGGCGAAATGGTCGGCCTCGGCGTCGGCTCCATCATGTGCAACATCGAGACCGTTCAGGAACTTGCGCGCCGCCACGACCTGACGACCGCACTGCTGCCGATGACCCGCACCGTCGCCGAAGCGCTCACGCTCGAAGGCAAGGGCGTCATCGAGGTCGGCGCCGACGCCGACCTGCTCATCCTCAACGCCGAACACGAGATCACCGACGTCTTCATGGGCGGCGTCCAGTGCATGCGCGCCGGCGAAGTGATCGTCAAGGGCGCCTTTGAGGAATGAACATCGGGCATAATGTCCTGAGCAACAACCGCAACTGACCTCACTCAGGTCCGCCGCGAACATTCAAGCGGCGGGCCTTTTTCGCAAATGGACGCATCAACACGCGCAACTGCAGTCGGTCTTCTCGCACCCGTCCTCTGGGGCATGAGCGTCGGGATCTGCCGCGGCATCGCCGAGGACTTCGGGCGAGGCCCGGGCTTCACGGTGATGTACGCCGCGGCCTGTCTTCTGCTTCTTCTCATCTTCGGACGCCCGCATTTGCGGGCCTTCTCCCTCAAGTACCTGCTTCTGGGCGTGGGCGCCGCAAACGTCTGCGCCATCTGCTTCATCTTCTCGCTATCGATGGCCGAGGACGCCACGCAGACCATGCAGGTCGGCATGGTTAACTATCTGTGGCCCTGCCTGACGATCGTCTTCGCGGTGCTCTTCAACGGCGAGCGGGCGAGGTGGTGGATCGTGCCGGGCGTGCTGCTGAGCCTGCTGGGCGTCATGGTGGTGCTCGGCGGCGAGGACGGATTCAATCCGATGCACTTTGCGGCCAACTGGATGAAGAATCCGTGGAGCTACACGATCGCCCTCGTGGGCGCCGTGCTCTGGGCGGGCTACGGCTCGATGACCAGGGCCTGGTCGGGCGGGCACAATCCCGTGGTCATCATCTTCTTCAACGACATGCTGATCTTCGGGCTCATCTGGCTGCTTACGCCCACGCCGCCCGGCGAGTGGATGCATCCCGGTTGGCTCGGCGTCTTCCTCGGCGCGGCCGCGACGGGACTGGGCTACGGCGTCTGGACCTACGGCATGCAGTACGGCAACATGACGCTTCTGGGAATCGGCTCCTACTTTACGCCCGTCCTCTCCTGCGTCTTCGCCTCCTTCTACATCGGGTCGGATCTGAGCGCCACGTTCTGGCAGGGCGTCGCGCTCGTCGTGCTCGGTTCACTCGTGTGCTGGACGTCGGTGCGAAAGACGAAGCCTGTCGAACGCAAGGGCGAGCCCCTCAATCTGCATCACAAGCACTGAGACCAGTTGAGTCTTTTCTCAAAGACGTTTTCTCAAAGGCGGTCGGCGCGTCGTGCGTCGACCGCCTTCGTCATTGTGACCGTGAAGGCGGCGCCGCCTTCAGGGGCCTTGCCCGCCGTTACCGTCCAGCCCGAGCGGCGGCAGATGCGCGAGACGATCGAAAGGCCGAGTCCGGCGCCCGAGCCGTCGGCGACGGCTGCACTGCCGCGCACGC
>OLVY01002500.1_pt1 | contig 10039 bp, 9 predicted proteins | sample 1674261 | NCBI WGS metagenome assembly OLVY01 (sample SAMEA103958155, study PRJEB25191) | human gut metagenome | biome: human-associated habitat [ENVO:00009003]; feature: intestine environment [ENVO:2100002]; material: feces | place: Germany | collected 2013/2015
TTATAATATATGTGGTAAAGGTTCGCTTGCCGAGCCGATCATTAATTTAAGAAAGAAGGATCTGTATGTTAGATATCAAGATCGAACGTACCACTACTCCAAAGGAAAAACCAGCTGACGAGACAAAGCTTGGTTTCGGTCACATTTTTACTGACCATATGTTTGTTATGAATTATGACGCAGGTCAGGGTTGGCATGACGCTAGGATCGTGCCTTACGGCGACCTTTCACTCTCCCCTGCTGCTATGTGCCTGCACTACGGTCAGGAGATATTTGAAGGCCTTAAGGCTTATCGTACTGCTGACGGCTCTGTTCAGCTTTTCAGACCGCAGGAGAACTTCAAGAGAATGAACAACTCTGCTGAGAGAATGGTAATTCCTAAGATAAACGAAGATGATATGCTCTACGCTCTGAAAACTCTTGTTAAAATGGAGCAGGACTGGGTTCCTCACACTGAGGGCGCTTCCCTTTACATCAGACCATTTATCATCGCAGTTGACCCATATGTAGGTGTTAAGCCTGCTGACCACTATCTGTTCATCATTATTCTTTCACCTTCAGGCGCTTACTACTCAACCGGTCTTAACCCTGTTAAGATCTATGTTGAGAACAAGTATGTAAGAGCCGTAAGAGGCGGTACAGGTTTTGCTAAGACAGCCGCTAACTACGCTATCTCACTTGCAGGTCAGGAAGAAGCTCACGAGCAGGATTACGAGCAGGTACTTTGGCTTGATGGTGTTGAGAGAAAGTATGTTGAGGAAGTTGGCTCAATGAACATCTTCTTCGTTATTGACGGCGAAGTTGTTACACCACAGCTTCTTGGCTCTGTTCTCCCTGGCATCACAAGAAAGTCTGCTATCGAGATATGCAAGAAGAAGGGCTACAAGGTAAGCGAGAGAAAGATCTCTATCGAGGAGATCGCTGAGGCTTACGACAACGGCAAGCTTGACGAAGTATTCGGCACAGGTACTGCTGCTGTTATCTCACCTGTTGGTCATCTCAAGTGGGGCGACAAGGTAATGGAGATAAACAACAACAAGATCGGCCCTGTTTCACAGATGCTTTATGATACAATGACAGGCATTCAGTGGGGCAAGATACCAGACGAGTTTGGCTGGATCGTTAAGATCGACTAATATCGTGAATAATCAATGCGGTCTGTGCTTCGGTATAGACCGCATTTTTCATAGGAGTGATAAAAATGGAGCTGCAGCAGATAATAGACAAGTCACACAGGATAGTATTTTTCGGGGGAGCAGGGGTATCAACAGAGAGCGGCATACCTGATTTTCGGTCGGTGGACGGACTTTACAATCAGAAATATGATTATCCCCCTGAGCAGATACTCAGCCACACGTTTTTTATGCGACACACAAAGGCATTTTATGATTTTTACCGTGACAAAATGCTTTGTCTGACGGCAAAGCCTAACAAGGCGCATTACAAGCTGGCGGAAATGGAGAGGGCAGGCATACTTTCTTCAGTTATCACGCAGAATATTGACGGACTTCACACGGCGGCAGGAAGCAAAAAGGTGCTGGAGCTTCACGGAAGCGTACACCGCAACTACTGCATGGACTGCGGAAAATTCTACACTGCGGAGGATATTTTAAACAGCACAGGCATTCCGAAATGCACCTGCGGCGGAATAATCAAGCCTGATGTTGTGCTTTATGAGGAGGGGCTTGATGATAAAACTGTTACGGAGGCAGTGAGAGAGATATCTCAGTGCGACACGCTTATTATTGCAGGCACTTCTCTGACAGTTTATCCTGCGGCAGGAATGGTGAGATATTTTCAGGGGGGTAATCTTGTGCTGATAAATCGGGACAAGACTTCCATGGACGGCTCCTGCGACCTTGTTATCCATGACAAGGTAGGGGAAACGTTGGATAAGATAGTGATAAAATAAGGACAACAAACGCAATTACAAAGCAATATAACAAATGGGCGAACATTGCAGTGATGCAGTGTTCGCCCGCGTTTTTATGCTATTTTATTCGTCCATATGCTGTGCAGTATAAAGCTTATAATATTCGCCTTTCTTTGCGATAAGCTGGTCATGAGTGCCGCACTCGGCAATGCCTTTGTTATCGATATACATTATCTTATCGCAGTTTTTGATAGTGGAAAGTCTATGTGCGATAATAAATGAAGTTCTGCCAACAAGAAGTCTTTGAAGTCCCTGCTGAAGGAGCTTTTCTGTTCGTGCATCTATTGATGAAGTTGCTTCGTCAAGGACAAGTATTTTCGGGTCTGAAAGCAGAGTTCTTGCAAAGGAGATAAGCTGTTTCTGTCCGCCTGAAAGCTTTGAGCCACGCTCGTTGACCTCTGTCATATAGCCGTCTTTCATTTCGCTTATGAACTCGTCTGCGCAGACTATCTTTGCGGCTTCTCTTATTTCTTCTTCCGTTGCGTCAAGTCTGCCGTAGCGGATATTATCGTAAATAGTGCCGCTGAAAATAAAGCTGTCCTGAAGCATTATGCCCATTTGTGAGCGGAGTGAATGCAAGGTCGCCTGACTTATATCCTTGCCGTCTATGGTTATTTTACCGCTGTCCAGGTCATAAAATCTTGACAGGAGAGAAACTACTGTAGATTTTCCTGCGCCTGTTGGTCCAACGAGGGCAACGCTTTCGCCCGGCTTAACGTCAAAGGAGATATGCTCCAAAACTGTTTTGCCCTGCTCATAGCTGAATGTAACGTCATCAAATTTTACCTCGCCTGTGATATCACCGATATCCTGAGCGTTCGGCTTGTCTGCGATAGTGGCAGGCTCGTCAAGGGTCTCAAAGATACGCTCAAGGTAGGCGATATTGTTGATGAAGTTATTGAAGATGTTTGACAGGTTCATGATAGGCTGCCAGAAGCTTGAAGCATAGCTTGTCATGGCAACGATAGTTCCAAGGCTCACTGCCGCAGGGGTCAGAACCAGCAGACCCACCACGAATATTGCGGCTCTCACAAGAGTAGAAACGTTGTCGGTAGCAGGCCAAACAAGGTTAGAATATTTCACGGCATTTATCCAGCTTTTACGATATTTCTCGGAAAGTCTGTCGAATATCTGGGCGTTTTCTTCCTCACGGGTGAATATCTGGGTCACTCTTGCGCCTGTGATGTTTTCCTGCAAATAGGCGTTAAGGTTTGAGGATTTGTTTGAAACGTCCTGCCATGCTTTACGCTGTCTTTTCTTTATCATCATCATTATGACTGCAAATATCGGCAGACCCGAAAGCACCACCAATGACAGCTTCACATTCACAAAGAACATGAAAATCATGATGAAAAGCATATTAAGGCACTCGAGTATAACATTGATGATACCGTTTGAGAGCATATCCGACACGGAGTTTACATAGTTTACAACTCTGATGAGGATCTTGCCGTGTGGACGGTTATCGTAATACTCAAATGGAAGCTCCTGCAAATGCTTGAAAAGATCGGTACGGATATCGAAGATTATATCCTGACCAACAACTGTCATTATCCTTGAACGGATAGTGGAGAATGTTATGGACACGGCTATAGTGCCGACAAATGCGAGGGTGAGCAGGACGAGCTGTCCCATATTTTTCTGAGGTATGGTATTATCAAGAGCGTACTGTGTGATGAGCGGTCCGAGAAGTCCTGATATTGCGGCGAACACGCTGAGCACAAGGGCGGTTATCATTTTGCCCTTATATTTTTTGATATACACAAAGGAGCGTTTCAGGTGGGCGAAGTCAAATGGGGTTTCAAGGACTTCGTCAACGTCATAACGGTTTCTTGCCATTTAGACCGCCTCCTTTCCGAAGCCATCGTTCTGCAGCTTGAACACCTCGTAATAGTATCCCTTTTTGGCGATAAGCTCATCATGAGTACCCATTTCGGTTATCTTGCCGTCATCAAGGATTATTATCACGTCGGCGTCCTTTGTGGAGGAGATACGCTGGGCTATTATTATCTTTGTACATGGGAAATCGAGGTTTCTAAGGCTGTCCTGAATATACTTTTCTGTTTCCATATCCACGGCAGAGGTGGTATCGTCAAGGATAAGAATGGCAGGCTTTATGGCTAAGGCTCTTGCAAGGGAAAGTCTTTGCTTTTGTCCGCCTGAAAGACCTACGCCACGCTCTCCCACGATAGTTTCATAGCCATCAGGCATTTTCTCAACGAACTCGTTTGCCGCCGCAAGCTTTGCATAATGCTTAACGTCCTCTTCGGACATATCAGAGTCGCCGTATGCGATATTGCCGTCTATGGTATCAGAGAAAAGCAGGACGTCCTGCGTTGCCATACCTATTTGTGAGCGGAGCTGTGAGAGCTTACGCTTTCTTACATTCACACCGTCAACGAGGACTTCTCCTGAGTTGGCATCATAAAATCTTGGTATGAGATTTATAAGCGAGGTCTTGCCTGAACCTGTTTCGCCCATTATGGCAACTGTCTGACCTGCTTTTATCTTAAAGTTCACGTCGTCAAGGACTATATGCTTGCCAAACTTAAAGGTAACGTCCTTGAACTCGACATCTCCGTGAAGCCTATCTGTCTGGTCAACTGCGTCTTCACGGTCGGTGATGATAGGTCTTGCATAGTATATCTCGATGACCTTCATTGCGGAAGCCATGAACCTTTGCATATCGTTCACATAGATACCAAGGTTTCTAACAGGGTTTGCGATGCCCCAGATAAGTCCTGAGATAGCAACATACTCGCCCATTGTTATTTCCCCTTTTATAAGGAAAAATCCACCGCCAAGGAGCATTACAACTGACAAGGCGTTTGCGAAAGCTTCCATATAAGGGAAGAATTTAAGCCACAGCAGTGACGCTTTTTTGTTGGCGTCAGAATACTCTTTATTGGCTTTTTGGAACTTTTCTATCTCATAGTCCTCACGGGCGAAGGCTTTTACAACTCTGTTGCCTGAGATGTTCTCCTGAGCGTCTGTATTCATTTGGGACAGCTTCTCACGGAGGTCAACGTAGACCGGCTTTGCCTTTTTATCAAGAAGCACCACCACGCCGAATATGAACGGTGTAACAGCCAGCAGAAGAAGTGCCATTTTCCAGCTTACCATAAAGAAATAAACTGATGAGGCTATAAACAGCGAACATGATTCAAGCATTCCTTTAAAAACGAATGCCACTGCATGACGCACCATATCAAGGTCGCCTGTGAGTCTTGTCATAAGGTCGCCTGTGCGGTTGCGGTCATAAAACTCCATATCCTGATTTTCGATACGTCTGAAAAGGTGTGCCCTTATTCTGTATATCATGCCCTGAGATGATAATTCATAGGTCATGTTGCAGGTATACTGACAGATAGTTCTAAGCAGGGTAAAGCCCACCATGCCTGCAAGCAGTAACCAAAACAGCTTTCTTTCATGCTCAAGGTTAAAAAGTGCGTCCTTGCTTGAAAGAAACTTATCCACAAGCTCTTTGCTGAAATAAGGTGTGGTAAGATACAAGGCGTTGCATACGATAGTCAGCACAAGGGCTGTTACATAGAATTTTCGGTAGCCTTTCAGGTTGTGCCATATCCATTGAAGCTGGAACATATTCTTTCACTCTCCTTTTATTCTTCTAAACTTCATGCTCTCATAGGCACATATATAAAAATATGAAACCCATACTCTTTTAAGCTATGGGATATTATAAGCCCTTTTCAAAATAAAGTCAAGGGGGTAAAAGCATTTAGTTTACATAAAGCAAGCTAAAAAATCAACGAAAACGCGAAGCCTTTGTTGTGCTTTTTCACAAATTATGAATATGTTGTTATCTAATGATAGTCATATTTAGAATAAAACGTTTTCTTTGACTGTTACATTATATTAAACTAAGGTTTCGCACAATAAAATAACCGCCCTGAATTAACAGAGCGGATAGAGGATATTTTTGTATGCAATAATATGCGAGCGAAAAAGTCACCCTTACGGGTTTATTTAATCCTGAAAAACGTCGGTGAAGTAGCCTGCGTTGGAGATAGGCTCGTTGCCGCCTGCAAGGTGCTTTGTACAGCCCATGACGTGGCATCTGAAAAAGCCATAGTCGCCCTCACGCTCCTCACAGCCGAGGACTGTCACAGATGTAGGCTGCATATTGAAGCCATGCCACATATTCATGGTGGAAATACCAAGGATATGTCCTATCATCACCATTGATACGCCGAAGTGACAGAAGAACACAAGGGTTTCATCGCTGTGCTTTTCAATGCGGAACATACCGTTCTCATGGATATAACCATGGTCGGCAAGAAGCTTATCAATACCCTCATGCACCCATTTAAGCTGTTCTTCAACATTGCCTGTTTGCATATAATCGGACTTGAACCAATTATTGCGGTCATAGTATATCTCTTTATCCGCCCACTCGGTGGGGTACATATCCCATGGGATACGATGTCCTCCGTCAGCGGTGGGTATTATGCCGTTAAATTCTCTCAGCCAAGGGAGAGTTTCGGCGGTATCCCCACGGAGCTTCAGGGAATATTCCGCTGTGAGCTGTGCTCTGCCAAGGGGAGAAACGTAGAACTTTGAAACGTCCCAATTCTTTACACGCTGTGCAAGAAGCTCTGCTTCACGCTTGCCCTTTTCTGTAAGGGTATCATGAACGTAATCGGGGTCGCCGTGTCTGATAAAAATAAGACGCATAAAAATACCTCCTAGTTAGTCTGCCATTGGTTTTATTTCGGCGTTGTAAGCTCTTCTAAGGAAGAACAATGACGCCATGATCGAGAATATTTCGGCTATCGGGAACGCCCACCAGATAGCGTCAAGCTTGCCTGTAAGGGAAAGAAGATACGCCACAGGAAGAAGCACAACAAGCTGTCTTGTAAATGAAACGAGCATAGAGGAAAGTCCCCTGCCGAGAGCCTGCAATGATGAGATTATGATTATATCAAAGCCTGCGAAGAAGAAGTGTGTGCTGATTATACGCAGGGCTGTTACGCCTATGCTTAGCATATTATCGCTTGCGTCAAAGAGTTTCAGAAGCTGTGCAGGGAAAATCTGCATTATGATAGTTCCGACTATCATGATAGACACAGAATATATCATGGCATATTTTATTGCACCCGTGATACGCTTTTTCTTTCTTGCGCCATAGTTATAGGCAACGATAGGGATAAGACCATTATTAAGTCCGAAAACAGGCATGAAAACGAAGCTCTGAAGCTTGAAATACACACCGAAAACTGCGGCGGCGGTGTTTGAGAAGCCGATAAGTATTTTATTCATGCCGTATGTCATGATAGAAGAGATAGACTGCATTATGATGGACGGCAGACCGACAGCGTAGATCTTCTTGATTATTTTCGCCTGCGGTCTATACTTCACAAGGTTTATGGTTATCTCTTTGTTGAACTTCATATTGAAGAAAAGTCCGAAAGCTGCAGCGGTGAACTGACCGATACAGGTAGCCACAGCCGCACCTGTTACGCCCCACTTAGGGAAGAAGCCCACGCCAAAGATAAAGCAAGGGTCGAGGATAATATTTATCACTGCGCCTATTCCCTGAGTATACATTGAATAGATAGTTTTACCTGTTGCCTGCAAGAGTTTTTCCATGGTCATCTGACAGAAAAGACCGATACTTAGCAGGCTGATAACGGTTAGGTACTGGTCGCCATATTCGATGATTATTTTGCTTGAGGTTTGTGAGCGATAGAAGATCCCGGTGAAAAATGCACCGAAAACCACGAAGATAGCGAAGTTCACAAGGCAGAGGAAAATGCCGTTATTGGCGGCGCTGTTAGCCAGCTTGAAATTCTTTTCGCCAAGTGATTTTGACAGCAGTGCGTTGATACCGACACCAGTGCCTGCACCGAGGGCTATCATAAGATTTTGCACAGGGAAAGCCAGTGACACGGCAGTGAGTGCGTCCTCGCTTATTTTGGCAACGAATATGCTGTCGACGATATTATAGAGCGCCTGCACGAGCATGGATATCATGATCGGCAGGGACATTTTGAACAGCAGATCGCCTATGGGCTGCGTTCCCATTTTATTTTCTCTTACTTCTTCCATTTTACGATTCCCACCTTAGAGTTACTTTTTCTTAGAATTTATACTTTAACCCTTCTATTATAGCATTTTTATACGAAAGTTGTATGAATTATTTGTTAAATCAGCACAAATCGGGTGGTGTCCTCTATGATTCAGAATTTATGCAAGTCCTGAGCACGGGCGAACGCTGTTCGCCCCTACCGATGTTTGTGGGATTATCAAGGGTTGTGAGATAAACAATAATGCGAAATGTCAAAGGGGGGTGGGCTGTCGAGGGCGCCAGCCCCTACAGATTGTTAGGGGAAGTTCGTTGTGCCGCAAAATCGCTACGCTCGGTGCTTTATTTTACTTTATGCTTGCAATTTACTTGGGTCTGCTATGCTTATTTCTCATTCCTCACTCCTCACTCCTCATTCCTCACTCCTCATTCCTCACTCCTCACTTTTTACACCTGTATTTAAACTTGACAAGTGTCTAAAAAAATGTTACTATACTATAGTAATAAAACTTATATGCAAATTCTCGGTCCTATCGGAAAGGAAATGATACTATGTCAAAATCTGTCGAGATTCAATCTCAGGATCTAACCAAAAGATACACCCTCGGCGAGGAGATCTTCAACTCCGTTTCACACGGTGCAGGCGGTCTGCTATCCATTGCCGGCACTGCCGTTCTTATCGTTCTCGCTGCCATTTACTCCAACGCTTGGGGCGTTGTAAGCTCCGCTATTTTCGGAGCTTCTCTTATCATACTTTACACCATGTCTACCCTTTATCACGCTATCACCAATCCAAAAGCCAAAAAGTTTTTCAGGATAATGGATCACAACACCATTTTCTTCCTCATCGCAGGAACTTACACCCCTATCACCCTTGTGCCTTTGAGAGGTGCGTTTGGCTGGGTTCTTTTCGGAATCGTTTGGGGTGCGGCTATTCTTGGCATTGTGCTGAACTCCATTGACCTTGAAAAGTTCCGCAAGCCTTCTGTTGTATGCTATATCGCAATGGGCTGGGTAGTTATAATCGCTGTCAAGCCTATGATAGAAAAGGTTTATCCTCTGTCCTTGTGGTTTATTCTTATAGGCGGACTTTTCTACACTGTGGGCGTTATTTTCTATGTTAAAAAGAACAAAAAATATTTTCACTCAATATGGCATTTGTTCACCATTGCGGGAAGTGTTTTCCACTACTTTGCGGTGCTTATGATGATAACTCACGAATAAGATAAAAAAATCCCGAGGGCGTTTTGAATGCTCTCGGGATTTTTTTACTCATTTTCTTCGTCGTCATCATTTTCCAATGTATCGATATACTTATTGTATTTCTTTATGGTGTGCTCATGCAGGAGATAGTCGATCACCATAGATACTGCAAAGCCTATAACTACATCTAATACAGCAGAGGAAACGCTGAATTTCGTATCGACAACCAGATCTATAACGGTAAACATGGCTGCAAAGACCAATGAATCAAGAGCATAAAACTTAATTCTGCTCTTTCTGCTCTTTTTGTCCGTACCTGTGTCAAGAGTCTTGCCTGTGAATGATCTCGGTATATCATAAATATGATTTTTACTGTTCACCACCGTATAGGTTATCATCATCACCACAACGCTTATAAGATCAGGCAACGGGTTCTGGTCGGTATACAACCGATACAAAAGCGAGATCAACACGCAGAATATCGACACTATGCCCACTGCCGCAAGGGCTGAATCGTTCGCCTGTTTGACACGCTCGTCAACACCATCTGTTATCTGAGTTTCAAGCTTTTCTTTGTTAAGTTTCATTTGTCATCTTTCCTTTCTTCCTTTTCTGTCCAAAACAGGTCGTTGAGAGTCTTATCCAATGCATCGCAGATAGCGACACAAAGCTTTAAGGTCGGGTTATAATTGCCTGATTCTATCATTCCGATAGTTTGTCTTGTTACGCCAACGGCTTTTGCAAGATCCTCTTGGTTCATATCCTTTTCAAGCCTTGCTATTTTCATTTTTTTATTTTTCAAGTTTTCCGGGTATCAAATTCACATCAATCGACAATTTTTTTCAGCGATGCCAGGT
>OLVY01002504.1_pt1 | contig 10030 bp, 15 predicted proteins | sample 1674261 | NCBI WGS metagenome assembly OLVY01 (sample SAMEA103958155, study PRJEB25191) | human gut metagenome | biome: human-associated habitat [ENVO:00009003]; feature: intestine environment [ENVO:2100002]; material: feces | place: Germany | collected 2013/2015
GCCGCAAAATGAAAAACTGATGGCTGCTATGCAGCAATTAAGTCTCAAAGAGAGGCTTAACCCTATTTTGAACATACTAATTGTAACACGCGGGATTATACACGTATATACAATCACTGCGCGGATGTTGTGCAGATGTAATGCAAGTGCAGCAAAAAACTTTCAAGGCAGTACATCCGGCGCAATCTTGATTCTTTGGTGTACAGGCATTATAATGCAAAGGAAAGGAATCGTCATTTTTATGGATAACCAATTATTGCAGATACAAAACAGAACATGCCGCATCTACGGCACTGCCAGCGCCGAATACCTGCTGCTGCAAATGGTGGATGAACATGACCTTGCAGGGATGGAACGAGAAGTTGAAGCCATACATCGGCAAACCACACAACCATTTTTGCTGGCCGCTGTCCAAGTTAAGAATTGGAACGACGATTTGTCGCCTTGGCCTGCACCGCCCGTATGGGGTAAGCAGGGCTTTGGCGGCAGGGCAGGGGATATGCTTGCATGGCTGGCGCAGGCTGTGCCGAGCATCCGTCGGCAGTATTCTATAAAGGAAGACTGCAAAGTTGTTTTGGGCGGCTACTCGCTGGCAGGGCTGTTTGCATTGTGGGCAGCAACGCAGAACGATGCGCTGTATGGCGTAGCCGCCGCTTCGCCGTCCGTGTGGTTTCCCGGTTGGCCAGAATACGAAGCGGCGCACCCTATCCAAGCGCAGCGTGTTTATCTCAGCCTTGGTGACCGCGAGGAACACACCAAAAACCAGACTATGGCATCAGTAGGTGACAACATCCGCGCCCTGCACAGCGCCCTGACCCGGCGCGGCACAGCCTGCACGCTGGAATGGAACACAGGCGGCCACTTCAAAGATGTCGACCTGCGGACGGCAAGAGCATTTGCTTGGGTTATGGAAGGGAAACAGTAACGTGACAATTCTAATAGATGCCGATGGCTGCCCGGTGGTAGATTTGACCGTACAAACAGCCACAAAATATAAAGTGCCCGTGCTGATTCTATGCGACACCGCCCACCAAATCCAGCGTGACGGCGCGCAGACGTTGACCTTTGACAAAGGTGCCGACAGCGTAGATTTCGCGCTGGTGAACCGTGTACACCCCGGTGACCTTGTAATCACGCAGGACTACGGACTGGCAAGTATGTGTCTGGCGCGCCGCGTTCGCGTGCTGAACCAAAACGGCTTAGAGTATACGCCCGAAAATATAGACGGCCTGCTGTTCTGCCGCCACGAAAACAAAAAGCTCCTCCTTGCCGGAAAGTACCCTAAAGGAACACCCAAGCGAACGAAGGAGCAGGACATAACATATAGAAACGCCTTAGGAAGAATTTTGCAGACTGTGTAAAATTCTTCCTAAGGCGTCTGAAAATGGTGGAAATGTTATTACAAATGAATCTGGTTCTTAATACAAGCGACCGTAAACCTACATCTACCCCCGTCAGCTCTTATTTTATGCCAAACGGGAACAACGCTCTTTTTCTCTTGCATAAGTTTATACATCGTTTGGCGTAAGATTGGCGTATGGCATGATTTCAGTTAGAAGTCCGCCAAAAGAAAAGCCTGAAATTTCTCGTATCATCAAGAAATTTCAGGCTTTTTTGTGCTCAAATTGACAATTTACTGGTCAATGGGCTTCATCGTGGGGATTCTGATCCTATGTGCCCTACAAGGCTTCGTGATGCTTTGACATCACTTGCTTGCTAATCAAACATCCCTCAAACTACGCTTTTATTTCCCTTCGTTTGTTGTCAATTTGCTGTCATTCAATGATTTTGCTGTCATTTTGAGCGCCCCATCAGAGCGCTTCTTCAACGATTAAAAAATGTCCAGTTTTGCAGCCAGTCTTTCAAAAGATTCCTGCTTTTTCTGCTCAGTCGCTTCAGCGTAGACATCCATAGTCGTTTGGATGTCCTTGTGCCCCATGACCGATTGGATGACTTTCAGGTTTGTTTCGTTTTCGCAAAGCCTTGTGCAAAAAGTGTGCCGCAAGTGATGCGCCGAGAAATCAGGTAGCAAAACAGCTTCACGGTGTTGCTTCTTTGCAGCGACTTCCTCAGTTGCATTATAATCTGCAATGATCCTTTTGATGGCGCGATTGACAGATTGCGGATTCGGAACATTACCAAAGCGGTTGCAGAAGATGAAGCCTGTCATACCGTCGATTTCAACATCACACTGACCGGATTCTTCCTGTTCTTCTTTCAGCATCTCGAAAGCATCTTTCACCGTATCAAGCATTGGAATCGTCCGAATACCTGCATTAGTCTTAGGCTTTGAAATATGCAGAATAGAAGTGCGATCTTCTCCAACAGGGTAATAGACCAGACTATGATTGATGCTGATTGTGCGTTTGTCATAGTCCAAGTCGTCCCAGCGCAGTCCAAGCGCTTCACCAATACGGCAACCTGTACCCAACAGTATCGTGAACATCGGCCACCAGTGATAGTAAATTGGATGGTTGGCAATGTGCTCCATAAACGCCCGCTGCTGGGGAATCGTCAATGCGTGGCGAGTTCCAGTAGTTTGCCCAAAGGTTTTCTTTACCTCTGCCAGTACGCCATCGGTTGGATTTTTGCGGATGATGTCATCACGAAATGCCAGCTGAAATGTTGGATGCAACAAGCAATGGATGCTTTCTAATGTGTTCGTCTGCAAGCCCTTCATGACAACCAGATAATTATAAAACTGAAGCACATCGGAATACTTAATATCCGCAATCTTTCGTTCTCCAAAAGTTTCACGAACATGGCGGTCATACATATAAAGATAATTGCTTCGTGTTGTTTCCCGAAGTTTTGTCTTTAGGCTTATATAGCGGTCAAACACAAAGTTTACGGTTGCATACCCGGCGACATAAGTGTCTAAGCCATCCAACTGGTTCTTTGTGAGGCGCGTCTCCTTTTCTCGAAGCGTTACAAGGTCATTTGCGTAGATGTATTTGCACCGTCCGAAAGGGTCAGTATAACAATACATATACCGCTTATCGGAAGCGCGTTGCACCTCTCCTTTGCGTAGTACACGTCCTCGAAAATCTTTTCGTGCAGTTGCCATATCAATTCTCCTTCCCGAAAGAAGAAGGGCCTGATACTTATTCCGGGTCAGACAAAACCTTGCTTAAACCCAGTAAGACAACTTCTGTGATAGTCATTTGGTGTTGTGCAGCATAAGAACGGATACGAGCGTATAGGTCGTCCTCCACCCGAATATTCACATAATTCTTCTTTGCATTTTCGGATTTTGGTCGTCCCATCTTTGCCATAATAGTTCTCAATCCTCCACAACATTAGTATACAATTTGTGTAACAGAAAGTCAAGCCCAATTCAATCGATTATTTTCTGCTGAATGTAAGCATCTGCATAATTCTAATTTTGTGCCAATGTTAAAGGATGTGAAATGTCTCCAGATACCTTTCAAAAATCTCGCAGTTTACTAAAGTCACCTTGTCGATTTTGTATACAGCCTTAGCCTCTTTAACGAGTTCTGTGAATTTTGTCAGACCCATGCTGTACTTTTCGGCACCTTCTTGGTAGCGGACAAATTTCTTGGCGTTCATTTTTGTTTTCTCAACATCCTTACGCGAGTAAGCCATTTCTTAGTCCTCCGTTCATTTTGTGTAGGGAAAAATATGAAAAACTTGTATCTATAACGATACAAAAATACCGTGGAAAGAAAAGCAATCTTTCCACGGCACGATCTGTCGTTATAGCTGTGCGTTTTTCTCCCTCTGCAATTCCAGACAGGCAACCTTTCCCGGCGCTGTGCCCTACAATGGCCTTACAGCCAGTGCAGTATGTTTTCTCACACCTTGGCACGCTCGCGGATTTCCGGTCGTGGCGCTGCTTCCCCAATGCGGTACAAACAGAGGACGCTATTCTCTTTTTCGGAGGCTTTTAACCCTCCTATAGTATAAGAGAACACGTTTCCGGAATTTTTCGCAGAATTTTTCAAATTTTTCTAAAAATAGTTAATGGTATTCGAAGCTGCGACTCTTTGTGATTGAAAGATGTCTTGATATTTTTGAAAATCACGAGTGCAATAATAACAGAACAGAAATACAAAAACACGAATGTGTGAACAGAGGACAGTATGGAAACATTATATGAGTATCTTCTTAAAAACTACAAACCGAATGAACCAATTTTCCTTGCTGATCTTCAAATCGAGGGCATGAGCCGCGCAAACCTTCGACAGCAGATAAAAAAACTTAACGATGCTGGAAAGGTTAAGCGGTTTGACAATGGAGTTTACTTCTTGCCGAAAAAAACGATTTTCAAATCAGGGTCACAACGTCCTCCAGAAAAAGTGTTGGAATGTAAATATCTGAGAGATAAGGATAAGCGATGCGGCTATGTGAGTGGTTTGATGTTCTTTAACCAGATGGGGCTAACGACACAAGTTCCGATGCTGTATGAAGTTGTATCGAATAAGGCAACGAATGAATACAGGGAAACATCTCTGGCAAAGTCGCGGGTAATTGTTCGTAAGCCAAAAGTGCCAGTGACGGAATCCAATTATAAGGTGCTGCAATTTCTTGATTTGCTGAAAGATGTAGATGTGTATTCCGAGATTACAGGAAAGCCTTTGCAGGAACGGTTGTATCAATATATGAGCGATGCAGGTTTGAGCCTTTCAGAAATGGAACCGTATTTTTCTTATTACCCGGATAAGCTGTACAAAAATCTGGTAGAAACGAGGGTGATTTATAATGGCATGCTTGCACAGTGATAGAGAGCAATTCAGGGATAAAGTAACACAAAAAACAACAGACAGCCGGCACAATTCCGTAATGATTGATGCTTGACAGTCTCCTTCAAGTTCGCTATAATAATAAACGCAAAACTTTAGTGGACTTTTCTGGATTCGGTCATCTTTTTGCCACACAGCTATCTTGTGATAGTTGTGTGGCTTTTTTGTTGCCGGTATCTCGGAAGTATTAGCAGAATGGAGGACTATATCTGTATGGGGAAAAATTTTTTGTCTCTTATCAAGATGTGCCGTAGTGTACGGGCTTATAAATCGGAATCTGTCCCTTCCAAGGCTTTGGACGCTGTACTGGAAGCAGGGACTTATCCGGCCCAGGAAGCCGGTCAGCCCGCAGCACGCAAACAAAACTATATTGTTCGGACAATTTGTGGAGAAGAGGGAAAGCATGCAGACCAATAACAAAATGGCGGTTGCGCCCGTTGGAAAACTCATCTGGCAAATGTCGATACCGCCGCTGATTTCCATGTTTCTGCAATATTCCTATAATCTGATAGACAGCGCGTTTGTAGCGCGGCTGAGTGAAAATGCTTTGACGGCGGTTTCCCTGTCGTTTCCCATTACAACTTTGATGAATGCGACATCTATCTGGATCGGCGTTGGCGTGAATGTACTGATTGCAGGGTATCTTGGGGAGAAAAAGCAGGATGAGGCAAATACCACCGTCACACATGGATTGTTACTGGCCTTTGGAATTGGTGCTTTGCTCAATCTTCTGTCATTACTGATTATGAAACCCTACTTTGGGGCATTCACCAATAACGAAGAAATTTATCAGTTGAGTCTTGCCTATATGAGCGTATGTTCGTTCATGCAAATTCCCAACATGGTGCATATCGCAATCCAGAAGATGATACAGGCTACTGGGAACATGATTGCTCCTATGTGGTTCCAGATTGCAGGAGTGGTCGTTAATTTTGTATTTGACCCGCTCCTAATTTTTGGTATTGGTGTTTTTCCAGCTATGGGAATCCGTGGCGCTGCGGTGGCTACTGTTGCGGGCTATTTGTTATCCATGATTTTGGCATTTGCCTTGCTGCTGGGCAAAAAGCAAAAAGTGCGGATAAAGATCAAAGAATTTCATATACAAAAGTGGATGATTGCCCGTATATTCGCCCTTGGCTTACCATCTTTCATTATGAATGCCCTCAGTTCGTTTATGGTGACATTCGTCAATCTGTTTCTGGTGGCGTATTCCGATACGGCGATTGCATTCTTCGGTGCGTATTTTAAGGTGCAGCAGCTGATCGTTATGACAGTAAACGGCTTGATTCAGGGCTGTTTGCCTATTATGCGGTTTAACTACGGTGCGGGAAACAGAGATAGGCTGCACTCCGCTTTCCGATACGGAACCGCTTTGGTCTCCGGTATGATGATACTGGGAACATTGACCGTCAACTTCTTTCCGGCGCAGCTTTTGGAATTATTTACAGCGTCGGAAGCCATGCGCTCCTTTGGAATATCCGCTATGCGAATCATGGCGGCAAGCTATCTGTTTTGCGGTCTCTCTACCATGATTTCCACGTATTTTCAGGCGACAGAAAAAGTAGGTTCCAGCATAGCGATTCAATTATGCAGACAACTGCTTTTCCTTGTTCCTGCCTTATGGTGTCTGAACAAATTATTCCAACTGAACGGAATCTGGCTTGCATTTCCTGTTGCGGAAACCGCCACTATGCTCATTGCTCTCATAATAATGGCATGGCATCGCCACAAAAATATCTTATAACATGTTCCAATGAGGAGAAATGATGAACGATACCATCCCCGCAGTCTGAACTCCAACGGCGGCTGGAACGTGACGTCCTCGCTGTCGTTCCTGAAGATGCCGATCTTGCAATACAGCAGCAAGATTCGCTCTGCCGTGCTGCTGGTACACGGAGAGAAAGCGCACTCCCGCTATTTCAGCGAGACGGCATACAGCAAGCTGACCGGCGATAACAAGGAATTGCTCATCACATTTTGATTTCGATAAAAGACACCTCCTGTAAACAAAAGCGCCGCTATGCAATCTGCACAGCGGCGTTCTTCATTATAAATATTTCGTATAATTTTGTGTTCCGTGGAAGATTCTGTAAATTTCCACGGCATTTCTTGGCTCATCAATTTTGAAGAGAGCCACATATCTTCCAATCAAGAACTTCCTGTATTCTCTCTGCCGAAGCACCTCGTCGCGGGAGTACCCATAAATTGTAGGAGTCTCTTCCAAACGAAGCAGCACTTCACCAAAATCTTTTACAAACGAACGAATTGCCTGCTGAGAATCGAACTGTCTCTCAAAGTATCGCAAGATTTCTTGGTAATCATCCTCAGCTGCTGGCAGCAAAATGACATTATAACTCATACTTCTTGCTCGTTTCTTTTAGAATATCAGCAAGAGATCGCCCCATTCCAGCTTCGTGCTGTGCTTCAGCCGTTGCCAGCTTTGCGTATACATCATTCATGATTTGTTGGTGCTCATAGGCTTCCATGCTCATGATAACCATATCACCATAACCGTTTTTGGTTACAAAGATAGGTTCTGCTGTTTCATGACAGCGTTGGGAAATTGCGTTGGTGTTCTTTAAATCACGAATCGGAATAATTTCAGGCATAGTCTCAGCTCCTTTCGTGGCTCTATTATACCACAAAAAAGCCGCACCTGCAACTCACAATCCCATAATTTCTTTCACAATGCGGTCACAGCCCTTGATGGCACCGACCAGCACCAGCAGGTTGAACGCCAGTTCTCCGACATGGGTCCAAACGGCGGTGACAACAGATGCCCTTGTATCCACAGCGGGCGGGCTGGACGAAATGGTGGATAAAATAATGCAGGACAACGCAATCACCACGCCCTGCAAACACACACCCGCATAACTGCGGATGAAGTTTTTACCCACACTGCTTGTAGGCTCACACGCGAATGTAGACAGCGGAATCGGCGCAATAGCGGCGTACATCCAAAGACTGAACATTCTGCCGTAGACCGTGAGAATCATGGTAAAAGATAAAACCGTAATCAGCAGCCCACCGATCAGCGTAACCGCCCACAGCGGGATGCTATCCCAAAAGCCCACATTGTTGATGGCGTCGATCAACTCCTGCGGCAGCGAAACGCTGCTCATCCCGGAGCTGCCCGATTGGGTAATAATGGTGGACACCATGCCCTGCACGATGGAGAACACCGCCAGCATCAATTCCAGCCCATAGGTCACCGCACCCTTGGCTACCCTTGCGGTGGAGTATAACGTTCAGTTCTTGACAAGAAACCTATAAATTTGCTACTATAACAACAACATCTCCCCCAGGCCTCTACGCACAGCGTATGCACACTTGGGGGAGTTTTGTTTGTTAATATCAGAGAGGCTGTGAAGTGAGAATTTTACGGAATACGGAACGATTCCAGATACCGTTCAAAAATCTCACAGTTGACTAAGGTCACCTTGTCAATTTTGTAAACAGCCTTAGCTTCTTTAGCGAGTGCAGTGAATTTTGTCAGACCCATGCTGTACTTTTCAGCACCTTCTTGGTAACGAACGAATTTCTTGACGTTCTGCTTTGTTTTTTCAACGTCTTTGCGCGAATAAGCCATAATAAACCTCTTTTCGTTTTAGCTTGCCCTGTTTTCTGTTCTGGGATCGTAATCTTGAAGTTTTATCTTTTTTGTGCATCAGCCTCACAATCTTTATAATATGGACATGTCACGCAGCAACCTCTGCAACACTTATGCGGATCATTCGATACCCAGCGCCGAATGCGGGCAATAACCTCCGATAAAGCTGTCATTCGATGCATTGACTGCACATCTTTTCTTTCTCTGCAATCTTCACCTTGCAGACCACCGCATTGTCCAGTACATAGACAACTTTGGCCGTGGCGCTGTCTCCGATTTTGTCGTAAAGTCTGCCGGCGCTGATGCAGTCGCCCAAAACCGTGCGCGGGCTGTTCGCCACATAACCCGCGCAGCCAAGCCCCGGCAGCTCTGCCTTGATTGCTTCGCTGTCATACTCATTGTCAGGCTCTTTGACCAGCTTGACCTTTTGCCCGACCGCAAAAGGCTCGCTGCCAAAATAGAACTTCAATCCGGTGATCGTGATAAATGCTTTCATAGGGCACCTCCTGTCATTTGCATAAACTGTTGTGTTACCAATCCAACTCGTCCATAGCGTCATCTACGCCTGCTGCGTAGTCCGGGTCGCTGCCGTAGCGATCCTCATCGTAGTCGTCATCATCATAGATGGCATCGTAGCCATCGTCATAGGAATCATACGTCTTGTAGGATTTTTTGCTGCTGGAGTAAGAACTGCTGTACAAAGATTTGGAGCTGTAAGAAGTGCTGCTCTTGGTGGAAGATTTGGAAGGGCGATGTACCCAGCAGTAGGCAGAGTCCTTATCTGCTTCTCGCGTGCAGCCGTCCTTGATGCAGGTGTATTTATGCTTTGTGCTGGAGCTGCTGCCGGACGGTCTGGAGCCGCTGCCGGAGACGCTGGAATTGATTTTCGTGGGTTTATGTACCCAGCAATAGGCGGAGCCCTTAGCCGCTTCTCTGTTGCAGCCGCTCTTGATGCAGGTATACTTGGCAGCGAATGCGCCGATACACAAAATGCAGGCAGTCAGCGTAACGAGCATTGCGCAAAGAATGCTTTTCCAAATAGTCTTTTTCATGGTAAAGTCCTTTCTGTCGTGTGTTGCATTTTATCTGTGGCACTTACTGTCAGAAGTCGTCACCGCCGAAATCATCCGAACCAAAGTCGTCTGAACTAAAGTCATCAGAATCAAGGTCGTCCGAATCGAAGTTGTCCTCATCGTTATCGAACTCATCCATGAGCGCCTTACGGTTTTCCTCTTCTTCCCGGATACGTTCCATCGCCAGCGAGTAGTGAACATATCCGTCAACGCCCTTACCGTAGACCCCGAAATCCATATCCTTCAGCATAGTAGTTACCTCCGCTTTGTATTGGGGAAGGGAACTGCTCCCTCCGATACTTCTATTATAAATCATGGCCTGTCCCATAATTTGTACTTTGAACACATGACGCGAAATTATACAATTCTCTGCTTTGATACAAACAAACGCTCTCTGCAAATTCACCTCATCTTGAGGATTTGCAGAGAGCGCCTGTTAAATCTACTGTTTCATCACCCGATAATTTTCCTCTTTGGGTCTTCAAGTATTATGAATAAGGGATACAAAGGCAAACTGGGAGTGATCAATTTCCCATATCGATAATTTCTTAGTTTGATGTAAATCGCTGTTTTTTTAGTTTTTT
>OLVY01002508.1_pt1 | contig 10021 bp, 10 predicted proteins | sample 1674261 | NCBI WGS metagenome assembly OLVY01 (sample SAMEA103958155, study PRJEB25191) | human gut metagenome | biome: human-associated habitat [ENVO:00009003]; feature: intestine environment [ENVO:2100002]; material: feces | place: Germany | collected 2013/2015
TGACCGGCCCGGTCGCCATCCGCTATCCGCGCGGCGGCGAGGGCGCCTTCACCGCCGATACGAGCGCCGGGGATTTTGCCGAGCTGCGCACGGGGAAGGACATCACGCTCTGCTCCTACGGCACGCTCATCAACAACGTGCTCGGCGCGGCGGAGCTGCTGCACGAGGACGGCATCGAGGCGCGGGTGGTCAAGCTCAACCGCATTTCGCCCTTCCGCGGCGGCGAGCTTTCCAAGTGCTTCGGCACAACGAAGCGGCTGCTGGTCGCGGAGGAATGCTCGGGCGTGGGCTGCATCGGTCAGCGCATCGCGGCGATCCTCGCCGAGGAGGGGCACGAGCCGCAGAGGCTCATGCTCTGCAACCTCGGGCGCAGATTCATCGAGCAGGGGAGCGTCGGCGAGCTGTACCGCCAATGCGGACTGGACGCGGAGAGCCTGGCTCGCACGGCAAAGGAGGTCTGCCAATGAGTACAAAGGAACGATTGGACGTCGCGCTCGTTGCGCGCGGCCTTGCCGAAACGCGCGCCAAGGCGCAGGCGAGCATCATGAGCGGCATCGTCTATGTGAACGGGCAAAAGGTCGATAAGGCCGGCACGCCGGTCGCCGCCGACGCGGCGCTCGAGGTGCGCGGACACACGCTGCGCTACGTCAGCCGCGGCGGACTCAAGCTCGAAAAGGCGATGGCGGCGTTTCCCATCACGCTCACGGACTGCATCTGCGCCGACATCGGCGCGTCCACCGGCGGCTTCACCGACTGCATGCTGCAAAACGGCGCGAAGAAGGTCTACGCCGTGGACGTCGGCTACGGTCAGCTCGACTGGAGGCTCCGCAGTGACGAGCGCGTGGTGTGCATGGAGCGCACGAACGCGCGCTATCTCACGCACGAGCAGATCCCCGACGAGCTGGATTTCGCGTCCGTGGACGTGTCGTTTATCTCGCTCAAGCTCATTCTGCCCGCGCTCGCGGGGCTTCTGAAGCCGGACGGCCACGCCGTCTGCCTCGTCAAGCCGCAGTTCGAGGCAGGACGGGAAAAGGTCGGCAAAAAGGGCGTCGTGCGCGATCCCGCCGTGCATCTGGAGGTGCTCGAGCACTTTCTGGAGCACGCAAAGGAAAGTCGCTTTACCGTCCTTGGCCTGACGTACTCTCCCATTCGCGGCCCTGAGGGGAACATTGAATATCTCGGCTATCTCTCCCGCGCGGAGGAGGAGCCGCCGGTCCATGACCTGAAGGCTCTGGTCGAGGCGTCCCACGCGGCGCTGGAGGAAAAGAAAGGCGAAAACGATGCTTAAAAAGGTGATACTTTGTCCAAACCCCTACCGCGACCATGAGCTGACCGTCGCCAAGGAGGCCAAGCGCATCCTCGACAGCGTTCACTGTCCGAACGTCGTGTGCGTGCCGTTCCGCAACGAGGAGAAGCCCGAGGGCTACGGCCTCGATATCCGTCCGCTCCAGCAGGAGCTGCGCGGCGCGGACATGATCATCGCCTTCGGCGGCGACGGTACGATCCTGCACCTTTCCAAGACCGCGGCGCACCGCGACATTCCGGTGCTCGGCGTGAACCTCGGCTCGCTCGGCTTCATGGCGGAGCTGGAGCAGAAGGAGCTTGGCCGCCTCGGCGAGCTGATGGACGAAAAATACACGGTCGAGAGCCGCATGATGCTCGACGTCAGCGTGGTGCGCGAGGGGCGCGTCATCTACTCCAACCTTGCGCTCAACGAGGCGGTCGTGACCCGCGGAGCGGTGTCCCGCGTGATCCGGCTCCACATTCGGACCGAGCAGGGGCGGCTGCTCGATGTGACGGGCGACGGCGTGATCGTCGCAAGCCCGACCGGCTCCACGGCCTATTCGCTCTCCGCGGGCGGGCCGGTCGTCGAGCCGACAGCGCGCAACCTCATCGTCAGTCCGATCTGCGCGCACAGCGTGCACGCCAACTCCTATGTGCTCTCGCCGGAGCGCACCGTCACCGTGCAGACGGAAAAAACCGGCTACAAGCCGATCTTTCTCTCCGCCGACGGCGGGCGGGCGTTCTCGCTGCGCAACGGCGACGCCGTGGAGATCCGGCGCTCAAAATATGAAACAAAGCTCGTAAGGCTTTCCAATAAGAGCTTTTGCGATATCCTGCAAAAAAAGATGCTGATGGGAGTGTTGGGACATGAAGAATAACCGACAGGAGAAAATTCTGGCCATCATTGAGGCCGAGCCGATCGAAACACAGGAGCAGCTTCTCTCGAAGCTGCAGGAGCAGGGCATTGAGAGCACGCAGGCGACCATCTCGCGCGACATCAAGCAGCTCCACCTCATCAAGGAGCCGGTCGGCGGCGGGCGCTACCGCTACGCCGTGAGCGCGCAGAAGATCAAGCTCAACTTTGCCGGCAGATTGCAGGTCATCCTGCGCGAGAGCATCCTCAGCGCCGACCGCGCGCAGAACCTCGTCGTGGTGAAGATGATGCCGGGCCTCGGCCCCGCGGCAGGCTCCGCCTTCGACGGCATGGAGATCCCCGCCATCGTCGGCACGGTCAGCGGCGACGACACGGTGCTCGTCGTGCTGCGCGACGAGCAGAGCGCGGCGGAATTCTGCACCGAGCTGACCGCCATGATCAAGTAAGAAGGGGAGAAGGCCGCAATGCTTCAGCTTCTCCACATCGAAAACATCGCCGTCATCGAGCGCGCGGACATCTCGTTTCAGCCGGGCTTCAACGCGCTGACGGGCGAGACGGGTGCCGGTAAGTCGATCGTGATCGACGCCATGAGCGCCGTGCTCGGCCAGCGCGCCTCGCGCGACCTGATCCGCACGGGCGCGGCCAAGGCCTTCGTCAGCGCGGAATTTGACGGCGTGGACGCCTCGCTTCCTGTGCTCGCCGCGCTCGGCGTCGAGCCGGAGGACGGCGTGCTGCTGCTCCAGCGCGACATCTATGCCGACGGCAAGAACATCTGCCGCGCGAACGGACGGCCCATCACGGTCGCGCAGCTGCGCACGTTGGGGACGAGTCTTTTGAATATCCACGGCCAGCACGAGGGCACGCAGCTGCTCGACGAGGAGCAGCACGGCGCGTACCTCGACCGCTTCGCCCGGCTCGACGGCCTGCCGGAAGCCTATACCGAGCGTTATCAGGCGGCGCGTGAGACCCGGCGGCAGATCGAGGCACTTGAAATGGACGAGGCGGAAAAGGCCCGCCGCGTCGACACGCTGCGCCATCAGATCGCCGAGCTGGAGCGCGCGGAGCTGCGCGACGGCGAGGAGGAGGAGCTTCTTGCGCGGCGCGAGCTGCTGCGCAACGCCGAAAAGTTCATGGACGCCTTCGCCGCGGCGGACTACGCCCTCTCCGGCGGGGACGACGGCCTCGGCGCGGCGAGCCAGCTCAAGAACGCGGAGAACGCGCTCCACAGTGTGCGCGCCCTCGGCGCTCGCTTCTCCGAGCTGTGCGAGCGGCTGGAGAGCCTGTATTCCGACGTTTACGATCTCGCCGAAACGGTGCGCGACCTGAGAAGTGAGATGGACTTTTCCCCGCAGGAGCTCGACGCGGTGGAGAGCCGCGCCGACCAGCTCTACCGCCTCAAGAAAAAGTACGGCGCGACGGTCGGCGAGATGCTCGATTACCTCGAACGCAGTAAAAAAGAGCTTGACGAGATCGAATACGCGGACGATCGCATCGTGCAGCTTCAGGGGACGCTTGCCAAGCAGGAAAAGGAAATGCTCGCCGCGGCGCGCACGCTTTCCGACGCGCGCAAGGCTGCGGCAAAAGCGCTCGAGGAGCGCATTCTGCGGGAGCTGCGCGAGCTGGACATGAACAAGGTCCGCTTTTCCATCGACTTTACAGAGCATGAGCCGGACGCGACGGGCATCGACACGGTGCGCTTCCTCATGAGCGCGAACGCGGGCGAGGACCTCAAGCCCATCCACAAGATCGCCTCGGGCGGCGAGCTCGCGCGCATCATGCTCGCGCTCAAAAACGTGCTCGCCGAGCAGGATCATGTGATGACGATGGTCTTTGACGAGGTGGATACCGGCGTCTCGGGCCGCGCGGCCCAGCGCGTGGCGGAGAAGATGGCGAAGCTCTCGCGCAGGCGTCAGGTGCTCTGCGTGACGCATCTGCCGCAGCTCGCCGCGATGGCGGACACACACTTTTCCGTCGAGAAGGGCGAGGAGAACGGACGCACCTTCACGCGCGTCGTGGAGCTTGACCGCGCACAGCGCTGCGCGGAGCTTGCGCGGCTGACCGGCGGCGCGGCGGCGACCGAAACGCAGCTGCGCGGCGCGGAGGAGCTGCTGAGCGCGGCGGACGCGTTCCGCAGCGCGCTGTGAATTCTTCGTTTTGATTCGCTTTAACGTAAAAAAGAATTGCATTTTTCGCCGTATGGCATTACAATATCAGTTGATTCGCTGATCTGAAAAAAGGAGAACCGCTGCCGATGGACCAGTACGCGCAGCGCATCACGCGGGACTATCCCGTGCGGCGCAAGGCACAGGAAAAAGAAAATATGCGCACCTACCTCATGGGGCAGCTGCGCGCGCTCGGCTACGACGCAAAGCTCAACGACTGCGGCAAGGCGGTGAACGTCATCGCGGGCGATCCCGAGCGGGCGAGCATCCTCTATGCCGCGCACTACGATACGCCGCTGCGCGAGCCGCTGCCGGCGATCCTCTGCCCGACGCGGCCGGTGACCTATCTGCTCTATCAGGCGCTCACGCCCGTGCTGGCGCTGCTGCTCTGCTTCGCGGTCTCCCTCGGCGTGACCTTCGCGCTGAGCCTTCCGAACCTGACGCTGCCGCTCTTTCTCGTGCTGCTGATCGGCGCGCTGGCGTATCTCAAATACGGCCCGTCGGAGAAGAACAATGTCAACGCCAACACCTCCGGCGTGGCGGCGCTGCTCCGCACCGCCGAGCAGCTCACGCCGCGCTACCGCAACGACGTCTGCTTCCTCTTTCTGGACGGCGGCAGCGACAATATGCGGGGCGCCAAGGGCTTCCGCAAGCGCTATCCGAGCGCCAAGGAGAAGCCCGTCCTCTGCCTCGACTGCGTGGGCAGCGGAGACGAGCTGCTGATCCTGCCGGGCAAGGGCGCCCGCTGGAACGGCGAGCTGCTCGACGCGATCAATTCGAGCTTTGAAAACTCCGAGCGCAAGACCTGCTACGACAAGGTGGACGGTCTCGTGCATTTCCCCGGCGACCAGCGCGCCTTCCGGCAGGGCGTCGCGGTCTGCGCGGTGCGCCGCGTCCCCGGCTTCGGGCGTTTCATCTGCCCGACGGGGAAGGATAACCGCATCGACGATGAAAATTTAGAGCTTCTCAGCCGCGGTCTCGTGAAATTGGCGGCGGCTTACCAAATCAAAAAGTGACAGGGAGAAATATACAATGGGTATTTATGAAGAGCTGCAGGCGCGCGGCCTGATCGCGCAGGTCACGAACGAGCCGGAGATCCGCGAAATGGTCAACAACGGCAAGGCGACCTTCTACATTGGCTTTGACCCGACGGCGGACAGCCTGCACGTCGGTCACTTCATGGCGCTGTGCCTGATGAAGCGCCTGCAGATGGCGGGCAACCGCCCCGTCGTCCTCGTCGGCGGCGGCACGGGCTACATCGGCGACCCCTCCGGACGCAGCGATATGCGAAGCATGATGACGCCGGAGACCATTCAGCACAACTGCGACTGCTTCAAAAAGCAGATGGAGCGCTTCATCGACTTCGGCGAAGGCAAGGCCATCATGGTCAACAACGCCGACTGGCTCTTAAAGCTCAATTACATCGAGCTGCTGCGCGAGGTGGGCGCGTGCTTCAGCGTCAACAATATGCTCCGCGCCGAGTGCTACAAGCAGCGTATGGAAAAGGGCCTGAGCTTCCTTGAGTTCAACTACATGATCATGCAGTCCTACGACTTCTATTACCTCTTCCAGCACTACGGCTGCAATATGCAGTTCGGCGGCGACGACCAGTGGAGCAATATGCTCGGCGGCACGGAGCTGATCCGCAGGAAGCTCGGCAAGGACGCGCACGCCATGACCATCACGCTTCTGACGGACTCGCAGGGCAAGAAGATGGGCAAGACCGCCGGAAATGCTGTCTGGCTCGACCCGAATAAGACCAGTCCTTTTGAATTTTATCAGTACTGGCGCAACGTCGATGATGCCGATGTTATGAAATGTATCCGTATGCTGACGTTCCTGCCGCTCGAGCAGATCGATGAGATGGACAAGTGGGAAGGCAGCCAGCTGAACAAGGCCAAGGAAGTTCTGGCGTTTGAACTGACGCAGATGGTGCACGGCGAGGAAGAGGCAAAGAAGGCCGAAGCCAGCGCCAAAGCACTCTTCGGCGGCAGCGGCAGCAGTGAGCACATGCCATCGACTGAGTTGACAGACGATGATTTCAATGACGGGAAGATTGATACCCTGACACTGCTTGTCAGATGCAGTCTGGCTGCGTCCAAGGGCGAGGGACGCCGTTTGGTGCAGCAGGGTGGCATCAGTGTCAACGATGAGAAAATCACAGATTTTGCAACTTCATTTGATAAGTCACTCTTTGAGGGCGAAGGCGCAATCATCCGCAAGGGTAAGAAGGTTTTCCACAAGGCGCTTGCAAAATAAATATTATGTCAACTTCCCGGAACACACCGGGCGGTATGCACAAACCAAATTTAAAAACGACACAGTTTTTTGGCGCATTCACAGTTGACTTTGCGCATTTAAAGCGGTATATTAGCAAACATAAAAAGCCGGACAGTACGGCAGAAGGGAGTTCATTATGATGCAGATTAACTTCAAGAATTTCGGCATGAATATGAGTTTCCTCTTTACCATGGCCCGCGAACTGTTTGCGGGCCTCTATTACCGTACCCAAAATGAGAAGCTGTCCGTATAAGACCGGTGTTTTCTTCGTAAGTAAGAAGGAGGCTCTGTTCCGCGGACAGAGCCTCCTTTTTGTTTTAAACAATCAACTGTTATCAGAGAAAAGGAGCAATTTATCATGAAAAAGATTCTTGCAATGCTTCTGGCGCTCGTGATGGTCCTGAGCCTGGCCGCCTGCGCCTCCACACAGCCCGCAGCTGAGCCTGCGGCCTCCTCCGACGCACCCGCCGAGAGCGGAAAGACCTACACCGTCGGTGTCTGCCAGCTCGTGCAGCATGAGGCGCTCGATGCCGCAACGCAGGGCTTCGTCGACGCACTGAAAGAAGCGCTCGGCGACGCCGTGACCATCGATGTGCAGAATGCCTCCGGCGATTCCGTCAACTGCGGCACTATCGTCAACGGCTTTGTCGCCAAGGGCGTCGACCTCATCATGGCGAACGCCACTCCAGCCCTGACCGCTGCCGTCTCCGCCACGGCTGATATTCCCATCCTCGGCACGTCCATCACGGCCTACGGTGTCGCACTGGATATCGACGATTTTAACGGCACTGTCGGCGGCAACGTCTCAGGCACGTCCGATTTGGCAGACCTGCAGGCGCAAGCCCAGATGATCCTTGACTGGTTCCCTGAGACGAAGAGCGTCGGATTGCTTTTCTGCTCTGCCGAACCGAACTCACGCTACCAGATTGACGAGGTGCGCAAGGCGCTTGAGGCACAGGGTGTGACCTGCGAGGAATTCGCCTTCACCGACAGCAACGACGTTTCCTCCGTCACCCAGAAGGCTGCCGATTTCTCCGACGTCGTTTACATCCCGACCGACAACACCGCCGCCTCTAACACCGAGGCGATCGCAAACGTCCTTATTCCCGCCGGTGTCCCCGCCATCTGCGGCGAAGAGGGCCTCTGCCGCGGCTGCGGCGTGGCGACGCTCTCCATCAGCTACTATGATCTCGGCGTGACCACCGGCAAGATGGCCGCGAAGATCCTGAAGGGCGAGGCCAATATCTCCGAAATGCCCGTCGAATACACCGACGCGACCCCGAAGTACAACGCTTCCGTCTGCGAGCAGCTCGGCATCACCCCGCTCGATGGCTACGAGGCGATCGACGGCTGAATCTGACACTTTGACCGGTCACGGGCATTCACCCGTGACCGGCGGAACTGCAAAAACCGTTTGCCCCTGCAATCGGCCGATAACCGGAACCCTTTGCCGGTCGATTGCAGGCGCAGACTGACAAGGAGAATGATTATGAGCTTCCTCTCTGCGCTACTCAATTCGCTGCCCGGCGCGGCGGCCCAGGGCCTCATCTGGGGCCTGATGGCCATCGGCGTCTACATCACCTTCCGTATTCTGGACGTTGCGGATCTGACCGTCGACGGCTCCATCGCCACCGGCGGCGCGGCCGCCGTCATGCTCATCCGCGCGGGGGTAAACCCGTGGCTGGCCCTGCTGTGCGCGTTTGCCTGCGGTATGCTGGCAGGCTTCGTGACGGGCATGTTCCACACCAAATGCGGCATCCCCGCGATCCTCTCCGGCATTCTGACGCAGCTCGCACTCTACTCCATCAACCTGCGCATCATGGACAGCAAGGCCAATCAGGCCGTCGGCGTGGATAAATATCCGCTGATGGTCTCGCAGCGCTATGTGCGCGAGCTGAGCCTGAAAAATCCGCTTCCGATCCTGCTTCTTTTCACGTTTGCCGTGATCGCGCTTCTGTACTGGTTCTTCGGTACGGAGCGCGGCTGCGCCATCCGCGCCACCGGCGCGAACCAGAACATGGCCCGTGCGCAGGGCATCAACACGAACGCGAACGTCGTTTTCGGCCTCATGCTCTCCAACGGCCTTGTCGCCCTGTCCGGCGCGCTGCTCGCGCAGTTCCAGGGCGCGGCGGATGTGAACATGGGCCGCGGCGCGATCGTCATCGGCCTGGCTGCCGTCATCATCGGCGAGGTCATTTTCAGCAAGCTCTTTACGAACTTCGGCCTCAAGCTGCTGGCCGTGTCGATCGGCGCGGTGATCTACTATTTCGTGCTCCAGATCGTCCTGCAGCTCGGCCTCAACACGAACGACCTCAAGCTCATCACGGCGCTGATCGTCGCGCTGTTCCTGGCCATCCCGTACTGGAAGGGCAAGATGTTCCGCGGCAAGGCAAAAAAGGAGGAAACACACCATGCTTGAACTCATCAATGTGTGCAAGACCTTTAACCCCGGCACCGTCAACGCAAAGACCGCGCTGAACGATCTGAACCTGACTCTCAACGACGGCGATTTCGTCACCGTCATCGGCGGCAACGGCGCGGGCAAGTCGACCATGCTGAACGCCATCGCGGGCTCCTTCCAGATCGACAGCGGTAAGATCGTCATCGACGGCACCGACGTCACCGGCCTGCCGGAGCATAAGCGCGCGGCCTTCCTCGGCCGTGTGTTCCAGGACCCGATGATGGGCACCGCGCCCACCATGCAGATCGAGGAGAACCTGGCCCTTGCCGCCCGCCGCGGGCAGCACCGCGGACTCCGCTGGGGCATCACCAAGGCTGAGCGCGCCGAATACCAGAAGCGGCTGCACGCGCTGGATCTCGGCCTGGAGGACCGGATGACCGCGAAGGTCGGCCTGCTCTCCGGCGGCCAGCGGCAGGCGCTGACGCTTCTGATGGCGGCCCTGCAGCAGCCGAAGCTGCTGCTGCTCGACGAGCATACCGCGGCCCTCGACCCGCGTACGGCGGCCAAGGTCCTCGACCTGTCCGACCGCATCGTGCAGGAGCACGGGCTGACCACGCTGATGATCACCCACAACATGAAGGACGCCATCGTTCACGGCAACCGCCTCATCATGATGAACGAGGGCCACATCATCCTCGATATCGAGGGTGAGGAGAAAAAGAAGCTCACGAAGCAGGACCTGCTCGAAAAGTTCGCCGAGGTGGCGGGCACGCAGGTCGAGTCCGACGAGGTGCTCCTGAGCTGACGCGCGGACATCCCGACCCGATCGGATATTGAGAAAAAATCTCCGGCGCCTGAACGCACAGGCGCCGGAGATGTTTCTTTTCCTTCCGTTTTCTGCCGCGCATTTCCGCCCGTGCAGCAGCACCCACGAAAACCACCAAATAACGGGCAGAAAGTTTGTGCAGTTTTTTTGTCGGAAACCGCACACAAACGCCGAAATTTATGTTAACCTTTTCA
>OLVY01002510.1_pt1 | contig 10003 bp, 9 predicted proteins | sample 1674261 | NCBI WGS metagenome assembly OLVY01 (sample SAMEA103958155, study PRJEB25191) | human gut metagenome | biome: human-associated habitat [ENVO:00009003]; feature: intestine environment [ENVO:2100002]; material: feces | place: Germany | collected 2013/2015
AAGCCCGGTCAGAAAGGAGATCTTTCACTATGGGAGATCGTATTTATAATTTTTCCGCAGGCCCTTCCATGCTTCCGCTGGAGGTGCTGCAAAAAGCAGGTGCCGAGATCACCAATTACCACGGCTGTGGGATGTCCGTCATGGAGATGAGTCATCGCTCCAAGGTATTCCAGGACATTTTTGACCAAACCCAGGAGCGGTTCCGCCGTCTGATGAATGTTCCGGAGGATTATGAGATCTTGTTCCTCCAGGGCGGCGCTTCCACCCAGTTCTCCGCCATCCCCATGAACCTGATCGGCAAGACAGGCAAAGCGGACTATGCGGTGACCGGCAACTTTTCCAACATCGCTTACGAAGAAGCTCAGAAGTACGGCAAGATCAATCTGGCCGCCTCCTCTGCCGACCGGAACCACACCTATATTCCCACCCAGAGTGAATTGAAGCTGGACCCGGAGGCAAGCTACTTTTATTACTGCGCAAATAACACCATCTATGGCACGGAGTGGCAGTACGTCCCCGAAACCGGTGACGTGCCCCTGGTGTGCGATATGTCCTCGGACATTGCCAGCCGTGTGGTGGATGTGTCCCAATATGGCATCATCTACGCAGGCGCTCAGAAGAACCTGGCGCCTGCCGGTCTGACCATCGTCATCGTCAACAAGGCTCTGGCCGGTCACCACCTGCCGGATACCCCGTTGATGCTCCGTTATGATAAGATGATCGAAAAGCACTCCATGTATAACACGCCTCCCTGCTGGTGCATCTATATGACCGGTCTGGTGCTCAAGTATCTGGAAAACGACATCGGCGGTCTTGCCAACATGCAGAAGATCAACGAAGCCAAGGCCAAAGTGCTGTACGACTATCTGGACGGTCAGGGCTTCTTCACGAATCCTGTGGAGCACCGCTACCGCAGCACCATGAACGTCACCTTCACCAGCCCCAATGCAGATCTGGACAAGAAGTTCTGCGCCGAAGCTGCAGAAGCAGGCTTCGTGAACCTGAAGGGCCATCGTCTGGTGGGCGGCATGCGCGCTTCCATCTACAACGCAATGCCTGCCGAGGGCGTGGATAAGCTGGTGGACTTCATGGAGAAGTTCCGCAAGGAGAACGCGTAAAACCCTCTCAGCCTCACTTCGTTCGGCAGCTCCCCCGAGGGGGGAGCTTTTTATCAGAGGGACAACTTGATCGAACCCGCTTTCTAAGCTCGCCCTTCGGGAGAGCTGGCACGGCGCAAGCCGTGACTGAGAGGGTTCCTGTATAATAGAAGGGAAATCTGGACTATGTACACCATCAAAACTTTGAACGCCATCAGCCCGGTGGGTCTGGCAAAGCTGAACAACAAGCAGTTTGACGTGGCTGTGGACACCGATGCCCCGGACGGCATCCTCGTTCGCAGCGCCGACATGCTGAATACCGCCTTCAACGACAATCTTCTGGCCATCGCCCGCGCCGGTGCCGGCGTGAACAACATCCCGCTGGACCGCTGCAGTGAGCAGGGCATCGTGGTGTTCAACACCCCCGGTGCCAACGCCAACGCTGTGGCCGAGCTGGTCATCGGCGCGCTGGTGTCCGGCAGCCGCAATGTACCGGACGCTGTGCAGTGGGCGCAGGGCCTGAAAGGCAGCGCCACCCTGGCCAAGGATGTGGAGAAGGGCAAAAAGCAGTTTGTCGGCCCGGAACTGCGCGGCAAAACCATCGGTGTAATCGGCCTGGGTGCCATTGGTGCCCGCGTCGCCAACGCCGCCGTTGCCCTGGGCATGGAAGTTTTGGGCTATGACCCATACATTTCCATTGACGCTGCATGGAGCCTGTCCCGCAGCGTACAGCACTGCGTCACCCTGGGCGATATGCTGCCCCGCTGCGACTACCTGACCATCCATGTCCCCTACCTGCCTACGACCCGCCACACCATCAACGCCCAGACGCTGGCGATGTGCAAGGACGGCGTGCGCGTGCTGAACTTTGCCCGCGGTGAGCTGGTGGACAACGCCGCACTGCTCGACGCACTGAACAGCGGCAAGGTCGCGCAGTATTTCTGCGACTTCCCCACCGAGGAGCTGCTGGGCGTCAAGGGCGTCTGCTGCACGCCGCATCTGGGTGCCAGCACGCCGGAAAGCGAGACGAACTGCGCCGTGATGGCCGCCGCCGAGCTGAGCGACTACCTGAAAAACGGCAACATCGCCCACAGCGTCAACCTGCCGGATGTCAGCCAGCCGCGTGTGGGAGGCCGCCGTATCTGCATCATCCACAAGAACGCCCCGGGCGCGATCTCGGCCATCACGAGCATTTTGACCGAAGCGCACCTGAACATTGAAAACATGGTGAACAAGGGCAAAAAGGATGTCGCCTATACCCTGCTGGACGTGACGGGCAATGTCACCGATGACCTCGCCGTCAAGCTGGGTGCGATTGAACCCGCCATCCGCGTGCGCGTGCTGTAAAAGCATCAACTTTGCGAAATCTCCCCTGCAGAACCAATCAGCAGGGGCTTTTTTGTGGATGATCACAATGAAATAGAATGAATCGCTCGCGGAGACGCGGGCGGTTTTTGTTCTCTTTGCCCAAAAACCAAACAAAACGGAACAATCGCCCGAATACGGCTTTTTTTGCGGTGGGTTTTATGGTAGAATCAATGAGAACTCAAAAAATGCAGGGGGAGGGCCGCAGCATGACCAACGCGCCGAAAACCGTATTAGCCATCCATGATCTGCCGGGCTTTGGCCGGGCGGCGCTGTCGGTCATCGTGCCGGTGCTCTCGACGCTGGGCGTGCAGACCGTGGCACTGCCTACGGCGGTGCTGTCCACCCACACGGGGGGCTTAGGCACCCCGGCTAAGCTGGCCAACCCCGGTTACGGCCCCGCGGCACTGGAGCATTATCATCGGCTGGGCGTGAAATTTGACTGCATCTACTCGGGCTATCTGGCGGACGCCGCGCAGGCAAAGCTCGTAGAACAGGCGTTTGAGCTGTGGCCCCGCGCGTTCAAGGTCGTGGACCCGGTGCTGGGCGACGGAGGGCGGCTGTACAGCGGCCTGGGGGCCGACATGGTGCCCGCTATGTATAGTCTGTGCAGCAAGGCGGATCTGATCGTCCCCAATGTGACCGAGGCCGCGCTGCTGCTGGGCGACCCGCTGCCCGGTGTGGGCAGTGCCGAGCAGGCCGCCGCACAGGCGGCCCGGCTGACCCGCGTAGCGCCGCAGGTCGTTGTGACTGGCGTGACGGGCATCGGCGGCGGACGCTACATAGGCTGTGTGGGCGCGGCCCGCGGCGGCGAGGGCTATGCCGTAAAAACGCCGCTGCAGCCGCGGATGTTCCACGGCACGGGCGATATTTTTGCCGCCGTGCTCGTCGGGCGCATTTTGCGGGGCAACGTCCCCCAGGCTGCCGTACAGGCAGCTGCCGCCTTCGTAGCCGAGTGCATCAGGCAGACACCCGAGGGAGCCGACGAGCGGCTGGGCGTCTGGCTGGAGTACGCCCTGCCGAAACTGCGGCAGGAGTAAGACCATGAGACTGCCGCGAGACAAGGATGTCCTTGAAAACGCCCGAGCGCTGCGAAAAAGCATGACGCGGGAGGAACGCCATCTGTGGTATGATTTTCTGCGCGGATATTCGCCGCGCTTTGTACGGCAGAAGGTTGTAGGACGTTATATTCTGGATTTTTATTGCGATGCGGCAGGTCTGGCGATAGAGCTGGACGGCAGCCAGCATTATGAAGCGGCAGGACAGTTGCACGATGCACAGCGCACGGAATATCTGGAGGGCTTCGGAATCAGAGTGCTGCGGTTTTCCAATCTGGATGTGATGCAGCATTTTGAGGGTGTATGCCGTGTGATTGATAACGCCGTGAAAAGCCTCCCCTAGAGGGGAGGTGGCCGAAGGCCGGAGGGGTGGCCGGGAGCCGACCTATGAACGGCGTGCCGCCCGGCCCCTCACCCGGCGCTGCGGCGCCACCCTCCCCCAAGGGAGGGCTAAAGTTTATAGAACGAGGACTTGTAAATTTATGCCAACCTTAAACATTGTACTGGTCGAGCCGCAGATCCCGCAGAACTCCGGCAATATCGCGCGGACCTGCGCGGTGACGGGAGCGCGGCTGCATATAGTCGGCCCGATGGGCTTTACCATCGACGACAAAAAATTAAAGCGCGCCGGGCTTGACTATTGGCACCAGCTTGATATAACATATTATCAAGATCAGGCGGACTTTTTTGCCAAAAACAGTGGTCCGTTTTTCTACTTCACGTCCAAGGGCCCGCGCCGCCATGTGGATGTGACCTACCCCGACGGCGCGTATCTCGTCTTTGGGCGCGAGGATGCCGGTCTGCCCGAGGAGCTGCTGGCTGCGCATGAGGCCGACTGCGTGCGTATGCCGATGCGCAGGGGCGAGCGCTGCCTGAACCTGTCCAACGCGGTGGCAGTGGGCGTGTACGAAGCATTGCGTCAATGGGATTTTGCCGGTTTGGAGACCCACGGGCAGTTGACCCGATACGAATGGAGTGAGGATGTAAAATGAGCAAGATAGGTTTTCTGACAGATTCCTGTTCCGACATTCCGCAGGAGCTTGCGGATAAGTACGGCATCGAGGTCGTGGGCTTCCCTATCAACCTTGACGGTGTGGAGTACATGGAGCGCAAGGACTTTACCAACGACCAGTTTTACCAGATGATGCGCGACGCCCAGGGCGTGCCCACCACCGCCGCTATCACCCAGCTGCAGTTCTGCGATATTTACGCCCGCTATGCGGACGAGGGCTACACCGACCTGGTGTACCTGAGCATCAACGCGGGCGGCTCCAGCACCTACAACAACGCCGTCAAGGCCATGGAGCTGCTGGAGGAGGAGCGCCCCGGCTACACGATGAAGATTCAGGTCATCGACAGCCACACCTACTCGATGCCCTACGGCTGGTATTTCTGTGAGTGCGCCCGCAAGGTGCGCAACGGCGGTGAGCTGGCCGCCTGCGTGGCCGAGCTGAAGCAGAAGCTGGACTGCGTTGAGATCTGTCTGGCCGCTTACAGCCTGAAGCAGATGAAGAAGTCGGGCCGCGTCAGCGCCGCCGCCGCTGTGGTCGGTGACCTGCTGGGCATCCGCCCCATCATCAGCCTGAATGCGGGCGTCTCCAAGGTCGAGAGCAAGGTCCGCGGCGACGCCGCCGTGCCCGCTGCCATGATCAAATGGGTGGAGAGCCGCGTCGATTCGATGAAGGACACGCCCTACATGGTGGCCTACACATCCAGCACCGCCAAACGTGACGAGCTGGTCAAGCTGTGCAAAAAGGCGTTTGGCCATGCACCGCTGATCGTGTTCCAGCTCGGCGGCGTTGTCAGCGCCAACACCGGCCCCGACGGCATTGCCATCGTCTACGAGGGCAAGCCCCGCAATCTCGAGGCTTATGCGCCGGAGCTGCCGTAACGGTGTTGTAGGGGCGGATGCTTGCATCCGCCCGCGGGGCGTCGAGGATACCGCCCCCTACAATACGATTGCACCGTAAGGGCCGGGTATGCCAGGCCCTCAGCATTCTCGTAAGAGACCGTCCGCCCTGCAGGGCAGCGTCTGGCACGGCGGTGATTGCTAAAGTAAAGAAATTTTCCCCGCAGGTCTTGCAACGGCCTGCGGGTTTTGTTATAATTTAGGTTTGTTGAGCAACTTAGGATTTTAGGCTCCGCTGCCGGCTGCTGGTCGGCAGCGCAAACCCCGCAAGGCTGGCGGTCTTGCGTGTGGTCAAAATCTATCCGCCGGAGTATTGTATGAATATGAAAAATCTGTCCGTCCGTCGCCTTGTGCGCTGCGCTGTCATTGCGGCTGTCTATGTGGTCGTCTGCCTTGTGCTGGCCCCGTTCAGCTACGGCGCGGTGCAGGTCCGCGTGGCCGAGGCCCTCTGCCTGCTGCCGGTGTTCGGCGCCGAGTATATCGTCGGCGTCACGCTGGGCTGCTTTTTGGCAAATCTGCTCGGCTCCACCGTCGTTGACGTGGTGTTCGGCACGCTGGCGACCCTGCTGGCCTGCCTTGTGACCTACAAGCTGCGCGACATCCGAGTGAAAGGGCTGGCCATTCCGGCATCCCTGCCGCCCGTTGTCTTTAATATGATCATTGTCGGCGCATTCGAGATCACCTTCTTCTTCTCGGACGGCGCACCCACGGCGATGCTGGCGGTGTTCAATGCCGTTACTGTCGGCATTGGCGAGCTCATCAGCTGCACGATTCTGGGTGTGGCGCTCGTCAAGCTGATCGAAAGCAACGCGGGTCTGAACAAAATTTTTACAGAAGAATAACGAGGTAACATCTATGTGCCCGGAACTGATTTTGTGGGATTGGAACGGTACCCTGCTCGATGATGTCGATCTCTGCGTGGACGCGCTCAACCGTCTGCTGGCAGGATTCGGCTACCCGCAGCGGTATGACCACGAGCGGTACCGGGCTATTTTTGGCTTTCCCATCGAGGAATATTACGTCCGCGCGGGGTTTGACTTTACAAAGCACAGCTTTGCAGAGCTGGCCGAAAAATACATGGAGGACTACGTCCCCGCCAGTGCGGCCTGCCCGCTGGCAGACGGCGCCATTGACGCGCTGGAGGCGTTTAAGGCCGCGGGGCTGCGGCAGGTCATTCTGTCGGCCAGCAATCTGGACACGCTGCGGCGCCAGACCGACGAGCGCGGCGTGACGGGCTATTTTGACCGTCTGCTGGGTCTGGGCGACATCTACGCCAAGAGCAAGGTCGAGGTCGGGCTGGCCTATTTAAAGGAAAACGGCTTTGACCCGGCACGCGCCGTCATGATCGGCGATTCCGTCCACGACTATGAGGTTGCACAGGCGCTGGGCGTGCGCTGCGTTTTGCAGTCCGGCGGCCACCAGTCGCCGGAAAAATTGAGGGAAACGGGCGCACCGGTTGTAAAGGGATTGCGCGAAGCCGCGGCGCTGATTTTGGAATAAGAGCTTACGGGAGGCTGTAGGGACGTCGAGGACGCCGCCCCCTGCAAACAACTGCCCGCCGCTATGATGCGGGTCGATGTGAGCATCGACCCCTACAACAGAGGAGCAACACAATGTCTGACCGCATAAAAGGCTCCGCCTTGACGATGGGCGGCGCGGCGTGCTGGGGCGTTTCGGGCTGCATGGGGCAGTACCTGTTCACCCGCGAGGGGATGGATTCGACCTGGCTCGTGCCCATCCGGCTGTTTCTGGCGGGGCTGATCCTGTGCGGATTCTTTTTTATAAAGGACCGCAAAACGCTTTTTGACCCGTGGAACGTCAGGAAAAATCCGTGCAACGCCATTGACCTGGTGGTCTACGGTTTGGCGGGCGTCAGCTGCTGCCAGTTCACCTACTTTCTGACAATCCAGCTGTCCAGCGCAGGCATGGGCACGATTTTACAGGACGTCTCCCCCGTCATCATCCTGCTGGTCGTCTGCATCCAGCAAAAGCGCGGCCCCCGCGTGTTTGAGGTCTGTTCGATTTTGCTGGCGCTGGTCGGCGTGTTCCTCATCACGACCCACGGCAGCCTGACGGGGCTGGCCGTCAGCCCGGCGGCGCTGGTCTCCGGCATCGTCAGTGCCTGCTGCGTCGCCATCTACACGATGTGGCCGAAAAAATTGCAGGAGCAGTACCCCACCCCGATGCTGCAGGGCTGGGCGTTTTTGATGGGCGGCATCATGTTTTCGCTCATCTTTCGCCCGTGGCAGATTGACTATGTGCCGACGGCGATGGGCGTGTTCGGCATCTTTATCGTGGTTGTGCTGGGCAATGTGCTGGCGTTCAGTCTGTACATGTCGGGTGTGCCGCTCATCGGCCCGCAGAAGGCGAGCCTCTACAGCTTTGCCGAGCCGGTCACGGCGGCCATCATCAGCACGCTGGTGCTGGGCTCGCCCTTTACGCTGTGGGATGCGCTGGGCTTCGGCTGTATCTTTTTGATGCTGGTGCTGCTGAGCCTGCCCGCAAAACAGAAAAATTAAATATATTACGAAATACACCCGCGCAGGTTTGACACGAACCCCTGTGCGGGTGTATTATAGTATCATGTGTAAAACTATATAAAACCACTATTAGCCGCACCTCTACACGCGGCGGAAAATACAGGGGAACTGTTATGTCTTTTTTTGAAAAACTGTTCGGCTCTTTCTCGGACAAGGAACTCAAGCGCATCAACCCGCTCAAGGACAAGGTCCTTGCCCTTGAGCCGGAGATGGCCAAGCTGACCGACGAGGAACTGCAGGCCAAGACCACCGAGTTCAAAGAGCGCCTTGCCAAGGGTGAGACCCTCGACGACTTGCTGCCGGAGGCGTTCGCCGTCTGCCGCGAGGCCGACTGGCGCGTGCTGGGCATGAAGCCCTACCCCGTGCAGATCATCGGCGGCATCGTGCTGCACCGCGCCTGCATCGCCGAGATGCAGACCGGTGAAGGCAAGACGCTGGTCGCTACCATGCCCACCTACCTGAACGCCCTGACCGGCGAGGGCGTGCATGTTGTCACCGTCAACGATTACCTGGCCCGCCGCGACTCCGAGTGGATGGGCAAGGTCTACCGCTTCCTGGGTCTGACCGTCGGTCTGGTTGTCCACGGTGTCGAGGCCGGGGACCGCAAGAAGGCCTACGAGGCCGACGTCACCTACGGCACGAACAACGAGTTCGGCTTTGACTACCTGCGCGACAACATGGTCGTCTACAAGGCCAACATGGTGCAGCGCGGCCATGCGTTTGCCATCGTGGACGAGGTCGACTCCATCCTGATCGACGAGGCCCGTACCCCGCTGATCATCAGCGGCAAGGGCGAGGATTCCAGCGTGATGTACAAGCGCGCGGACGACTTTGCCAAGACGCTGAAAAAGAGTGTTATCGTCGAGTTGGACGACAAGGTCGAGGCCGAGGAGCAGGTAGACGGCGATTACGTCGTGGACGAAAAGCGCAAGACCGCTACCCTGACCGAGTCCGGCGTCAAGAAGGCCGAGGCGTTCTTCCACGTCGAGAACCTGGCCGACGCCGACAATATGTCGCTGCGCCATTACATTGACGGTGCGATCAAGGCCCGCGGCGTTATGCACCGCGATACCGACTATATCGTCAAAGACGGTGAGGTCATCATCGTTGACGAGTTCACGGGCCGTCTGATGTATGGCCGCCGCTTCAACGACGGCCTGCATCAGGCCATCGAGGCCAAAGAAGGTGTGACCGTTGCCGCCGAGAGCAAGACGCTGGCCACCGTCACCTTCCAGAACTACTTCCGCATGTACAAAAAGCTGTCCGGCATGACCGGTACAGCCTCCACCGAGGCCGATGAGTTCAGCGAAATCTATGGCCTGAACATTGTCAGCATCCCCACCAACAAGCCCCGCGCCCGCAAGGACCTGCCGGACAGCGTGTACAAGACCGTCAACGGCAAGTACAACGCCGTCATTGAGCAGGTCGCCGAGTGCCACGCCAAGGGTCAGCCTGTCCTGGTCGGCACCGTCAGCGTCGAAAAGAGCGAGGCGCTGTCCAAGCTGCTGAAAAAGAAAGGCATCGAGCACAACGTCCTGAACGCGAAGCAGCATGAGCGAGAGGCCGAGATCGTCGCGCAGGCCGGCAAGCAGGGCGCGGTCACCATCGCCACCAACATGGCGGGCCGCGGTACCGATATTATGCTGGGCGGCAACGTGACCTACATGGCCAAGGCGGCCCTTAAAAAGGAACTGTCCAAGGAGCTGACCGCCAACCTGGCAGAGCTGAAGGATGCCTATGAGCATGAGAAGGCCCGCGCCAAGGCCAGCGGCACCGAGCTGCCTACCCCGCCGGAGGCCGGTATTGATGCCAAACTCGAGATGCTGATGACCGAGTGCGACGGCCACGCCGAGACCGAGGACGCCGAAATTCTCCATGCCCGCAAGCGTTTTGAGGAACTGTGCGAGGAATTTACCCCCGAGGTCAAGCGCGAGGCGGAGATTGTCCGCAATGCGGGCGGCCTGTTCATCATCGGCACCGAGCGCCACGAGAGCCGCCGTATCGACAACCAGCTGCGCGGCCGTGCAGGCCGTC
>OLVY01002511.1_pt1 | contig 10002 bp, 9 predicted proteins | sample 1674261 | NCBI WGS metagenome assembly OLVY01 (sample SAMEA103958155, study PRJEB25191) | human gut metagenome | biome: human-associated habitat [ENVO:00009003]; feature: intestine environment [ENVO:2100002]; material: feces | place: Germany | collected 2013/2015
AAGGCAAAGCCACGCCCGGCGATTTCGTCCTATCCTTGTCGGCAGACAAGAAGCTCGGTGAGGAAGGTTACGCCATCAAGATAACCGACCGTGTAGCCATCTCCGCTCCCACCCCGACCGGTCTTTACTGGAGCACACGCACACTCCTGCAACTGGCGGAACAAAATCAGGAACGCTCACTCCCGCAAGGAACGATTCGTGATTATCCCGATTATCCGCTTCGCGGTTTCATGATAGACTGTGGCCGTAAGTTCATTCCGATGGCTTATCTGCAGGACTTGGTGAAAATCATGGCTTACTACAAAATGAACACCCTGCAAGTCCATCTGAACGATAATGGATTCAAGCAATACTTCGAACACAACTGGGACAAGACTTACGCTGCCTTCCGACTGGAATCGGAGACTTATCCGGGATTGACAGCCCGTGACGGCTCGTACTCCAAGAAAGAATTCATCGACTTCCAGAAACAGGCGGCATCCAACTTCGGTTGGTGCCGCCTGTCTTTTCGTTATAAGAGCGCTATAGTTTCATCCGGGAACTGCTTCTGGTAGTAGGTCACCTTCCACCGGATATTTTCCGGTTCCACCGGCGCAAAGTGGAGCGAGGAACAGGCGGTGCGGGTATCACCCTGCTGCTTTCCGCTCACAAAGATCGCCGTTGGGCCGTCTGCCCCGCCGATGATGCCAATGGCTCCATCTTCCGTGGGTGCGTCGCTTTTCCGGATGGGCTTATCACTAGAGGCGCAGTCGTTTACCTGCACCCAGCCGGTGGTCACGGCGGGGGTCAGGGTGTAAGTCATTTCCACAAATTCCCGGGGCCATTCCATGGGCGGCCCCATGTGGGGGAGGTCATTCTCCGGCAGCCGGGCCGGTTTCAGGTCTTTGACCGTCAGCACGCAGGGCACACCGGTGACGGGGTGGGCAAACTCCACGGCCTTTCCGGGCGCTGCCGTGAACTGCACCGCTTCGGCAGGCTGTTCCCGCTGGGTGAGAGTCAGTGTCAGGCTGGTGATGTGGGCCGGCCTGCGCTTTGTCGCCCAGGGAAAGCTCCACTGCCGGAGATCCCAGCCTTGTTCCGGGTCAAGCCCGTAGTGCTTCACGATGTCCCGCGCCGCCTGTTCACCGCTGCAAACGATCTCCTCTTCGGAGCGGAGGGGGTTATAATATTCCCCGGCACCGCGGCTGTACTCCACGGTTTTGCCGTTGATGGCTACACTTGGCAGATAGTCAAAAGAACCAAACGGGTCCTCGGCTTCGGCCAGTTCGACAACTTCCGGCGGGCATTCGTCAATATCCATCCCTTCATAAGCGGCCAACTTCTGGTAATGCGCTTCGATCGCTTCACGCTCCACCCGGCGGCAGATGTCTACAACCAGCCCTTTTCCACAAAGGTAAATCGCCGGGATGATGAAATGCTGCCCGCCCCACGCCGAGTGTGCCCCGCAGGACACTTCCTGCCCGGGGCGGCCCCGATGCGGGCGGTGACAGCCCGGATTGTCCTCAAAATAAACCTTCCACTCCATCTGCGTTCCACCTTTCTGCTCAATTTTTCTCTATTGTAGCGCAGAGGGATTTTTCCGTCAACCGACGCTTTTTCGCCAGGTGCCGCTCATATCCTGCCGCCTGTCCGAATAGACTGTTTCCGAGAAGCAGACGCAGAAGGTGCGGCCTTGCCGCCCGGTGCGGACGGGAGAGAGGAGAGAGCAATTTGGAAAAACAGGAGTGTTTGGAAGCCACTGTCTGCCGGGAGATCGGGGCACGCACCGGCGGGGAGATCCTGATTGGCGTGGTGGGGCCGGTGCGCACGGGCAAGAGCACCCTCATCAAGCAGTTTATGGAAAAGCTGGTGCTGCCAGCCATCGGCCCGGAGGACGCGAAGCTCCGCGCCCGCGATGAGCTGCCCCAGTCGGCAGCGGGGCGCACCATCATGACCACCGAGCCCAAGTTCATCCCGGAGTCGGCGGTGCCGCTGGCGCTGGAGGGCGGGGGAGAGTGCAGCATCCGGCTCATCGACTGCGTGGGCTACATGGTGGAGGGAGCCATGGGCCACGAGGAGAATGACAAGCCCCGGATGGTCAAAAGCCCCTGGTTCGACGAGGAGATCCCCTTCGACCTCGCCGCCGAGACCGGCACCCGCAAGGTCATCCGAGACCACTCCACCATCGGCATCGTCGTCACCACCGACGGCACCATCAGCGAGATACCCCGCGAAAACTACATCCCGGCAGAAAAGCGGGTCATCGACGAGCTGGAAGCGCTGGGCAAGCCCTTCGTCATCCTGCTCAACAGCACCCACCCCGACGCCCCCGAGACAAGAGCGATGGCGGCGGAAATGGAAGAGAGCTATGGCCGGACCGTTCTGCCTGTGAGTTGCCTCGACCTCGACGAGGCGCAGCTGGGCGAGATTTTGCAAAAAGTGCTCTACGAGTTCCCGGTTAGGGAGCTGGATTTCGCCCTGCCCCGCTGGGTGACGATGTTGGACAAAGGCCACTGGCTTCAGACCGAAGTATACACAGCGGCTATGCAGCTCTCCGAGAAAATTTCCCGGATGAAGGACGTCTCCGACTCCGGCCGGGCGGCGTTGGATTGCGAGGCGGTGGAAAATGCCGCCCTCAGTGGGATGAACCTCGCCGACGGTGTGGTCCGCATCACGGTGCTGCTCAAGCCCGAGGTGTTTTATAAGGTGCTCAGCGAGCAGACGGGCCTCGAAATCGGCGACGAAGCCGGGTTGATGCCCTGCATCATCGAGCTGGCCAAAGCCAAGCGCGCCTACGAGAAGATACGTAGTGCGATGGAGCAGGTGGAGGCCACCGGCTATGGTATCGTGATGCCGTCCATCGACGAGCTTTCGCTGGAACAGCCCGAGATCGTCCGGCAGGGCGGGCGGTACGGCGTCCGTCTCGAGGCCAGCGCGCCGTCCATCCACATGATGAAAGCTGTCATCCACACCGAGCTGAGTCCCATCGTCGGGACGGAGAAGCAGAGCGAAGACCTCGTGCAGAGCCTTTTGAAGGATTTCGAGGACGACCCCGTCCGCCTGTGGGAGTCGAACATCTTCGGCAAGAGCCTCCACGAGCTGGTCAACGACGGCCTGCAGAACAAGCTGCTCCATATGCCGCAGGAGGCCCGGGGCCGTTTGCAGGAGACGCTGGAACGGGTCATCAACGAGGGCTGTACCGGACTCATCTGTATCCTGATCTAACAAAAAGTCCGCTGCACGAAACCAACGTGCAGCGGACTTTTGTGCTATTTCTCTTCTTCGGTCAATTTGGTGATGAGCATCTGATAAATCTCATTGCCCTTCAAAATGAACTGCTTTTTTACCATCTCAGCGCTCAGCCGGTCGGGAGTGCCGATGTCCAGACAGAACAGCTCACTGTCCAGAGCCTTCACCTGACAGCGCACGGAGCAATGGCCGTCGGCTTTTTCGCTGATGCGGGCGCTGTACTCGGCTTCCTTACGCGCCCAGGTCTGGCTGCGCAGCACGGCGGCGACCGCCTTTTCCCGCACACTGCGGGGCAGGTCGTAGGCCAGCTCCTGCGCCACTTTCCGGCCCTTGTCGGTGATGGTGTACCGGTCGCTGTCCGCCGTCACGAGCTGCTGCCTGGCGATGTCGTCCAGGCAGGAGCCGATCTCAAAATAATTTACCAAAGCCTCTTCCATCAGGGCGTTTTCGATCTCCGTCCGTGTGATAGGCCCGGCGTTCTTGACAAGATAACACAGCAGCAATCGTATCTCGGTGCTGTTGGTCAGTCCACCGGGACGCACACCGGCGGTAAAAGCATCGTTGGCGGCCATTGTTACTCCCATCTCCCGTGTTCTATAGTATTAACTATAGTATAAAGGGTTTCACGCCGGATTGCAAGCCATGACCGAAAAATCCGTCTCGATGCGTTTGTGGCTTTCGGGGGTGGAGTAGAGCCAGTGATCGAGGTGGCCCTCGGTGATGAAGTACCGCAGCTCGAAGCGGTGGCTCTGGCTGAGGGCATGGTTGACGATGACGAGCTTTATCTTCATCTTCTCGGGCAGGATGTTCTTGATGTAGACGCTCACAGCCTGCCCGGGGCGTAGGTCGGGACAGCTCTCGGCGAGGCCCGCGAGGTTGGGCGCGATCTCGATGAAGGTGCCGTACTCTTCCACGCTCCGCACGATGCCCACCACCGTTTCGCCCACCGTAAAGGCGGCAGCATTCTCGGCCCAGGTACCCAGCAGCTCCCGGATGGTCAGCACGAACCGTCCCTGTGCGTCCCGGCTCTTGATGGCGCAGAGTATCTGCTGCCCTACGCTGACCCGGTCGGCAGGGGAGGAGATACGGCTCACCGACATACAGTCGATGGGCAGAAGGGCGCTGATGCCGCAGCCTACGTCACAGAACGCGCCGAAGGGCTCGATGTGGGTCACGATGCAGGGCAGGATGTCGCCGGGCTGGAGCTGGTCGAGGTATTCGGCCTTGCACATCCGCTGTGCTTCAGCGCGGGAGAGGCGGTAGACAGGCTGTCCGTTTTCGTCGGTGTCGATGCCCTCGATGACAAAACAGGTGGGCCGTCCTACCCGCGTCAGTACGGCGATGTCCCGTACGCTGCCGGTGTCGGCTCCGTCGGCGCACTGCCCGAAGGGCATTACAGCCCGGCAGCCGCCCAGCTCGAACCGGAGCTGACGCTGGGTGTCGAAGGCCAGCGCCGTGCTCTGCAAGATCTCGCGGCTGGCCATCGCGGCCCGCAGCTCGGCGGCGCTCAGGCGGGAAGCATTGCGGTAGTTGTTTTCGGTACGAAACGCTTGCATCATCTTTCATTCCTCTTTCTCTGATTTTTGGGTAGCATTGCAGCTATAAAACCATATGCAGCTGCATTTGCATTTTATACGAGTTTGGATTATACTATAGTTGTGTGTTCCTCTTTTGGACACACGGCCTGTACTATAAATGTGCAGACAGGAGGGATTCAATATGGATATTGCAGTCGGCGATACCATCCTCACCCGCAAACAGCACCCTTGCGGAGCAGCAAGCTTCGAGGTGCTGCGGGTGGGCATGGATTTCAAGATCCGCTGCATGGGCTGTGGCCGCGAGGTCATGCTGCCCCGGGCGAAGATCGAGAAGAACATCAAAAAGGTCATCAAATCGGGCCAGGAATAGCCCGGCGGCACAGCACATTCAGAAACTGTTTTGTAAGGAGAACTGCCTGATATGCCGAATCTGACTTCCCAAATGGAGGCCGTCTGCCGCCGGTTCGAAGAACTTTCTATCCGTCTCAATCAGCCCGAAACTGCCGCCGACCCGGCGCAGTTCCGCCGCCTGATGCAGGAGTACCATGAAGCACAGCCGGTGGTGGACGCTTACCACGCTCTCACCACTGCGCAGGACCACCTGGCACAGGCAAAAGCCCTGCTGGAAGGGGACGAGCCCCTCGATGCGGACTTTAAGGCTATGGTACAGCAGGAACTGAGCGAAAAAAGTCAGGATGTGGCAGAGCTGGAAAATAATCTCAAAATTTTGCTGCTGCCGAAGGACGTAAACGACGAGAAAAGCGTCATCATGGAGATACGCGCCGGTGCCGGCGGCGAGGAAGCTGCGCTGTTCGCCCACAGCCTCGTGCGGATGTACACCATGTACGTCCAGAGCCGGGGCTGGGAGATGGAGCTGCTGAACCTCAACGAGACGGAACTCGGCGGAACCAAAGAAGCCGTCTTTGCGGTCAATGGCCGGGGCGCCTACAACCGCCTCAAGTACGAGAGCGGTGTCCACCGGGTGCAGCGTGTACCGGAAACGGAGACGCAGGGCCGCATCCATACTTCGACGGCCACCGTGGCCGTGATGCCGCAGGCCGAAGAGGTTGACTTTGCGCTGGACATGAAGGACCTGCGCATCGACACCTTCCGCTCTTCGGGTGCGGGCGGCCAGCACATCAACAAGACGTCCAGCGCCATCCGCGTCACCCACATCCCCACCGGAACCGTGGTTGAGTGCCAGAACGAGCGCAGCCAGTTCCAGAACAAGGACAAGGCTCTGGAGATCCTGCGCAGCCGCCTGCTGGCCCAGAAGCAGAAGGAGCAGCAGGACGCCATCAACGCCGACCGCGCTGGTCAGGTGGGAACAGGGGACCGCAGCGAGAAGATACGCACCTATAACTTCCCGCAGGATCGCTGCACCGACCACCGGATCGGCCTGACGGTACACAATCTCGACAAGATCATGGACGGCAATCTGGACGACATCATCGACGCCCTCGCCACCCGTGAGCAGGCCGAGAAACTGCAAAAGTTAAACACATAAATATGCGTGAAATGCGCACGAAAAGCTGTAAAGAATAATTGCTTTACAGAAGAAAAGAGCGATGATTCGTATGAGTATCAATACTGAAGTCCGCCCGGCTGACGCAGAGGGCATTGCCCGCGCAGCCGAGCTTCTGCGGCAGGGCGAGCTGGTAGCCTTGCCTACCGAGACAGTCTACGGCATCGCGGCCGATGCCCGCAACGGCGAGGCCGTGAGCAAGATCTTTGTGGCGAAGGGACGTCCGCAGGACAATCCCCTCATCGTCCACGTCACAGGCCCTGAGATGTTGCACGGCCTCGTCAGCGAAGTGCCGGAACGCGCCCAGCTGCTGATGGCGGCGTTCTGTCCCGGCCCGCTGACCATCATCATGCCCCGCGGCCCCGAGGTGGCAGCGGAGTGCTGTGCCGGTCTGGATACCGTGGGCATCCGGATGCCCAGCCACCCGGTGGCACGGGCCGTCATCAAAGCCAGCGGCTGCGCTTTTGCGGCCCCGTCGGCCAACCTCTCCGGCAAGCCCAGCCCCACCAACGCACAGGACGTCTTTACCGATATGGACGGCCGGCTGCCCCTCATTCTGGACGGCGGCGAGTGCGACTGGGGCGTGGAGTCTACGGTCGTGTCGGTGGTGGGCGAAAAGCCCACTCTGTTCCGTCCCGGCCACATCACGCTGGAAGACCTCGAGCGTGCGCTGGGCGAGGAAGTGGAAGTCTCCAAGGCCATCCTCGAGAAGCTGCCGGAGGGTGCGGTCGTCCGCAGCCCTGGCATGAAGTATAAGCACTACGCTCCCAAGGCAGATGTGACCCTTCTGGATGGCACCTTCGAGCAGTTCAAAGCCTATGTGGATGCCCACGCCGCTGAGAATCCCAGCTGCCTCTGCTTTACCGGCGAGGCCGAAAAGCTGGGCGTACCCTGTGTGGAATATGGCCGGGAGGGCGACGGAGCCGACCAGGCAAAACACATCTTCCGCTCCCTGCGTGCGCTGGATGAGCAGGGCGATGCTGTGGTCTACGCCCGCTGTCCCCAGAAAGACGGCCTGTCCATGGCCGTCTATAACCGCCTCATCCGTGCGGCCGCGTTCCGGGTGATAAAGCTATGATGACGCTGGGCATCACCGGCCGCAGCGGCTGCGGCAAATCGACGGTCACGGCGGTGTTCGCGGCCCGGGGCATCCCGCTGGCCGACGCCGACCAGCTCTCCCGCGAGATCCTGCTTCCGGGTTCACCGCTGCTGCCCCAGCTGGCTGAGCGTTTCGGGGCAGATATTATAAAGGAAGACGGCACCCTTGACCGCCGCCTGCTGGCCGACCGCGCCTTTGCAACGCCCGAGGGGAAAGCTGCGCTCGACGCGCTGACCCACCCGGAGATCGTCCGCCGCATCCGCGCCGCCAAACAGGCCGCGCAGCAGGCGGGGGCGAAGCTCTTTGTGCTGGACGGCGCGGTCATCATCGGCACGGCGGCAGAGGCCGAGTGCGACAAGCTCTGCGTGGTCACGGCACCGTTTGAAGTCAGCGTGGAGCGCATCGCGGCCCGGGACGGCATCTCGCCTGAGATGGCCGCCCGCCGCCTCAACGCCCAGACGCCAGAGGCTGTGCTGACCGCCAAGGCAGACTACATCCTGCCCAACACCTCCACCCGTGAGGCGCTGGCGAAGGCAGCAAACGGGCTCTGTGACGCTCTCATCGGGGAGGGATGCCGCGCTTGAAAACGCTGTTCCGACTGCTGCGCAGACTGGTGGTGCTGGTCTGCATCGCGGCAGTGCTCCTGACGGCTCTGCCACCCCTCGCCCGGGAGGCCGACCGGCTGCTCTACCCCCGCAAATACAGCCGGCAGGTGGAGCAGTGGGCCGCAGAATACGAGCTCGACCCGCTGCTGGTCTATGCGTTCATCCGCACGGAGAGCGGCTTCGACCCCGCCGCCACTTCCAGCGTGGAGGCCCGGGGGCTGATGCAGATGACCGAGGAGACCTTTATCTGGCTGCGCAGCAAAATTGCGCCGGATGAGGGCCTGACCTTCGATGACCTCTACGACCCTGACGTCAGCATCCGCTTCGGCTGCTACTACATCCATCTCTGCATGGAGCGGTACGGCGGCGATGTGGCTACCGCTGCCGCCGCCTACCACAGCGGATGGGGGACAGTAGATAATCTGCTGCGGATGGAAGAGCATTCCTCCGACGGGCAGACCCTGAAAGGCTTCCCTTATAACCAGATGCACCATTACGTCGAAAAGATAACCGCCAGCTACGCCGTCTATACCCGGCTCTACGGCGGCTGAATCTCAACCAATGAAGAAGAACCGACAGGCCCAAAACCTGCGGGTCTTTGATAGATAACAAGTGTAAGAAAACAGAAAGGCAGGAGAGATCCTATGGCAGAAAAAACTCCGAACCAGCAGCTGGCTGAAAAGCTGCTGTTTAAGCCCGCTTACGTCGGCGACAAGTCCGCCGCCGTCAAGCAGGAGGCCCACGCATTCGCTGAGGGCTACAAGAAATTCCTCGACGCGGGCAAGACCGAGCGCGAGGTGGCTGCTGAGAGCGAGCAGATGCTCAAGGACGCAGGCTACCAGCAGTTCGACCCGAAGAAGACCTACGCCCCCGGCGACAAGGTCTATTTCAGCCAGCTGGGCAAGGCCATCGTGGCTTCCACCATCGGCACCCGCAGCTTCGAGGACGGCTTCCATCTGGTCATCGCTCACACCGACAGCCCCCGTCTGGACCTGCGCCCGACCCCGCTGTACGAGTCCGACCACTTCAGCTACTTCAAGACCCACTACTACGGCGGCATCCGCAAGTACCAGTGGGGTACCATGCCGCTGGCAATCCACGGCGTGTTCTCCCGCGCTGACGGCACCACCGTCTCTGTGAACGTGGGCGAGGACGAGAACGACCCCGTCTTCTGCATCACCGACCTGCTGCCCCATCTGGGCGCTGAGCAGAGCGAGCGCAAGCTGAGCGACGGCATCCGCGCCGAGGAGCTGAACATCCTCATCGGCTCCGACGCTGTGGACGACGAGGAAGTGAAGGAAGCTGTCAAGCTGAATACTATGATCCTCCTCAATGAGAAGTACGGCATCACCGAGAAGGATTTTGCACGCGCTGAAATCGAGATCGTCCCCGCTTATAAGTCCCGCGACGTCGGCTTCGACCGCTCCATGATCGGCGGCTACGGCCACGATGACCGCGTCGATGCATATCCCGCTCTGATGGCCGAGATCGCCACCAAGAATCCTGCCTTCACTACCGTCTGCGTCCTGACCGATAAGGAAGAGATCGGCTCTGACGGCGTCACCGGTATGCAGAGCATGTACGTCTTCCACTTCATGCAGGAGCTCTGCCGTACCGCCGGTCAGGACGACATCATTGCATTCCGCAACAGTGTCTGCCTGTCCGCCGACGTCACCGCTGCTTACGACCCGAGCTGGGCCAGCGCTTTCGAGCCGATGAACGGCACCTACGCAGGCCGCGGCATCGCGCTGTTCAAGTACACTGGCAGCCGCGGCAAGAGCGCTGCAAACGACGCTTCTGCCGAGCTGGTGGGCTATGTCACCCGCATGATGGATGCCGACGACGTTGCATGGCAGATCGGTGAGCTGGGCCGCCTCGACCTGGGCGGCGGCGGCACCATCGCAAAGTATGTTGCCAACCGCGGCATCCCCGTCATCGACATCGGTGTGCCTGTGCTGTCCATGCACTCTCCCTTCGAGGTCATCCACAAGACCGACCTGTACATGG
>OLVY01002513.1_pt1 | contig 9994 bp, 10 predicted proteins | sample 1674261 | NCBI WGS metagenome assembly OLVY01 (sample SAMEA103958155, study PRJEB25191) | human gut metagenome | biome: human-associated habitat [ENVO:00009003]; feature: intestine environment [ENVO:2100002]; material: feces | place: Germany | collected 2013/2015
TTGCTCTTATACTGTGTCTGTTTTGCCCCATTAAAATCGTCCAGTAGATTAAATAGACGTGTGTTATTGCTCATTTCTTTATAGGGTATAGTGTTGTGATTCTGTGGAATGATTACAAATATACGACTTTTCTGATGAAACTGCCCTGACATTTGGCAATGATCATTTCTCCTTCCGTGGTGTAAGTGTTGAAATCGCAATAGGCGGAGGGAGAAATCAGCAGAACATGGTCGGCATTCTTTGTGAAGCGCTCCATCTCGCTTTCCCATAGTCCATATCCATCAGATGTGAGTTCCGGCACGTTACAGATCTCCAGCGGTAGATCAACACCAGCGACGATGGTGATATTAAGCTCCAAGGCCAGGGTCTTCAGCTGTCGAGTGAATGCCAAAACCCAATCGTTCTCATTGGTTAATTCATCTGTACAGCCATTCATGGTTCTGATGCTCTCCAGGAATACGACTCCTTCGCCGTGATCCTGAACCCAAGACCTCAAAGCCATGGACAACTCGAACAGACTCTTGAAGTTGATTCTCGTAAGAAATAGCGGCGTATCAAGAACACTAACCATTGTGCATTCAAGGTTTATCCGGTCCATATCGCTGAGCCTTTGTTTACAATCCAATTTCTCCGTCGGAAGATGTGAATCATCCGCAATGATTTGGTCACGCAGGGTTTCCCATTTTCTGTCAAAGGAAATGTACGACACTGGTGCTTTGCCGTCCATTGCTTCATAATAAGCCATACGTAACGGAATAACATCCAGCCATGTATGCTGATAGGCACCTATCAAAACCAACTCTCCACGCGACCAGGGTAAACCAATGTCGATTAAATTGTGAGTAAGGGCAGGATACCATCGATGCTCCATCCAAGCTTCATATGCCCTGAACCATTGTGGTTTGTAGTAAAAAGGAAGTTTGAAGAAGGAGTCCTCCTGCTCATTAATTTCCCGATATGCCGAATGGATTATCATCTGCAGGTCAAGGATGGAATCTCGGACGTCTTTTGATTCGTCTTGAGTTTCTTCTACGAGATTTTCCGCTGCTGCACGTACGGCTGCCCGGAATGCTTGGCCCTTGACAGCATTAATCTGCTTAAAGATAGATTGTATTCTTTCTGTACTCATATCAAATTTTGTTTTTTGGAACGTCTCTGGAGTACCTTGCAGGTTCATCAGTTTCGATGTTCCAAGTGATGCAATGTAGGGCACCGCCGTCACGGGCCAGCTCTTCACATCCTTGCACCTGGATGACTTTGCAATCAGGGTAGAACTGCTGGATCTGTTGCAGGGCCTGCGGGTCTTCCTTTGCGTGCAGGCCAGGTAAAAAGATATAGTTTTTTACGCGAAGGAAATTGAGGTAAGCCCACGATAATTTGTTGAGCCTCGGGGTGTTGAATTCCAATTCCTCAACAACGAAGTGCGGAGTAAGGGCCTCCAGCAGCCTTTTCCGGAAGCCCGGATCAGTGTTGACGTAGTTGTTCATCAGCACTCGATTCCCCTCAATCCACTGTACCATCCCGTCGGAATGGCCGAAAATTTCGTGGCGGTCCCAAGGTATGATGACAATCTGGATCTGCAAGTAGTTTTCGAGTATGGAAAGCAGCTCTTTCCTTTCAATCCAGTTATTCTCCTGAAAGATTTTGTCGGTCATAATGACCTTATCTCCGCATTTGACAAAGTTGCCGCCGTCCAGAATTAATTCCTTCGGAATTCGTCCGTGGTGCAAATTGTCGATGATTACCATGGGCTGATCCTTTGAAAGGGTCATCGTAAGTATTCGGCCGAGGTCCAAATGTTTAATGATTTTCAGGACATTCGGGATATATCCATCATAGCCCAGCAGATAATCTGGCCAGTACTGATATAAAAAGAAAAGAGTCTTTTCGAGTTGAGTTGGCATATAGTCCCGTGCCCAGACTTGCTTGTAGGATGATGTATAGGGTATGAATTCGACATGAATCTGCTCCCTGCGCAAAGCCTCAAGGAGATTCCGACAGACCGGCACGTAGTGACTTAAGCCCTCGGCCAGATATACTTTATTGGTTTGATAATCTTGAATCATACTACACTGACTTTGTGTGTTTCTTCCATCCGTGTTCTGCGGCAATTCGGTCCCACTCCTCGGCCTTTGCCTTATCGACCTTGGTACCGATGCCCTTCCTGTAACACCGTGCAAGGTTGTGCTCTGCGCAAGCACCGGCTCCATTCTCTACTGCCTTGGTAAACCACTCGAAGGCCTTGTCATCGCACCTGGGTACACCTAAGCCATGCTCGTAGCAAAGCCCCAACTCATTCATAGCAGTCTCTCCACCCAGGTCGGCCGCCATCAGAGCCAGATAAGCACCTCTTTCGACATTGTTGTACTTCCCTTCACGGAAAAGAAAGATGTTCGCCAGGTTAGCCATAGCATCTACGCTCCCTCTTCTTACGGCCTTTTCATACCAATAAACAGCCCAACGTAGACTCTTTTGAAGCCCCAGTCCATGCTCATAGGCGAAACCGAGATTGCTCATCGCCCCTGAAGATCCCTGCTCCACCAAATTCCTCAAAACAACTAAATGCGCCGGGTAATCCCGTTCTCCAAACCATCCGACAGACAGTCCGTATGCAAGTGTGTTGCCGGCACGCCAACTGCCCAAACGATATGCAGACTCCAGGTCTTTCCGTCCCTGCTCAGTTCTGCCTTCGGTAATAAAATCCATCGCCGAAGCATATATCAACTCGGCCGGATCTTCCGGATCATAGTGCTCCACTTCCATGGGCGGAGTAATCATCGCATGAGAATAAATAGTGAATTCAATTTCTTGATCAATAATAGCTGGTTTTTTCATAATTATTATATTTAATTATCTAATAATCAGTAGGTTATGAAAACCAGCAGCAAAGATAAGCGGTCCTTTTGAGACCGCCAAACGGAATTTGTTAAAAGATGTTAAAGGATGCGAAAAAGTGGTGTATCGGCTGTATCGGCCTTAATGTACGCGATACGCCCGATACAGCGAGTTATACTGCGTCATTGATAAAAATGTAGGCAATGATAGCTATGATGATGCCGATGAGAATGACATTGGACCAGTTGATATACCGCTTCTTCTGGACCGGCTTGATCTGAGGCGCAGCAACCGCTGGTGCCGCAGTGGCCACTTCGCTCGGCAGGTAATGTTCACGGACAGCTTCCAGGAGTTTAGTTGCCTGGGCGATCAGTTTCTCGCACTCGACCACTTCGTCCTCCAGTTCTTCGCTGTCTTCGAAATCGCCGGGATACTCTTCCTCCCTCTCCTGGTCATCATCAATGACCTCAACCGGAAGGTTGGAGATGAGGAAGTTGACATCGGCCTGAATCTCGATCAGCTTCTGCTCCAGGTCCAGGACATCGAAGGTTGGATCGAGGAGGTAATCCTTCTCGGTCAGAGCCTGCAGGAAATCTACTCCCGCACGGACGGCTGCTGATTCATTCTCGTACATAAGCGTCAGTCAAAGATTTGTTTCCATTCCCCGGCCAGGTTCTCAAGGATACCCCAGCCGTAGTTCGCATTGCCGCCGCTGGTCTCCGGCAGACGAAGTACACGGATATCGGCCAATTTTGGGTTGCCGGCAAGACTTCTCTTGATTCTCTCGCCGAACTTGCGGAATTTTCCGAAGCCGTTGATGGCAATTACCCTAATGGTCGGATGCTCGGCCAGAAAGCTGGCAATATTGTTCGGCCTAGCATCCCGGATATCCTTGTCATCGCTTCCCGGTCTGATGGCGGACTCGTAGTAATCCCAGAGGACGATGTGATACTTGGCCAATAGGGCTTTCTTCTGCGTGTAATCTACCGGCATCGGCTCTCCTGTGAGATGGCATAGCACTTTCCAGATGCGGTTTGAGATGGAATAATAATATTGCCGGTGCTCCAGCGACTCTCCTCCCGGGAGCGTGCCGAGGATGAGAATTCGTGGCTCCTCGCACAGCAATGGCGGGAATCCGTAGGTTCTGGTGGAGTCTTGGAATGTGCTATTCATCATGGAGTTATTAGTCGCGAGTATAATCCAGAGGTCCTATTAATAAGGGAGAAACAAATTGTTTATATCAAACGCTTCTCCAATTTCAATTGCTTGAGGCTCAGGAATACTTATTGGATGCAAACCCTTCCCCTCATACTTAACCTCATACTTTCCTCTATTAAACGCCTCCCAGTGTGACTTTATTGCATCAAGGTATTGTTTTACTTGTTCATCCTTGCAGTAAACACATTTACTGTTTTGATACTGCGAGAAGCCTAGTACCGATTGGAATATGTCGGCTTTCCTGTTCTGTCCCGTTTCCAAAAAGACAAAATACAGTTCTGCACTATTACAGATGTCAACTTTGCCTTTCAATTCAAGCATTTTTTCTACGTCACGCTTGAATTCCGAGCAGTAAAAGGACGGTTCAGGCCTGGCAATAGAATGAGCTTTGAACTCAATTAAGGCAATCCCCTTCTTCACACTCTCTCTATCTGCATCCATTTCTAGAATGGCTAAATCTACTCTACTTTCGTGATGGCCTTCTGGAGCCCACTCCCGGCGCACAACATACTTATCACCGTACTGCGGGTTCTGATTGATGGTCTTGTGCAATTCCCAAGCAATCTTGTCACGAATCTGCTGCTCGTTTTTGCAGTGGGAGCTATAATAAGCAAGTTCGGACGGCTCGAAAAAGTCGGGAAGCCTGTTCAAAAGTTCCTGTAATTGGTTCTTGATATAGCCTTTCTCCATATTGTGTTACTGACACTAAGTTCCGACTATTTCTCATCCGGTTTCGGAAGCCCGGGATAGTAGCGCCAACCGTACTCTATCTCCAGCGCCTTCAAAGCGGCGTATTCCCAGTATTTCTCGTGGAAGCTGGGCGTGTACTTCGCCATCTCCAGGCGGTGCTCGATAGGATCGGGGTTCTGGCCATAGATGTCCGTGAATTGGGCACTCTTTTCTTCGACCATATTGCCGTCATCATTCGGCTTGAGCATATAGAAGACGGTGCCGACGCGGGTGATGCTCTCACATTCTTCCGGATGGATGCAATGATTGTCCAGGACGAAGGCATAGCGGAAATGTTCCGGATTCTCCTCCCAACCCAGTGTGGTCAACGGGAAGTCATACTCGGAGCCGTGGAACTTAATGTGGCAGACATCGCCGGTGAAGATGCTTTCGCCCTTTGAGTCTTTGTACGTAGTCCTGACACCAGCGAAAAGTACCCGGTGGGCATATCCGCGTCCATTACACTCGTCGTGGAAGATTTCTTCGACGATATCGGCGTTATGGTCCGGTGCCCAGGAATCGTCAAAGTCCCATACATAGAGAGTGTCTTCAAGGAAGAAGAAGTTCCCCATAGTCTTATAGCCGAACTTGTCTTCAGCAATGACATAGCGAATCAGGAGTTCCGGCTCATCCCAAGGGATACCTGCACCAATCGTGTATAAATGCTCCTTACAGAGACGTTTCAGTACATCCATATTGATGACTGGCGGAGAAGCTTGCTTCCTCTTTTCCCTGGGTTCGATATAGTCCAGAAGCTGTATAAACCATTCATTCGGGAAAGATACATTAGGAAGACTCAGGGCCTCCTTGAACAGCGGAGCCATGTCCTTGTCTTTGAAACCGGCAATGCCGCAGCCGATTCTAGTGAGAAGAAAGCGATTCATCGGATGTTGCCGGGCATACTCGATGAAATCGTCCACGTAGGGTTTGATGTCGGACAAAGGTCCGTGCATCGTCGGAATTGCGTAGCACCGTCCCTGCGGTCCTACTCCATTGCCCCATTCTGCGCCAAAGTGATCATAGGCATAGCGTGCTGCTCCGCCCATGTGCTGGCCTTCCAAATTGCTGCCGAACACAAAAATCTCGCACTGAGAGAGTTCTGTGATTTGATCGGGGGCAAGTCTCTTAAATTTTTTCTCCATTTGTAACTTTAGATAACCATTACAAATTTCGCAAATATCGGCCAAGAAAGCAAATGTCCCGTCTCGATGATATAATTGAACCACATTGACGTAAATGATATCTATGCCCTTTGCCCTCCTTTTCGAATCTCGATATTTATGCGAAGACGAACGTCGCGTCCCAACACTGTCCCTATGAGGGAAGTGAGGGATGCGAGGGAAATGAGGGCGATTGCTATGCGGCGGTAGCCAAGTATCGGCAGATGCCGTCGGCGGAGAGAAGGAACTCGTAGTCGCGGCGAGAATCCATGAAGAAGTTCTCCACAAGGACTGCAGGCGGAAGTGTGTGGCGGAGAATGTAGAAGTCGGCCTCCAGATCCGGATCGCCATCAGTGTAGTCGGTGCGGAGGCGGTGGCCGGGCAAGTGGAACTTTGCCGCTTCATATAGGCTTGTGGCAGGGCATCGGCCCGTGTATCGCCCCGTGTGGTGTAAGCGCACCAGCCGGTGGCATCGTACCAGCGGTCGCCCCTGCCGGCGGCGTTGGCGTGGATGGAGATGAGGATGACGTTGCGGGTGCCGAGGGCCTGGCAGATAGTGTTTACGCGGCGGCAGCGTTCTGAGAGGGAGATGTCCTCCTGTTCCGGTACGAGGAGTTGGGCATCGTGGCCGAGGTCGGTCAGGGCGGCGACAATCCGGCCAGCAATTATCCGGTTCCAGGCGTATTCGCGGAGCTTCCCGTCGGGACTACGTTTGCCCGGAGTGTCCACCCCGTGACCATTGTCGATAAGGATTTTCATAGCTGGTTTTGTGTTTAGGTTTACACCCTTAAGTTACACAAAATCAGCGAGAAAAGCAAGTAAGGAATAGCAATCCCGGCTGCCTGGCCCGTGTAGATAATACCGCATTTTATTACGGATATTCAGTTTAGTCTCTGATGAGTTCTGTCGCAAGCCAGAAAAGGGTTTCAGAGCAGATAACCTTCTTCAATTCTCATTGCCGGATTGTGATAGCATTCCAGCCGGAAACTGTTTTCAACGGTGGATTGTGAGGTATGATGAGGTGGTTATTCTTATTGAGACCGATAGGCGTAACTCCTCGAAATACGTTGATTAGGAACGCTGCCTAAGGAACTGGGTTTAACAGCAGCAAAGGTTACAAAATGCAGGGGAACTGAAATCAGATAGAGTGGAGATGAGTAAGAATCTGCAGAAGCTGGAGGGGAGTTAAAAGAGTATGAACCAGTATCAATAGAAGGTCGCTCCAGCCAACTTTCCGCAATAGCATCAAGTCTGCTACCTCTAAAAGAAGGCGGCATGCCGTCAGCGGTCTTGCAAGTGGGAGGCGAAGAAGGATGGTATAACAAATCAAGTTGCAGCGCTAGAACACCGCAACTTGATTCTCTCATTGCCGTAAGTAGACATTTAAGGAATAGTGCAATTGTTAGAGACGTTTGTTATGGTCTCCTTCTGAAGTCACCGCACAACTAAGCCTTCCGTCAGACTTTGCCATGTTGTTCTCCCACTGCAAGGGACGGAGATTCGATAATGCGTCACTGCCGCCTTTTGATTGCGGAGTGATGTGGTCAATTTCCCAGCCGTAGATTGACGAGCGATTGCCGTATTCGTTGAATCTCATCCAGGCTCCACACTGATCCTTGCGATACTTGGAACTGTCGTATCCTGGTACGGCTTGTCCCTTATTCCAAACTTGAAGAATAATGTTATCTTCCATATTATTGAATCGAATCCTCTCTGCCTCCTTGTGGCAGGGTTCTATATTCGAGGACTCATTTTCACATCGGCAATTTGGATGCCAACGGGCAAAAGAATGACAAAATGACAGAGTCTATATATAATTTTCGTGAAAATTATGCTAAAATTAAGAATAAAATCGCCGATTTCAAAAATTTCTTGTATATTTGCGCCGTCGTTTAATACTGAACAATTATGATAGCGGAATTCAAAATCAGGAATTTCTATTCATTGCGGGATGAGCAGACGCTGAGTTTTATCCCGACAAGTGATGATACTTCTCGTGATATATATACCGAAGAGGTAGCTGACGGCGTCTCGCTTTTGAAGATTGGCTGTATCTATGGGTCTAATGCTTCAGGTAAGACAAACATCTTGAAAGCACTCGATTTCTTTTCTCAGTTCATGGTCAATGACGGTTTGAACAAAGGCGACGAGATTGGAATTGTGCCTTTCTTGCTTGATGATGTGTCGGGCAAGGAACGGACGCAGTTTGAAATGTCTTTCTATCTGAACCGGGAGAAGTATAAACTCAATCTGGTTTTGGATAACAAGGTGATTTATGAGGAAACCCTGCAGGTTTATTCTACTGTTCAGCCTACTTTGTTGTACAAGCGCACTTATAATGCTGAAAAAGATGCAACAGACATTGTTTTTGGCGGAAAGGTGGGGTTGGTCAAGAAAAGCAGGGAAGCAATTGAGGGTAATACCTTCAATAAGCGTACGGTTATAGCTGCTTTCGGGAAGTCAAATGTTGAGAAATCGAGATTGAATCTTGTTTATGATTTCTTTTCCCAAAGGATTGCCCCCATTATGTGCCCGCAAAGCAGTCTGATGGGCTTCACCAACGTCGTATATCAAGAGACAGGGATGGACGACTGAAGAAATTCATTCTGCATTTCTTGAAAGCATCTGACTTTAATATCTCTGATATTGCTATCCATGAGGAGGAAGTGAGCATTACTCCTGAAATGGAACTGGTGATAAAGAATACTTCGGGAATGCCGGAAAAGGCAAAGGAAGAGATTCTGAAAAAAGGCACGTTGCATTCGGACGAGATGTTCTTTGTGCATCATACCAGTAATGGGGATAAAGAACTTGACGAGGAATTGGAGTCTCGGGGAACCAAGAGATATATGGGATTGGCTACGATCCTTTATGACCTGTTGGTTCACGGTGTGATTCTTCCGATTGACGAGATAGAGACAAGTATTCACTATGAATTGCTGTCTTATTTTATAAAAGTGTTCCTGGTGAACAGCAAGCGTGGCGGACAACTGATTGTCTCTACACACGACATCAATCTTTTGGATGAGGACTATATCCGCAGGGATGTGATTTGGTTCACAGACAAGAACGATTGCGGAGAGACTCAACTGATTAGACTGTCAACTCTTGGTCTGCACAAGACGCTGTCGGTTTATAATGCGTACAGGCAGGAAAAGCTAGTGAATCTGCCTTTCCTGGACAGTATTTATATGGATATGGATGAATACTATGAGCATGAGACAGGTGAATAGAAGAGTACGTAAGAGCATCGCTATCATCGGTGAAGGCTTGACGGAGTATCGCTATGTGGATGACATGCGCACAACTGAGCGCTATAGGTTCAGTCTGGTGCCCGGTATTCCAAAGCATTCAGACATTGATGATATTGTGAATCTGGCAAAAGAACGAGTGTATGCGCGCTATGATTATGTGTTGTGCCTTATTGACATGGATGTTATTGAAGGTAACCACGACAAAATGGAGCATTATCGTTCGTTGAAGAAGGATAATCCAAAGATTATCTTTGTGGAGTCGAGTCCTTGTACGGAATACTGGTTCCTGATGCACTATATGCCCGGCCCGTCGAGTAAGGAATATGCGGACTATGATGCCGTGGCGCAGGAACTGAAGAAACACATTCCCAACTACGAGAAGACGGAGGCTTTCTTCAACAAAACACACATCTACCGTGAACTTAAGGAAAAGGGAGATATGGTGAAGGCTATTGAGCTATCGCGCGAACTGGATAAGTTGCATGAAACAGAGCCGGAGGTGTACAAGTCATACACGCAGATGTATAAACTGTTTGATATAATTAGAGAGATTACGAAGTAGGAGAATGAAGGCTAAGGGATGAGACTCTTTTATGTTGGATGTGATAAATTAAAGAAAAAATATGTATGCAGAAGAATTATAAAACATTTATTGAGTGGATTGCTGTAATTGCTATTATTTCTTTCCTCATTATCCATTGTGTTATACGTAGATGTTGCGAGGAAGGAATCCAGTGGGGATGGGAGTCGATCTGGGGTGATATCGGTTATACCACCTTATTCGTAGGATTCTTAGCC
>OLVY01002515.1_pt1 | contig 9985 bp, 7 predicted proteins | sample 1674261 | NCBI WGS metagenome assembly OLVY01 (sample SAMEA103958155, study PRJEB25191) | human gut metagenome | biome: human-associated habitat [ENVO:00009003]; feature: intestine environment [ENVO:2100002]; material: feces | place: Germany | collected 2013/2015
GTCTTCGTCCCTAAATGCCTGTTCGATGTTGTCGAGCGTGTCGTGACTTTCCAGCGGGCTGGCCTCGGCTGCCATCTCGGCGTGAGCGCTTGCGAACTTCCTGCCCGGACCGTAATCGTGAACCATCAGGTCATGAACGCCCAAAACGCCGGGGTAGCTCATGATCTTGTCTCGGATGTGCTTAACCAACTTGGGATCGGGCGCCTGGCCCAAAAGCGGGCTCACCGTATCTTGAATAAGCTCAAAGCCGCTCCAGCCAATATAGGCGCCAACGGCAAGTCCAACCCATGCGTCAAGATTGATGTGCGTCACCTGGGAAACAATCGCGCACGCCAACACAGCACCCGTAGCAAGGACATCATTCTTGGAATCCTGAGCAGTCGCATGCAGCGTCTCGGACTCAATACGGTCACCGAGCTTTTGGTTGAGGGCAGCCATCCACAGCTTAACAACCATCGAAAGCGCCAGGACTGCCACCAGAGCAAGCGAGAACTCGACAGGTTCGGGGTGGATGACGCGCTCAACCGAGGACTTGATAAGCTCAAGGCCGATCAGCAGCACGAGCGCCGCCACGACCAGACCCGAGAGATACTCGTAGCGACCGTGACCGTAAGGATGCTCGGGGTCGGCCGGCTTGCTCGCCAGCTTAAAGCCCAGCACGCTCACGATATTCGAGCTGGCATCGGACAGGTTGTTCATGGCATCCGCCACGATCGAAACCGATCCCGAAACCACGCCAATTGCGCCCTTCGCAGCGCATAGTGCCACATTGGCGACAATACACACCACACCCGTCAACGTGCCCACGCGCGCACGGTCGCCCTGCGCACGACGAACAATCCACTCGACCATCTACATCCGCCCCCACGGTACTACCTATATATCTATTGCTCAAACGGATTGTAGTGTAGCCACTTTGTCCCCCAGATACAAAAAGGCCGCAGCCCACACGGGCCACGGCCTTGGAATACGACATGCGGGACTGTCCCCTTGTCGATCGATTTATGCGCTTGCCTCGGCAACGCTCTTCGAGGTTTTGGGCAAATCGGCTCCGTCTTCTGCCGCCTGCCCCTTCGTCGGCACCACGCCAAAGCAGTAGCTCAGCGCCGCAGACACCGCAAATGCCGTGCCGCCAGCAACGCAGCACCACAGCAGGTTCGAGATGCCGCCCGTGGCAAAGCCAATGACCATGAGGACATTCGTCATGCCGATGGTATAGGCCGTAACGTGGCCCACGGCCGCAACAAGGCCTCCGACGGCGCCGCCAATGGCCATGCACGTCAGGCACCTGCCATATTTAAAGCCGCAGCCGTACAGCGCCGGCTCGCCTACACCGCCAAGCACGCCCGAGATCGAATAGCCCAGCATGAGCGCCTTCTCGTCCTTATCCGCAACGCGGAGCGACGCGCCAAAGGGCATGCCCCAAACGGCGAACGTCGCCATTGTCGCGGCAATGAGAATGCACGAATCCGTTCCCACGCTCATAAACTGCGCGTACGCAAGCGATAGGACAACGTTGCTGACGCCCGCAATCTTAAGAAACTCCCAACCCGCGGCAAGCCCCATGAGCGTGAGCAGCGACACGATGCCACCGGAATTGCCAAGCATAAACATAAGCTGGCCCAACAGCATGCCCAGATAGCTGCCCGCCGGCGCCGTGATACACAGCGAAACCGGAACCATGACAAGCATGGTCGCAAACGGAACAAACGAAAACGCTACGGCCTTGGGGATAACGCGCTGAAAGAAACACTCCACTCGCCATAGCACGGGCACCGAGATGAGAACCGGAATAACAGTCGTCGTGTAATCGTTGACCGGCGCGGGAAGCAGACCATACACGGAAGTCATCGATGCCGCCGTCGTCGATGCGACATCGACGAGCTTAAGCAGATCGGGCGCAATCAATACGCCGCCCAGCATCATGCCCAGCTGCTCCGAGCAACCGAGCTGGCGGGCGGCCGCCCAACCAAGATAAATGGGCAAAAAGTAGTAGCCGGCGTTATAGAGCCAACTGTAGAACAGGCGATAGATATCGGAATCTGCAGACCACAGACCCAGCATGCCTTCGCCCATAATGACGGCGACGGTGCGAAACAACGCCGCGCAGACAATAAACGGCAGCGCCGACATCATGCTTTTGGACAGATAGTCCACCACGGCCATGGCGTTTGATGAAACCGTCGCTGTAAACGAGGTGTTAGAAACTTGTGACATGGAACGCCTTTCCCAATGTGACATGCGGGCTGTCCCTTTGTCACATCGTGCGGTACTGACCGATTGCGCGGTACTTTTCGTAGCGGAGGTTTGTGAGGGTCGCGTCGTCGAGCCGCCCAAGCGTATCGAAGGCATCAAATGCCGAGGACATGACGGCACCGGCGATCTCCTCATGTGACAGGCCCCTATCGTCGACAATGCCGTCGATGATGCCGAGCGCCAACAGATCGGGGGCCGTGAGCTTAAGCGCCTCGGCGGCCTCATTCGCACGCTCGGTATCTTTCCACAGGATCGACGCACAGGCCTCGGGGCTCACGACCGAATAGGCCGAGCTCGAGAGCATCAGGATGCGGTCGGCCACGGACAGCGCCAGCGCGCCACCAGAGCCGCCCTCGCCTGTCACCACCGAGACAATCGGCGTCTTAAGGCCGCTCATCTCCATGAGATTCTGGGCAATCGCCTCGCCCTGGCCGCGCTCCTCGGCACCGATGCCGCAAAACGCACCCGAAGTATCGACCAGGCACAGAACCGGTCGACCAAACTTTTCGGCCTGGCGCATCAGGCGACGCGCTTTGCGGTAGCCCTCGGGATGTGCCATGCCAAAGTTGCGGCGCATACGCTCTTTGGTCGTGGTGCCGCGCTCGATGGCGATGACCGTTACGGGGCGTCCGTTTTTCCAGCCAATACCGGCCACCACGGCGGCGTCGTCGCCAAAGTAACGGTCGCCGTGCAGCTCCACAAATCCATCCAGGCCCAGTGAGATCATCTCACCCGCCGTGGCGCGATCTGCCGAGCGGGTCTGCTTGACAATCTCGAGCGCGGTTTTTGGTGCCGTCGAGCGCTTAAACAGATGTTCCAGCTTCTTGCCGCGGCGCCCTGTATGCACGATCTCGTGCGGTGCCCCCAGACCGGGCGCGTGTCCTTCGTGCAGCGCCAGCAGCTCTCCCACTGTGAGCGCAATCTCGCCACGCGGAACAACGGCATCGCAAAAGCCGTGCTCCAGCAAAAACTCGGAGCGCTGGAATCCCTTGGGCAGGCGCTTGTGCATGTTCTGCTCGATCACGCGCGGGCCGGCAAATGCCGTCAGGGCATCGGGCTCGGCCAGGATAATGTCGCCCTCCATGGCAAAGCTCGCGGTTACGCCGCCAGTCGTGGGATCGGTGAGCACCGTGATATACAGGCCGCCCGCCTCGCTATGGCGCCTAACCGCCGCAGAAATCTTGGCCATCTGCATAAGCGATGTCACGCCCTCTTGCATGCGCGCGCCGCCCGAAACGGTAAAGCCGACGACTGGCAATCCCAGCTCGGTCGCACGCTCAAATGCGCGACAGATCTTCTCGCCCACCACGGAGCCCATCGAGCCCATCATAAAGTTGGCGTCCATAAAGAAGAGTGCCGTATCGCAACCGCAGATTTTGCCCCTGCCGCACACAACGGCATCGCGCTCGCCCGAACGCTCGACCGCACCCTTGAGCTTGTCGGCATAGCCGGGAAACGAGAGGAAGTCCTCCGACGCCAGATTGGCATCCCATTCCTCAAACGTGCCCTCGTCGACCGTCATGCGCATGCGCGCGCGACCGCTCATGCGAAAGTGTTTGCCGCAACGAGGGCAGACCTCGAGGTTGTCGTGCAAGCGTGCCTCATCGATCACACGGCGGCACTCCGGGCACTTGATAAACACGTGGCGCGCGGGAAACTCGGCGCACGACTCGGTCATCGGCCCCTCGAGGACGTTGACCGCCTTCGCTTTTCTATTCATCAGCATAGAGATGCCCCATCAGATCGGTGTGGTACATGCCCGACAAGAACTCGTCGTTTGCCAGCACGTCGAGCTGAAGCTCGCTGTTTTCGCTCACGCCCTCAATCACGAGCTCGCCCAGGGCCGAGCGCATCTTGCGAATGGCGCCGTCACGCGTGGGCGCACACACGATGAGCTTGCCGAGCATGGAGTCGTAGTACGGCGGAACGTTCGCACCGGCAAACATGGCGGAATCCCAGCGCACGCGCGGACCACCCGGCACACGCAACGCGGTGACCGTTCCGCATGACGGCAGAAAGTCCGGCGTTTCGGCATTGATGCGGCACTCCATGGCGTGGTTGCGCACCGGTACGTCCTCCTGCTCAAAGGGCAGAGGCTGGCCGGCTGCCACGCGCAGCTGCCACTTGACCAAGTCGGTATCGGTCACAAACTCCGTAACCGGATGCTCCACCTGCAACCGCGTGTTCATTTCCATAAAGTAGAAATTGCCGTCGTCCGAATACAGGAACTCGATGGTACCGGCTCCTTCGTAGCCGACGGCACGAGCCAGGTCACGCGCTGCCTTGTGCATGCGAGCACGAATGTCGTCGTGTCCGTCGAGACACGGCGCGGGGCTCTCCTCGATCAGCTTTTGGTTGCGGCGCTGCACCGAGCACTCGCGCTCGCCGAGCGAAAACACATGACCCTGTTTATCGGCCATAATCTGCACCTCGACGTGATGCGCCGGCGCGACGAACTTCTCCATGTAGCACTCGCCGTCGCCAAAAACGGCCTCGCCCTCGGCACGCGCCTCGATGAACGCCTTTGCCGCATCTTCCACGCGCTCGACCTTGCGAATGCCGCGACCGCCGCCGCCGGCACGCGCCTTAATAAGCACGGGGCAGCCAATGCGCTCGGCCTCGGCCGTTGCCTCCTCGGGGCTTTTGAGCAAATCGCAGCCCGGCACGATGGGCACGCCCGCCGCGGCAGCCGTTCGGCGCGCGGCGTCCTTGTCGCCCATGCTGTCGATCACCTCGGCCGAAGGACCGACAAACGCCAGGCCATACTTGTCGCAGTCGCGCACAAAGCTCGCCTTCTCGGAGAAAAAGCCATAGCCGGGATGAATTGCCTTAGCTCCCGACTTTACGGCACAGGTGAGCACGGCATCGTCGTTGAGGTAGCTCTCGGCAAGACGCGGGCCGCCGATGCAGTACGCCTCGTCGGCAAGCTGCACGTGCAGCGCGTCTGCATCGGCCGTGGAATAAACGGCGACGGTCTTGATGCCCATATCGCGGCACGCGCGGATAACACGGACCGCGACTTCGCCGCGGTTGGCGATGAGCACTTTGTCGAACATGAAGCCTTCCTTATCTTTCGTGCATGAGTGCAAAAGACATATCGGCGCGGCAGCAAACCTCACCGTTGACGCTCGCAATACCCGTCGCAAAGCGGAACGGCCCGCGCGCACGCGTGATGGAGCACACCAGATCCACCGTATCGCCCGGGCGCACCGGACGCTTAAAGCGCACCTTGTCCAGACTCGTGTAGAACGGCGTCGCGCCGCGCGCCTCTTCATCGCCCATCAGCAGCACGCAGCAGTTCTGGGCGAGCATCTCGCACTGAATCACGCCGGGGACGACCGGGTTTCCCGGAAAATGCCCCTGCAAAAAGTACTCGTCGCCCGTAATCTTGATCTTGCCGTGGGCTTCGTCGCCCACCAGCTCGGCTTCGTCGAGCAAAAGCATCGGCTCGCGATGCGGCAACAGCTTCTTGAGCTCTTCTTTGTTCATGGATATCACCTATCCGATTCTCATGAGGCAGCTGCCAAACTCCACGAGGTCGCCGTCGGCCACGCAGATCTCGAGCACCTCGCCGTCTGCCTCGGCCGTCACCTCGTTGAGAACCTTCATGGCCTCGATGATGCAGAGGGTCTCGCCGGCCTTGACCTTGGAGCCCACGTGTACAAACGGCTCGTCGCCCGGCGCCGGGGCGGCATAGAAAACGCCGACCATGGGAGCGGTCACCTCGGTGTCCTTGGGCTCCGGTGCGGCGGCAGGCGCCTGCGCGGCGGGCTCCGGTGCGGCAGGCGCGACTGTGGGAGCTGCAACTGGAGCGGCCATAGCGCTCGGCATGGGCATGGGCACGGCAACCGGCTGTGCGGCGCTCGCGCGCTCGAGTTCGACCGCGGTGCCATCGGGCTCCTCAACGCGTACGCGCGTGAGGCCGCGGTCCTCCATAACATCGGCTATCTCGGCAAGTCTTTTGGAATCCATGCTCTAGCTCCTCGTATATCTACGCAGCGCGATGGCGGCGTTGTGCCCGCCAAAGCCTAGGTTGGTCGAAAGCGCCCAGGTAAGGTCGGCGCGAACTGCGCGATTGGGCGTGTAGTCAAGATCGCAGGCGGGATCGGGCGTGTGGTAGTTAATGGTCGGCGGCACCACGCCCTGCTCGAGCGCCATGGCGCAGGCCATGACCTCGATGGCGCCCGTGGCACCGATCATGTGGCCGGTCATCGACTTGGTCGACGAGACATGTGCGGCGCGCGCCGCGTCCTCGCCGAGCGCTCGCTTGATGCCCGCCGTCTCGGACGAATCGTTGAGCTTGGTCGAGGTACCGTGAGCGTTGATGTAGAGGCCCTCGGAAGGCTTGACGTCGCCTTCGGCCACCGCCAGCGATATCGCACGGGCGATACCTGCTGCGTCCGGGTCGGGACTCGTGATGTGGTAGGCGTCATCGGTGTTGCCATAGCCTACGACCTCGGCGTAAATGTGCGCACCGCGGGCCTGTGCATGTTCCATGCTCTCGAGTACCAGCACGCAGGCGCCCTCGCCCATCACAAAGCCGTCACGGTCTGCATCGAACGGACGGCAGGCCGTCGACGGGTCGGGGTTGGTGGTAAGTGCACGGCAGGACGTAAAGCCCGCAACGGCATCGGGGATAATGGCCGCCTCGGCGCCGCCCGCGAGGATCGCGTCGGCATAGCCATGCTTGATGGCGCGGAACGCCTCGCCCACCGCATGGGCCGAGGTTGCGCACGCGGTCACCACGGGCAGGGTCGGGCCCTTTGCCTTGTGGCGGATTGCGATATTGCCCGATGCCATGTTGGGGATCATCATCGCAATCATATAGGGCGATGCGCGGCGGGGCCCACGGTCGGCAATCGTATGGACGTTGTCGACAAGTGTCTGCATGCCGCCCACACCCGAGCCTACGTAGACGCCCAGACGCTCGCGATCGATGGCGCCTTCGACATCAAAGCCCGCATCGTGCATTGCCTCGTCCGAAGCCGCCATCGCAAACTGAACGCAGGGGTCGAGATGCCTGGCGTCACGCTTGCCAAAGTACTCGTTGCCGTCAAAGCCCTTGACCTCGGCTGCCACCTTGACGGCAAACGCATCGGTATCGAAGTGCGTGATCGGGCCGATGCCGCACGTGCCGGCGCACATGGCTGCCCAAGTGGCAAGCGCGGTGTTGCCGAGCGGCGACACGGCACCGATACCGGTGATTGCAACTCTCTGTTCCATCATGGTCTCCTCATCCAAGCCGTTCTTCGGCCCTGGTTTCTACATCGCCATTCCGCCGTCGACGCGTACGACCTCACCCGTAATGTAGGCAGCCGCATCGCTCGCCAAAAAGCGCACCACGCCGGCCACTTCCTCGGGGCGCGCCATGCGCTTTAGGGGAATCTGCTCCTCGGTTGCCGCGCGAACCTTCTCCGAGAGCTTTGCCGTCATATCCGTCTCGACAAACCCGGGGGCGACCGCGTTCACTCGTACGCCGCGGGGCGCAAGCTCGCGCGCCACCGCCTTGGTCAGGCCAATCACGCCCGCCTTGGAGGCAGCGTAGTTGGCTTGCCCGGCATTGCCCATCAGGCCCACGACCGAGCTCATGTTGACAACGCAGCCGCCTCGTTGGCGCATAAAGGTCTTGGTGAGTGCGCGCGTCATATTGAATGTTCCCTTGAGATTGACATCGAGCACGCGGTCGAAGGCATCGTCACCCATACGCATGAGCAGGCCGTCGCGCGTGATGCCGGCGTTGTTGACGAGCGCCCAAATGGAACCAAAGTCGCTGAGGATCGCTTCCACGCACGCGTTGACGGTAGCGGGGTCGGCCACGTCGCATTGATATGCGCGCGCCGTGGCGCCAACCATCTCGCAGGCTCCGCATGTCTCGCGCGCGGCATCGACGCTACCGGCATAGACGACGGCAATATCAAAGCCGTCCTCCGCCAAGCCAACCGCACAAGCGCGGCCGATTCCCCGCGAGCCGCCCGTGACCAGTGCCACACGGCGTGAGTCGTTGCGCTCGAGCGCACCGTTGTTCAAGTTGCCCATGTCATTCCTTTCGGGTTACAGCCCTGTGGACTATGCGAGCTCGTCGGCAATAGCTGCGACCTGCTCGGCCGTTTCGCATGAATACACGCGAACGTCGCTCAGCGTACGCTTGACCAGGCCCGACAGCGTTTTGCCGGGGCCGACCTCAATAAACGTGTCGATGCCTTGATCCTGCAGAGCATGCAGCGTGTCGACCCAGCGCACGGCATGACTCACCTGGTTGGCCAGCACCTCCGATGCCGCCTGCGGGTCGGCCGGATAAGGCGCCGCCGTCATATTTGCCATAACAGGAATGAGCAAAGGGGACAGCGCGTGACCGACCTCAATATATGCAGCAAGGCCACAGGTCGCCTCGGCCATATAGGGGCTATGGAATGCACCCGACACCGCGACCTTCATGGCCCGGCCGCCAGCCTCTTTTACTAGGACGTCGAGGGTCTGCAGCGCATCGGGCGCTCCGGCCACAACCGTCTGCTGGGGACTGTTGTAGTTGACCGGCCAGCAGTCCTCGCCGGCCTGCGCAGCCAGGTTCTCGACTTGCGCAGCATCAAGTTTGATGACGGCGCGCATGCCGCCGGGGTGACGCTCGGCCGCCGTGGCCATCAATGCCGCGCGCTCACACACGAGCTCAAAACCTGCTCGCGTATCGAATGCCCCCGCAAAGGTGAGTGCAGCGACCTCGCCCAGCGAGAATCCCGCACAGGCGGCAGGCACCACGCCGCGCTCACGCAGAGCGGTAGCCGCTGCCAGGTCGTGAACGAACACGCACGGTTGCGTGTTCTCGGTCTGCGAGAGCTCCTCCTTCGAGGCGCTCCGGCACTGCTCGCTGGTCCCCGGGCGCACCTCATCGGCAATGGCGAACACCTCGGCGGCCGCCGGCGATGCCTCGATCAGGTCGACGCCCATCGCGGGGTGCTGGGCGCCCTGGCCGGCAAACAGAAACGCTACGCTACCCATGCGGACGCACCCTTCAGGACGCGCTCGGCGCCATCGACCAGATCGTCAACGATTTCGCGTGCGCTCTGACACTCGTTGACCATGCCGGCAATCTGTCCACACTGGAACCGGTGATGGACAATCCGAACTTCCGATTTGTCAAGCTGGACATCTGCGACCGTGAGGGCGTGTACAAGCTCTTCGAGGAAGAAAAGCCCGACATCGTTGTCAACTTTGCAGCTGAATCTCACGTAGACCGCTCTATCGAGAATCCGGAGATCTTCCTCCAGACCAACATCCTCGGCACAGCGGTTATGATGGACGCTTGCCGGAAATATGGCATCCAGCGTTATCACCAGGTTTCTACCGACGAAGTCTACGGCGATCTGCCGTTGGACAGACCGGACTTGTTCTTTACCGAAGAGACTCCCATCCACACCAGCAGCCCGTATTCCTCTTCTAAAGCAGGCGCAGATCTGCTGGTGCTGGCTTATCACAGAACTTATGGTCTCCCGGTAACGGTTTCCAGATGCTCCAACAACTATGGTCCATATCACTTCCCGGAAAAGCTGATTCCGCTGATGATCGCCAATGCCCTGGCAGACAAGCCGCTTCCGGTTTACGGCAAGGGTGAAAACGTCCGTGACTGGCTGTATGTTGAGGATCACTGCAAAGCGATCGACCTCATCATTCACAACGGCAAGGTTGGCGAAGTCTACAACGTAGGCGGTCACAATGAGATGAAGAACATCGACAT
>OLVY01002516.1_pt1 | contig 9978 bp, 8 predicted proteins | sample 1674261 | NCBI WGS metagenome assembly OLVY01 (sample SAMEA103958155, study PRJEB25191) | human gut metagenome | biome: human-associated habitat [ENVO:00009003]; feature: intestine environment [ENVO:2100002]; material: feces | place: Germany | collected 2013/2015
CTTGCTCGACAATCCAAAAATAATTGAGAGGCTAGGACTTTTGTCCCAGCCTCATCTTATGATTTATTCTTCTTCCTCGTCTTCAGCATCCTCTTCTTCGTCGTCTTCTTCGCTCAATTCAACTTCCTCACCCAAATCATCTGGTACGATTTCATTGATTTCAGCATCGTAAGCTTCGACTTCACTCTTTTCATCATCTGGATTTTCTTCATCATATGAAAGAGCTGGATCTGCTTCGTAAACTTCTTCGTCTTCTGGATCGTCGTCGTTGTAGTCGATCGCATCTTCGTCTCCATCCATGAAGGCATTGACACGTTTTTTCTTCCGTTTCTTAGGAGTTTCATCTTCGTCTGTTTCTTCAAGAGCGATGATTTCTTCGTCAACTTCATCGATGGCATACCATGAACGAAGACCCCATTTGTTATCTCCAAGTGGGATAAAGCTTCCATCTACATTCAATTCTGTGTAGAACAATGGAAGAGCTTCACGGATCTCGCTGTTTGATTTTTCAAGGTAAATTTGAATTTCATTTACAAGATCGCTAAAGTACATTTCATGGTCACGTCCGCGTAATTCCAAAATCGCACGCGCCACTTCAATCATAGAAAGTTCACTTTTTTCTTGTCCAGCAAATACTTCTAATTCCAAGGGTAAATCTCCTTATGTTTCATTTCCTAAATGGAGAAGGATCCGGTCTTGAACCTCATCCTATCCTCAATGATAGATTGAAAACTTCTCGTCACTAAATCTATCACGCATTTTATCGTTACACTCTATTGTACGATAAATTTCCCCTTTCGTCAAAGGAAAATTCCAGGATTCTCCGTGAAATCAAAAAAAGAAGAGCCTCACGGCTCTTCTTTTTATTCTCAATTATTTTACTTTTGCTGTGCTTGTGATCACGTTCACTGCTTTCTTCACTGTGATGTCATGTTTCAACATTTCTGGTGAAAGAAGGTTGCGAACTTGTTCAACTGGCATGTTGTAATCTGCTGCCAATTGTTCGATTTCAGCGTTGATTTCTTCTTCAGTTGCTTCGAAGCCTTCTGCTTTGGCTACTGCTTCAACCACAAGATTTGTCTTCGTACGGCTTTCAGCTTCTGCTTCGTATTGTTTGTGAAGATCTTCTTGAGTTGTTCCAGTGATTTGGAAGTACATTTCAGGTGAGATACCTTGACGTTGCATGTTTCCAAGGAACTCGTTGATTGAACGGTGTACTTCTTCGTGGATCATTTCTTCTGGAAGGTCAACGATTTCAGCGTTTTCAACTGCAAGATCGATTGCTGCTGCTTCTACTGCATCGTTGTATGCTTCTTCTTTAGCTGCTGCCAATTCTTTGCGGTATTTTTCTTTCAATTCGTCAAGAGTTTCAACTTCTTCGTCGATGTCTTTTGCCAATTCATCGTCAAGAGCTGGTACTTCTTTTGCTTTTACTTCGTGGATCGTTGTCACGAATTTCGCTTCTTTACCTGCAAGGTCAGCTGCTTGGTAGTCTTCTGGGAATGTTACGATCACATCAACTGTTTCACCAGCAGAGTGTCCAACCAATTGGTCTTCGAAACCTGGGATGAATTGACCTGAACCAAGTCCAAGTGAGAAGTTGTCACCTTTACCACCGTCGAATTCAACACCGTCGATAGAACCTACGAAGTCGATCACAACTGTGTCACCTTCTGCTGCAGCACCTTCTTTAACAACCAATTCAGCCAAGTTGTTGCGTTCGCGTTCGATACGAGCATCCACATCAGCGTCTGTTACTTCTTTAGAAACTTCTACTGATACTTCAAGGTCTTTGTAAGCACCCAATTTTACTTCAGGTTTTGTTACAACAGCTGCTGTCAATGTCCAGTCTTGACCTTTTTCCATAGATACAACATCGAAAGTTGGTTGTGCTACAACTTCGATTCCAGCTTCTTTAACAGCTGCTTCGTATGCTGCTGGAAGAAGATCGTTCAAAGCATCTTGGTAAAGAGCTTCTTCACCAAAACGTTGGTTGAAGATTGGACGTGGAATATGACCTTTACGGAATCCAGGTACGTTCAAAGTTTTCTTAACAGACTCAAACACACGGTCCAAAGCAGGTTTGATTTGCTCTTGGCTGATTGTGAAAGTCAATACACCGTGGTTAGTTTCTTTGTTTTCAAATGATACAGACATTCTGTCTCTCCTTAAAATAATATAGTCATTCCTTATAATTTTACCACAAAACTTTGAAATTGCAAGTTTTAAAACGTTTTTGCCTCTCTTTTCATCCAAAAAAACTAGCCCTTAAAAGCTAGTTCTAATTATGATTTTCGGATGGGATCATCGAGGTAGAGAGCACGGGCGCCACCGATCAATTTTGGCCGACTGGCGAGGGCTGTGACATGGGCGCCACCTAGTTCACGCAAGATAGGGCGAATCGGAACTTGCACGTGTTTGACATGCATCCCTACTGAGGTATCTCCGATGTCTAACCCGGCTTGAGCTGTGATAAATTCCACCTCAACAGGATCCTTAAAATACTTGAAAGCTGCGAGTTGTCCAGCACCTCCTGCATGGAGACTCGGAAGGACATTAACGATTTCTAACTCCTTTTTATCTGCCAATTCTCTTTCGACCACCAAGGCGCGATTGAGATGCTCACATCCTTGTACCGCCAGATAAATCCCTCTTGGATTCAACTCATCTAATAAGGTCTGGACAATAGCTTCGGCAATGTCGATGTTGGAGGCCTTTCCAATTTGCCCTCCTGCAACTTCACTTGAAGACATCCCGAGCACTAAAATCTGTCCTTGGCGGAGACGGCTTTTTTCCAAGACATCTACCAGGATTTCTTTTGTATCCTTCTTCAGTTGCTCCAGATCCATGAATTAGCTTCCTTTCTTTTGAAATGCATAATAGACCACATAGCCTAAAGCCATTCCAACAAAATTCTGAGCGAGGTTATTCGGAATATCCGAGATAGCAGCACCCCAACCATTGCCTAAAAAGAGGGCAGAAGCTAGTGCGTAACCGCCTACCATCACAACTGTCGCAAGAAGCAAGCCTAGGTAACGAGCTTTGCCCTTGAAGCCAGCGAAATAGCCTTGTCCCCCGTGAAAGAGGAGACTAAAGAACATCCACTGAGGATAGCCTGAAATCAGGTCGAGTAGGAAGGCTCCGACACCACCGACAATAGCACCTTCCTTACGCCCAAAATAGAAGGCTGTGAAATAAACGCCAAGATCTAGCAGGGTGACGATCCCTGTGGGAGTTGGAAGTTTTGTATAGTAGCCGAGTACAACTGTCAAGGCTGTCAAAATGGAAAGGCGGGCAATGAGTTGAGTTCGATTAGATGTCATATTGTACTACTCCATACTGGTCTGAATGTTGAATCGCTTGGAAGACAAAGTCTTTAGAGGCTTTAACAGCTTCAAGTGGAGATTTCCCTTGCACCAACTGGCTGGAAATGCTAGACGCAAAGGTACAACCAGCTCCTGTATTGTTCTTTTCTAAGACTGGCTCTTCAATGACGGTGAAGTCTGTCCCATCATAAAAGACATCGATGGCCTTTTCTTTATTGAGACGATTGCCTCCTTTGACCACGACATTCGCTGCTCCTAATTCGTGGAGCTTGCGCGCTGCCGCCTTCATATCGTCGAGCGATTGAATCTTGCTTTGGGTCAAGATCTCAGCTTCTGGTAAGTTTGGCGTAATGATCGTCACATAAGGGAAAAACTTGATCAATTCGTCTCGAAGAGCTGAGACTTCCACATCATGGCTTTCCTTGCAGACCAAGACAGGATCTAGTACCACAGGAATCTCCGCATGGGCTTTGACATAGTCCAAAGCCAAGTCTGCCACTTGGACATTTGGCAAAAGGCCGAGTTTAATAGCAGAAAAAGGAACATCTTTGAGGGAGTTGAGCTGTTGAGCAAAGGTCGTCGAATCCACCGGAATCACTTCAAAACCGTGCTCCGTCATAGCGGTCAAACAAGTCACCGCTACAAAGCCATGCTGTTTGTTAGTCGTATAAGTTGCAAGGTCTGCGTGAAGACCTCCCCCACTAAAAATATCATTTCCTGAAATAGCTAGAATCAATTCATTACTCATAACGGATCTCCTTTAAATATAAGCCATTTGGCGCTGCTGTAGGACCTGCTAGATTGCGGTCCTTCTTTTCTAAAATTAGATCGATCTGCTCGATCGGCATCCGATCATTTCCAATCTTCAACAAAGTTCCCACCATATTGCGGATTTGCTTGTAGAGAAAGCCATTGCCCGAAAAGGTAAAGACCAGGCGATGATGTTCTGCATCCTCGACCAAGCGAGCCTCTGTAATCGTACGAACCTTATCTTCCACGCTGGTTCCTGAAGCAGTGAAACCGGTGAAATCATGGGTTCCCTCTAACTTTTGGATGGCTGCTTGCATCTTTTCCACATCCAAAGGATATGGATAGTGGGTGGCATAGTGGCGCATCATGGGGTTCTTGGGACGACCATAATCCACGATGAATTCATAGGTTTTGCTGTGCTTCTTGTAGCGTGAGTGAAAGTCATCTGCTACTTGCTCCACTCGGATGAAATCAATATCCTCTGGGGTTTGGGTATCGAGGGCAAAGCGAAGCTTCTCCTCGTCCCGCGCCTGGGGGAGATCAAAATGAATCACCTGACCAAGAGCATGGACACCTGAATCCGTTCGCCCCGCTCCATGAACGGTAACAGGGGTTCCTTGATTGAGACGCGTCAAGGTCTTCTCGATTTCCTCCTGCACACTACGGGCATGCGGTTGGCGTTGAAACCCTGCAAACAAGGTCCCGTCATATGAAATGGTTGCTTTGTATCGTGTCATGGTTTTATTTTAGCAGGATATAGAAGGAGTTACAAGAGCGAAAAAACCAAACTGTCCGGGTACAGTTTTGCGAGCACAAAAAGAGGCTGGGACAAAAGTCCTAGCCTCTCAATTATTTTTGGATTGTCGAGCAAGACGCAGTGGTTGAGTGGGCTCTACTACGCTGATTTCATCAGCTTTTACAGCCCTACTCAACTGTGCGGAGGTGGGACGACGAAATCGAATTCTAACGAATTACCGATTTCTGTCCCACTCTCCTAACTTCGCCCTGTTACTAATCTACTAGGGCTCAGTCTCTTTTTTTATTTTTCAAGTCCATTCCTGCTGCTCCCAAGATCGCTCCTAGTAAAGCGAGTCCCAGAGCAGATTCCACTCCTGTTTCTGGAAGTTGCTTGTTAGAAGATACTGTTTCTGGACGAACCGCTTCTTCCACAGCTGCTGGAATTGGCGTTGGGGTATTTACTGGTGCTACAGGTTGAGCCTTCGCGATCACTTGAGGTGTTGAAGGATCTGGAACCACTTTATTTACAAGCACGTCTGACTTCACTGGTGCTTCTACTGAAGGGCTTGTTGGGATCACAATTTCTTTGGTACCGACTTCAACAATTTCTGCAACTGGCTCTTTAGCAACTTCTGTAGCGATCACTTTTCGACTTTGATCAAGTGCCGAAACCTCTACATACTCAAGACCTTGCCCTTTAACCCCAGCCTGGATCACTCTGCGTTCTCCTTTAGCGAGATCTGGATTGGTCCGTTCCACAAGGTCAAAATCAAGTTCTTTCTCCACGATGTCAAGACTTGGTTTGTCTTCCACTAGGGCTTTGACGTCATTTTCAGCCAAGCTACCTACTTGCGTGATTGGCTTGAGCCCCGCAAGAGCTTGAGTCAGAGCAGCCACTTCTTGATCCACCTGATCTTGATGAGCACGGCTCACATTCCAATTCAAGTTATCTAAGACTTTCGCAAGTGCTGCGCGCGATTCTGGTGTGTATATGGCTAGATCTGTTGGCACCGTAGCAACTGCTTTTCTAAGAGCAGTGAAGTCTGCTTTGAAATAGTCCTTGTTGTGGTTGGCAAAAGCTTCCATGACCTGGAAGACTTCTTCTTCCTTGTATTCATTGGCCGGCTCATCAGCCCAAATTCCCAACATACTTCCGGATGTCGGTAATTTGACATCAGGGTACTTGGTTGAAGCTAACTGTTCAAATGGAACAGTTTCTGTATTTTGGATAGCTTTTTCGAGCGGATAACTTTGATCACCTTTGTGGCCCAAAACATAGTACCAGTCTCCGTTGGTATTAAGGAATTTATACCCCTTATCTGCCAAATACTGTGGAGATGCGAGGTTATAGCCCCACCATCCTTTGGACCAGTATGAAATCAAGACGTCCTTGTCAAAAGCAACATCATCTTCATCTCCATAATAGAAGCCATCGTTAAAGGCCATTGGTTGCAAGCCTTTTTCACGCGCCATAGCTGCAAGACTATTGGAATACTCCGCAAATTTACCATAGAGGTCATACCACTTGAGGTAGTACCAACCTTGCGCACTGGTAGCGTCATTGGCATATTCATCTGTTCCATAGTTAAAGATCTTAGACTTGTCTTTGAAGTAGTCCATGTACTTGCCAATCAAGGCTTTGGTAAAGTTGACTGCTGCTTCATTGGTCAAATCCATGGTTGTTTTTGAAACCGTATCAAAGCTGGCTTGTGGATTTTCAATGCCCAATTTTTCCATGGCCACCAACAAAGCATCCATGTGGCCAGGACTATTGACTGCCGCAATCAAGCCGATTCCTTTCGCAGTCGCATAAGCATGGAGTTCATCCATTTCCGCTTGGGTCAATGCTTGACCATTTGGATCATCGTAATAGGCCTTGGTGCCTTCTAAAATGGCCTTTTTCACATCATCACTAGCATAAGTTTTTCCATTGGCTTCCACCGTCATATCATCGAGCACGAAGCGCATACCATCGTTTCCGACCAGGAGGTGCAAGTCAGAATAACCCAGCTCACTGGCCTTATCTACGATCCGTTTCAACTGATCCAGTGAGAAGTATTTGCGGCCCGCATCGATCGAGATGACCTTCTTCATGGCGAGTTTTTCTGCTGCTTCTTTTGCAGCAACTTCTTTCGCGTAGCTTTCCGTATACACCAAAGCATACTGAGCTGCTTTGAGATGGTCGATCAAGGTTTTGGCCTCTGCTCGAGTCGTGTCTGTTCCTACCCCTTCTAAAGCTTTTTTAGCTGCCGTAAAGGCTACTAGAGATTCCGGTGTATAGTGATCCAAATCAGTTGGAGCTTCTGAAAGAGCTTTTCCGACGACTTCAGGATCTGCAACAAAGTAGTCCGCATTCTTGTCCGCGAAGGCATGCATGAGCTTAAAGAGAAGGTCTTTTTTGTAGGTTGCGGATGGTGTATCTGCCCAGGCAGCTACCATCCCACCGATGAAGGGCACCTTAGCCCCATCATTTTTTTGAACCACATCAATCGCTGACTTGGAAATTCCTTCGAGACCTTGATCAAGGTTGTACCAACCAGATCCAGCCTTGTCCCGTCCGAGCACATAATACCAAGCATCATTGGTATTAAGAATCTGATGACCTAGTTCAGACAAGAGTTTTGAAGAAGCGACATCATAGCCATTCCAGCCACCTGTCCAGTAGGACACAATGATATCCTTGTCAAAAGTACCATAGGAAGTATCGCCATTGTAGTAGATTCCATCATTGAAGGCCATTGGTTTCATCTTGTGTTTTTTCACAATAGCTGCTAGATCATTGGCATATTGGATGAATTTTTCATAGCCTTTTTCTGGATAGCCTTCACCTGGCCAATGCTTGCTAGCTTGGAGAACCTGCCAACCATGGGCATCTGTGGCATCATTGGCATATTCATCCAAACCGATGTTAAAAATGTCTGCCTTGCCGCTGAAATAAGCCACATACTTGTCTACCAAAGCCTTGGTAAAGTCTAAGGCTTTTTGGTTGTCCAAATCAACTGTCCGGGCTGATTTTTTAGTGCCAAAGTAATTAAAGTGAGGGTTTTCGATCCCCAATTGTTCCATGGCTGTCAGAATCGCATCCATGTGACCTGGACTATTAATGGTTGGGATAACACCTACTTTCTTCGATTTGGCGTAGGCCAAAATATCATCCATTTGAGCCTGGGTCAAGGCTGTCCCGTTCGGATCATCGTAATAAGCCTTTGTCCCTTTTTCAACCGCATCTGTCACGGCTTGGCTAGAATAAGAAGTATCTCCCACTTTCAAAGACATATCATCCAGCACAAAACGCAAGCCGTCATTTCCGACTAGAAGATGCAAGTCTGTATAGCCCGTTTTACTTGCTTCATCAATGATTTCCTTGATTTGGTCTGGTGAGAAGTACTTGCGACCGGCATCGATCGAAACAATCTTTTTCTTGGCTAATTTTTCTTCTTGGTCAGGATCTTTAGCAGGCGTTTCCGTCGCTGCTGTCGCTGGTTGAGCTGCCACATCCGACTCTGCGACAGAGCTTGCTTCTTCGCGAATCAAACGGTCAAGATCTGATACCCGCAATTCACGATCAGGCAGTGTCGGTTGACTTTGATCGACGATTGGGCCAGGAGCCGTTGGTTTTTCTACTGTTGGCTGAGAAGCTTCCTCATTAAGAGAAATCGTTGACTCACCCTCGCTTGGCTGAGTTGGAACTGTCGTTGAAGGACTGTCTGTTACGCTCGACGTATCTGCAGCTACAACATGAGCACCAGCAAAAAATCCTATGAGCACCGACGCAGCTCCTACTGCATACTTGCGAATCGCATAACGTGGTTGATGTGATTTCATCAGGACCTCCTAAATTGTCTTTGTAATCGTTTTCTTAAATTTACCACGATATCTTAATAAATTCAATGAGGGTCCTCATTATTCTTTAATTAGGAGAGGAAGTTCTTGGATTCGATCCAAAATAAAACGAGCTCCTTACTCAAAAGGAAACCCGTTCATTTTTATAAATCATCTAAAGCATCTTTGACCTTGTCAAAGAACCCTTTTTTCTTTGGGTTGACCTTCAAATCACTTGCTTCCGCAAAGGCTTGAAGGGCTTCTTTTTGCTTGTCATTTAAACCAGTTGGGGTGACGACATTGACAGATACATATTGATCCCCCATAGCACCACCACGTAAGCTTGGAGCCCCTTTTCCACGGAGGCGGAATTTCTTACCGGTTTGGGTTCCTTCAGGAATGACCAAATCGACATCTCCGTGAACAGTTGGCACATGGACCGTATCTCCAAGAGCTGCTTGGACAAAGTTCAAGTCTAACTTGTAGTAGATGGTTGAACCATCACGTTCGAAACGATCGCTCGGCTCAACATTGACAACGACATACAAGTCACCATAAGGTCCACCGTTAAAGCCAGCTTCTCCTTGACCAGCTAAGCGGATTTGTTGACCCGTTTCAACTCCTGCAGGAATCTTGACGTTCACGCTATGAGCTTGTTTTTCATGACCTGTTCCACGACAAGTCGTACATGGATCTTTGATTTCTTGACCACGACCATGACAGACATCACAGGTCACTTGACGGCGCATCATCCCAAGAGGGGTTTGCGTATCCACATTGATGACTCCAGAACCATGACAGCGTCCACAGGTCACCGGACTAGTCCCTGGCTTAGCTCCAGAACCATGACAGGTATGACAGCTAGCTTCCCGATGGTACTTGACTTCTTTTTCCGCACCAAAAATCGCTTCTTCAAACTTGAGATTGACGCGGTATTGGAGGTCATCCCCTTGACGAGGTGCATTTGGATTACGACTTGCACCGCCACCAAAGAAGCTAGAGAAGATATCTTCAAAGCCACCAAAACCAGCACCATCAAAGCCACCAAAACCACCTGCTCCGCCACCGAAGCCACCATTGGCACCTGCAGCACCATATTGGTCATAAGCAGCCCGTTTTTGCTCATCACTTAAAGTCTCATAAGCTTCTTGAACTTCCTTGTACTTTTCCTCAGCACCAGGCTCCTTGTTGATATCTGGGTGATATTTTTTAGATAATTTCCGATAGGCTTTCTTGATCTCATCTTGAGATGCATTCTTTGAAACGCCCAAACGGTCATAAAATTCAGTATTGTTCATACAAGATACTAAGAGCGAACAGAAAGCGACTGAAATTTAGGAAA
>OLVY01002527.1_pt1 | contig 9950 bp, 4 predicted proteins | sample 1674261 | NCBI WGS metagenome assembly OLVY01 (sample SAMEA103958155, study PRJEB25191) | human gut metagenome | biome: human-associated habitat [ENVO:00009003]; feature: intestine environment [ENVO:2100002]; material: feces | place: Germany | collected 2013/2015
ACGCTTAAACTTCTGTGACGTGAATAAAAATCCCGGCATCAGGAAGTCAAAGATACTCCAGAGTTCCCCAAGATGGTTCTCGATGGGTGTTCCTGTCAGGGCAAATCTCGTCTTTGCCGGAACAGCCTTCACGGATTTCGCTGCCTGTGTGGAGGAATTCTTGATGTACTGGGCCTCGTCAATGATCTCGAAGCGGAATTCCTTTTCATGGTACCAGAGAATATCGCGCTTTAAGAGGTCGTAGGACGTAATGATCACATCCGGGCGCTCCTTCTCACAAGCTGCGAACATCTCCTCGCGCTCTGCCTGGTTCCCCGCCGCCGTCATGATCTTAAGCTTCGGGGCGAACTGGGCAAACTCGTTCTCCCAGTTGTATACCAGGGATGCCGGACACACCACGAGAGACGTGCCGCCGTTCTCTGCCTTTTCATCCAGCAAAAGGGCGATGACCTGGATCGTCTTTCCCAGACCCATCTCGTCCGCAAGGATTCCGCCGAAGCCGTAGGCATCCAGGCTCTTTAACCACCGGTAGCCCACCTTCTGGTAGCTTCGAAGCGTCGATGCAAGGCGTTTCGGGATCTCGTAATCGCTGTCCTCCACGTCCTTCATGCCACGGACCACAGCCTTGAACAGCTGGTCGCGGTACACGCTGACGCTCTTATCCTCTTTTAACGCCGCGTCCAGGAACATAGCGCGGTATGCAGGGAGCTTTATCGTGTCGGAACCCACAAGTTCCTTCGCGACACCGAGCTGTTCCGCGATCTTTGCGACCGTGAGAAGTCCGCCATCCCCCAGAGTCAGGAAATCGCCGTTCTTCATCCGGTAAAAGCTCTTTTTCTTTCCGTAAGCCGCCAGCACCGCAGCGAGTTCTTCCCGCGGAAGCGCCCCAGTGTCTACCTCAAGTTCCAGCCATCTTCCCAGCGTCCGTACCTGGACCGATGTGCACACCGGCGGCAGGACGCGGATCTTCTTGAAGGACTCGGACACGAACACATCCCCGGTATCCATGAATTTCTTCATGCCCTCGGAGATCAGACGATATACCGCCTCGTCGTCATTCTTGATCACGAGGTTTCCGGATCCGTCTTCCGTATACTTAAAGTAGGTGGTGATCAGCTGGCTCACCTTGAATTCTCCCGGGACATCCCGGCAGATCTCTTTCGGGACATTCTCGTCCGCCAGCGGGTGAAAGGAGAAATCGCCGTAGGCGAGCTCCGGACGCAGGGTGACGGTTCCAGCGGCATCGCTGTCAAAATAGAAGGAGGCCTTCAATTCCTTCGGGCGGTAGCTCTCGAGATCCACGTCCTCGGAGCGGATCAGTCCTAAAGACTCCAGCTTTCTCAAAACTCTCTCATAAAAGAGCGGCATGTCCCGGTCATTGACGGAGACTTCATTCTCCGCGTCAAGCCCCATGACCATGTATTCCATGAATACGGTCAGGCACTCCGTGTAGTCTGGATCGCAGCGGCAGATCGATTCCTGGTCCGCGATAAATAAGGACTTTTCGCCGGAAAAGGCCATAATGTCCTTGTCAACAGTGACCTTGATCCCGTCCCGTCCCTCTTTCTTTACAACAGCGGTAAATGTAGGATTTTCCCGTTTTACCGTCAGCATTCTCTTTTTTTTCCGGTAATCCTCACACTCGATGGTCTGACTGTCCATGATGGCAAAGAACCGCTCTCGTCCGGCTTTTCCCAGGATCAGTTCTTTTAACGCCGGTTCCGCTTCCATGGAAAACCGGCCGTTTCCGCGGTACTGTTCCCTAAAAAAGCCGACACGTTCCATGATGAGAAGCGCCAGCGCCCGGCTCTCCTCATCGAAAGCCTGAAGACTGTGATGGAACGCCAGCCCTTTTCCGTACTGGACAAGGCTCATGGTTTCCATCGCCTTCGCGAAGGCTGTCAGATCCTTCACCGGGTACTGTTTTTCACGGCCCACCGTGAAGCGGACCCGCACCTGGTCTCTTGAGATCGTAACGATAGGGATCAGACGGTAATGTCCCTCCTCGGAGGCCCCCATGATCCGGCTCACCTCGCGGTTCGTGTACTCCCGGACCATAAATCGGACTTTCTGGGATGTGGAGACCGGATGTTTCGACTCCCTGCTCTCTCTCCGGAGCCATTCCGCAAGCAGGGCATGGGCATGCGGGCACATGGGGATCCCGTCGGGTCCCTGTGTGCAGGATACTCCGCAAAAGCCGAGATTTCTTCCCGTTTTACTGATATGCGAACAAGAGTAGTCAAAATTCTGACTACCCTTGCGCAGGATACGGACACGGTATTCATCTTCCCCGTCCATGACGGTTCCCCTGATCTCAGTCTCGCCCTTCCAGAAGGTCTCGGCAGTAAGTTCCGTTACTTCCATATCATTCCGTCCCCCCGGTTTGTTTTATTGCTTTCCAGCCCTGAAACGGATCGTTCCGCACTTCGTGCTCCCACGATCCTGACTTCATTCGCAATCCAGCCTGTCGGCTTACTTGCTCATGAAGTTTTGCCTGTCATATGTCTATGCATCTGTGCAGGCAAGCCTGCCCTTCTGCATAGCCGCATGACAGGCTGTTTCATCACATCCGTTCCGGTGCGCTGAATCCCAGAACGTTAATGCATGTCATTAACACATCACGTGTTAACGTAACAAGGCTGATGTAACCCGCCTGTTTCTTCTTGTCTTCCTCTGCGATGATCTTCGTCTCATGGTAGAAGTGGTTTAACGCGTTGGAGAGCTCGTAAATGTAAGCACAGATCTTATGCGGCGCAAGCTCCTCGAAGCAGGTAAGCATCACATCGCTGTACCGGGAGAGGGCGAGCATCAAGGTCTTCTCCGGCTCTGCGGACGGCGGAAGGATCTCGCCATTCTCTGTATTTTCACAGGTATCGCTGTATTTCTTTAAGATGGAGTTGATTCTCGCGATCGTGTAGAGAACATACGGACCTGTATTTCCCTCAAAGGAAGTAAATCTGTCGATATCGAAGACATAGTCCTTTGTGGCCTGGTTAGAGAGATCGCCGTATTTTAAGGCAGCGAGACCTACGATCTCTGCTGTCTTCTTTGCCTCATCCTCAGAAACAGTGCGGTTCTCCATGATACGGCTGTAAGCCGCCTCGTCGATATCTGCGATCAGGTTCTCAAGACGCATAACGCCGCCTTCTCTCGTCTTAAACGGCTTTCCGTCCTTTCCGTTCATGGTACCGAAGCCGACAAAATCCATCTTCCGGTCTGCCGGAACGATCCCTGCCTTCTTTGCGACACGGAAGACCTGTGTGAAGTGGAGTTCCTGGCGCTTATCTACGACATAGATATAGTGGTCCGGTTTGAAATCTTCTTCTCTCTCAACGATGGTCGCAAGATCGGAAGTCGCGTAAAGGGCCGCGCCGTCAGATTTTCTCACGATACACGGCGGAAGTTCCTTTGTATCAGTCGGCTCTGCGATATCTACAACGAGGGCACCCTGGCTCTCATATGCAAGTCCCTGATCCTGGAGGTCCTTGATCAGGCCCGGGATATACGGCTGCGCGTCGCTCTCACCTTTCCACAGGTCGAAATCCACGTCAAGGTTTGCGTAGTTTCTCTTTAAATCTTTTAAGGAAACATTCATGATATGCTTCCAGATCGCACGGTACGGCGCGTATCCGCTCTGAAGCTTGAAGGTCGCCTCCTGGGCGCGCTCCTTGAATGCCTCGTCAACCTTGGATTTTCCGCTGGCTGCCGGGTAGATCTCCTCAAGCTCAGAGATCGTAAACGGTGCTTCCTCCGGATACTCTCCGGTAAAGCTCTCGTCAAAGTACGGAAGCTCCGGCTTTCTGTCCTTTAATTCCTCAATGATAAGGCCCATCTGGAGTCCCCAGTCACCGAGATGAACGTCTCCGATGACCTTGTGGCCCACAAAGCGTCCCATGCGCTTTAACGCCTCACCGATCACCGCGGAACGGAGATGTCCCACGTGGAGCGGCTTTGCGACGTTTGCTCCGCCATAGTCGATAACGATCGTCTCCGGCTTCTCGACCTCGTCCATTCCAAGCTTCTTTGCACCCTTCATTCCGTTCATGTAGCCGGAAAGGAAAGCCGGGTCTAATTTCAAGTTGATGAATCCCGGCATAACGGCATTCACTTCTTCAAATACTTCGCTGTCTTTTAAATGTTCTACTACACCGTTCGCGATATCGATCGGTTTCTTTTTATATGTCTTTGCGGCTGCCATCGCGCCGTTGCACTGGTATTCGCAGAGATCCGGGCGGTTGGACAGAGTCACTTTTGCAAAGTTCTCATCGTAACCGTTCGCCGCAAAAGCTTTTTTCATCTCATCCGTGATGATATCCAGAATTTTTTTCATCTGATTTTCTCCTTTTTTAGCGTGCCAGTCTGCATCATTTTCCCGCGCCATACCAAAAACATGGCAATTGCAGACACAGACTTATACAGTAACTATCATTATACCGTATCGCGGTAGAAAAATCCATAGTTCTGTTGATATTTTTGTTATCGTCCACGCATGACATAAACAGGAACCGATCCTGCCGATAGTTCGAATTTCAACGCGACAAAACCCACGACTGTCACTGGATTGTACGGCATTTTCACTCCAGAAACCTCCTGCTCGTGTGCAGAAAGAAATAGGAGCTGTTTTCGGTTATGGTCTGAACACGTCATGGGCAGGCATATTGGGGAGGGACAGCGAACTGCCATGTTTCAAGGAAAGACCTGGCAGTTGAAAATATCATCTTATCTTTTACGCTTCCCCGATCACGCTCGTCGCGAAATTCACCGAAGCCATAGCGTCCTTACAATAGGCATCCGCCCCGATGGCATCTGCATACTCCTGTGTCAGGACTGCACCGCCAACCATGACCTTCACCCATGGTGCATCCTTCCGGAGCGCCTTGATCGTCTCCTCCATCGACGGAACCGTTGTCGTCATAAGAGCACTGAGCCCGACCACCGGCACATGCTCCCTGATCGCCTCTTCCACGACCGTCTCCGGCGTAACATCTCTTCCAAGATCGATCACATCAAAACTATAATTTTCCAGAAGGACCTTCACGATATTCTTTCCGATATCGTGGATATCGCCTTTAACTGTGGCGAGGATCACTTTTCCCTTCTTCTCCTGGACCTCACCGCTGGCCTCCATGGACTCTTTCACGACGGCGAACGCTGCCTTCGCCGCCTCCGCGCTCATCAAAAGCTGCGGGAGGAACACGGTTCCGGCTTCAAAGCCTTTTCCTACCTCGTCTAGGGCCGGGATCATATCCGTATTGATGAGCTCTAAGGCATCCGTGTCCTTCAAGGCGAGTTTCGCTGCATCGGCTGCCGCCTGAGACATTCCCTTTACAATGCTCTTTTTTAACGCAGATCCGGTATCTGCCGCTCCTGTGCCTGTGCCGGACGTATTTCCGGCTCCATTGCTGTTTCCTGCGCCTGCCGCTCCACTCACCCCGGCTGCCTGGTTCACCGCCGCCGCCTTTAAGATCTCTTTCTGTCTCTTCTTCTCCGCTTCCTTCGGACCATAGATTCCCACATATCCCGCGCAGTTCTCATCCTGAGCTGACAGCACAAGGAAGCTGTCATAGGCCTGCATCATGGCTTCCAGATTCGGATTCACGATCCCCGCGGAAAGTCCGTTCTGCATCGCGAGAAGGAAGAAGGAGGCATTGATATTCTCACGCATCGGAAGGCCGAAGGACACATTGGAAACACCGAGGACTGTCTTTCCTCCAAGCTCGTCCCGCACTCTTCTCACGGTCTCCAGTGTTGTGATCGCCCCGTTCTTATCGGAGCTCACCGCCATGCAGAGACAGTCCACGAGAATATCCTTTTTCGGGATCCCATAGGATGCCGCTGTCTCGTAGATCTTTCTCGCAACAGCAAGTCGTCCGTCCGCCGTCTCCGGAATTCCGTTCTCATCGAGAGCCAGAGCAACCACCACACCGCCATAATGCTTTACCAGCGGGAAGATCTGCTCCATGACCTCTTTCTTTCCGTTTACCGAGTTGATCAGCGGTTTTCCGTTGTAGATCCTGAGCGCCCGCTCCATGGCCACCGGGTCGGAGGTGTCGATCTGAAGAGGCAGATCCAGAACACCCTGAAGTTCCTTTACCACATCCACCATCATCTGAGGTTCATCGATCCCCGGAAGTCCCACATTGACATCCAGAACATCGGCGCGGCTCTCCTGCTGGGCAACACCCATGGATAAAATATAGGTCAGATCCTTATCCTTCAACGCCTGCTTGAATTTCGGCTTTCCCGTCGGGTTGATCCGCTCCCCGATCAGGATCGGTCTGCCGCCGAATGTCACCGCGTGGGAGTAGGAGGAGATCACCGTGCGGTTTTTGTCCGTAATTTCACAGACAGGAATATCATCGCAGACAAGTTTTGTCTTATGGATGTGTTCCGGTGTCGTTCCACAGCAGCCGCCGAGCACCGTCGCCCCGTTTCTCGCCATCTCCTGCATCGCCGTGGCAAACTCATCGGCATCGATATCATAAACGGTCTTTCCACCCTCGCTTCTCGGCAGTCCCGCATTTGGGTTGACGAGGATCGGGGTGGAGGACACCTTCGCCATATCTCTCATAAACGGCAGCAGCTGGATCGGCCCGAGACCACAGTTTAAACCGATCACATCGGCTCCCAGTCCCTCTAAGAGTGCCGTCACAGACTCCACGTTGCCCCCGGTCAGCATTTTTCCCTTTTCATCCAGCGTGACGGTCGCAAATACCGGCAGATCACTGTTCTCCTTCGCCGCCAGGACTGCTGCTTTAAGCTCATATCCGTCGCCCATGGTCTCGATGATCACAAGATCCGCGCCAGCCGCTTTTCCGATGAGGACTACCTCTTTATATGCCTCATAGGCGTCCTCAAACTCCAGATCACCGTATGGCTTTAAGAGTTTTCCCGTCGGTCCCATGTCCAGAGCCGCGTAACCATGTCCGGCCGCCGCGATGGCGTTTTTTGCATTTCGAACCGCCGCCGTCACGATCTCTTTTACGGAATATCCATCCTCCGCTTTAAATTTAAAATGGTTTGCGCCGAAGGTATTCGTCGTCACCACGTCAGATCCCGCGTCCAGGTACTCCCTGTGGATCTCCGTGATGATCTCCGGTCTGGAAAGATTCCATGTTTCCGGAAGTTCGCCGGGCTTCAGACCACGGGCCTGCAAAAGACTTCCCATACCTCCGTCAAAATAAATTCGTCTCTCCTTCATCAGTTCCAGAATTCCCATGGCTCTCTCCTATCTTCTTCAACTTATCTTCTGAACGCGCAGTCTTTCTTTCCGCACGCCTCGCATCCCTCGATCACACAGGCTGCCGGTGCCCGGCTCACCCCGATCACCGCCGTCACCGACTTCGACGGCATCATCAGATAACCCTCTGTCAGTGTGATCCCGATCCGTTTTCCTGCCTCCAGTCCGTCAAGGATCTGTTTCTGGACCGATAATGGGAAATCCCCGTAACCCGGTGAAAATCTAGGTCTCAGATAAAGACCGTTTTCCAGATACTCCTTTTTCCACATGGCATTCAGTTCATTGCAGTACGCCTCCACCATTGCGGCGGCAGCTGCCTGCATGACCACTGCTTTCGCGACAGAAAGCTTTCCGTACCGGGCGAGAAGTCTGTCTACCTCCGCCCCCACGGTGGCCGCCATCACAAGCACGGAATCACAGCCGGACAGGTTCTTTTTTAAGTTTGCGCTCTTTACCCGGAAACAGCCGCCATCGACGGTTCCGTCCTCTTCCACAGAGAGCGGATACTCCCGCACGAGGTGCCTGAACTCCGCTGCGCGTTCCGCTTCCCGGATACATTCCTCCAAAAGCCGTTCCGTCTCCGGATCCGGTTCATGTTTTCCAAGCCCCAGATACCGGAGCGCTTCTTTTCTGTCCGTCTGCATTACTCCATTGCTTCCTTTCAGTTTTCCTGAATTTCCTGCTGTTGCATTTTCCACATTCCGCAGTATTCTGCACGCCGGTTTCTGGATATTTTCTCTGTCTGAACGAGTTTCTTCCTTATTATAATAGGTCATATAACCGGCAGTTAACTCACGCATAACTTCAGGTTAAAATAGTATTTCCATTATAACCTGCTTTTCATCATCCATTTCGTCTGATCTTAACAGCATACCACGCTCCGCCTGCTGCTGTCCAATATAGACGCTATGTGTCTGGTTATAGGTTTTACCTATCGCCGTTCACCCCCTTACATACCCTCGAACTTCCGGATCTCCTCCAGATATTTCTGTCCCAACGGGCTCAGGGCGATCCCTTTTCTCTTTAAGTATCCGATAGTCATGACCTCGTCGGACTTTAATTTCACCGCCCAGTAATCGGAACCGTTTAAATTATCACAGAGGATTCCGGAACAGAGGGTATATCCGTTAAGGCCTACCATCAGATTTAACAAGGTCGCCCGGTCATTGGCCTTGATCAGCTGTTTATAGCTGTAGGTACTCAGCACCTCCTCCGCAAAATAGAAGGAGTTGTAATTTCCCTGTTCAAAGGAAAGGCACGGATACTCCTGAAGCTCCTCGATGGTGATCTCCTTCTGGTTCGCTAACGGATGGCCTTTCCAGAGATATACATAGATCCCGCAGTCCATAAGCGGGCAGAATTCCAGGTCGGACTCATCGAAAAGCTTTGTGAGCACTTTCCGGTTGAAATCGTTCAGATACAGAATCCCGATCTCACTCCTGAACGTCTTCACATCCTCAATGACCTCATAGGTCTTCTCCTCCCGGACCGCAAACTCGTACTCATCCATGCCCACCTCTTTAGCAAGCTGTACAAAGGCCTTTACTGCAAATGAATAGTGCTGCATGGAAACCGAGAATTTCTTTTTGGACTCCACATTCAGATACCGGTTCTCAAGCAGATGATACTGCTCCACAACCTGTTTGGCGTATCCTAAAAACTCCTCGCCCTCCGCTGTGACTGTAATTCCACGGTTATTTCTCATGAATACCGTGATTCCAAGCTCCTCCTCCACCTCTCGTACTGTGGCGGACAGATTTGGCTGTGAAACAAAAAGCTTCTTTGCCGCCTCATTCATGGAATTGGATTCTGCAATTGTAAGTACCTGTCTGAGTTGTTGAAGTGTCATTTTCTCTCCTATTGTGAACTGACGGTTTTTAGCAGAATGTGTAACTATTCAGCGCCCAGGCATCTTCGTAAAAACCGCACAATTGTAATATATTAAATAAAATTGTGTATAAACGATGCCCTGTGTATCGGTGATGGTCCTATCTCCTTTAGTGCCTTGATATGCTCTGTCGAGCCATAGCCCTTGTTTGATGCAAATCCATAGCCGGGATATATTCTATCATACTCAACCATCATCCGATCCCTTGTGACCTTAGCCACAATACTGGCTGCCCCTATTGATATGCTTTTGGCATCTCCCTTTATAATCGGAACCTGCTTTATATCCACCCCCGGGATTGTGACTGCATCGTTAAGTGTCAAATCCGGTGCCGGATCAAGCTTTTTAATCGCCTGTCTCATCGCCTCATATGTAGCCTGCAGTATATTTATCTCATCTATCCGCTCGTGCGATGCCATACCTATTCCTACAGAAACCGCCTTTTCCATTATGACATCGTAAAGCTCATCACGCTTTGCAGCCGTAAGCTTCTTTGAATCATTGATATATAAAATATCACAGTCCTTTGGCAGAATAACTGCACATGCCACAACCGGACCTGCAAGCGGTCCGCGTCCCACCTCATCTATGCCGCAAATATGAGCATATGATGCGTACTCACGCTCATATTTCTTGAGACCGTCTGTGCGGATAAGCTCCTTCTCATACTTGTCCAGACGCTTTTTTGCACTATCTACAAGCTTAATCACTCCGCCCCTTTCATCTGAGCCGTATGCCTCAATGAACTGTGTAAGCTGTGAATCTGTGATGCTTTTAAGTTGTTCCTTAATATCGCCTATTTTTTCTGCTGACATATCCTTG
>OLVY01002528.1_pt1 | contig 9947 bp, 7 predicted proteins | sample 1674261 | NCBI WGS metagenome assembly OLVY01 (sample SAMEA103958155, study PRJEB25191) | human gut metagenome | biome: human-associated habitat [ENVO:00009003]; feature: intestine environment [ENVO:2100002]; material: feces | place: Germany | collected 2013/2015
ACTTCGAGACAATTTGTCCCAAGGCGAAAGGAGGCGGTGTAACTGATTGATGAAGAAATTTCCCGGAGCTCCATAGCGATTTCTGTCCGGGCCAGCAAGCTGACAGCCCGGGGGCTGGCCTATGTGCTCCGGGCGGCGGGCCGCCGTGGCCGCCGCCAAAGCCGCGGGCTATGTGGGGGCGGGGACGGTGGAGTTCGTCCTGTCCCCCCAGGGGCAGTTCTATTTCATCGAGATGAACACCCGCATCCAGGTGGAGAACGGCGTCTCGGCCCGCATCTCCAGCATCCGCAACCACGAAGGCCCCGTGGATCTCATCGCCGAACAGATCCGCATCGGTCTGGGCGAGCCCCTGGGCTACACCCAGGACGACGTGACCTTCGACGGCGTGGGCATCGAATACCGCCTCATCGCCGAAGACCCCGAGCACGGCTTCACCCCCTGGGTGGGCCGCATCGAGCGCTTTGCCTGGAAGGAAGAGCCCTGGCTCACCATGCTGACCCACGTGCCCACCGACACGCCTTACGAGATCCCCACCGAATTCGACCCCAACCTGGCCCTGGCCATCATCTGGGGCAAGGATCTGGCCGAGGCCCAGGCCCAGAAGGATGCCCTGGCTGCTGCCATTGAGCCCATCCTGGCATAAACCGCACTGAAATAAGGTCCCAAAGCCCTTTTGCACCCGCCTGCCCGGCGGTGCAAAAGGGCTTTTTTGCTGGGCGGAACCGGTTGCAGTTTGCGGGCCGATACGCTATAATAAAAGATGACTTATTATAGCCAGCCGCAGCCGGAAACACCGGCGCGGCGGCAGCAGGGGCAGGTGTGCAGATTGCAAAAAACGATTTCGGCCGTGCTGGTGGCGGCAGGTTCTTCCACCCGGATGGGGTTCGACAAGCTCAGCTTTGACCTGGGCGGCGAAACGGTGCTGCACCGCAGCATCCGCGCTTTTGACCAGTGCCCGCAGATCGGCGAGATCGTGCTGGTGGCGGGCAAAAACCGTGCTTTCGTGGAGCAGCAGGCCGTCGGCTGCACCAAGCCGGTGCAGATCGTGGCCGGTGGTGCCACCCGCGCCGAGAGCGCCAAGAATGGCGTGCTGGCAGCCCACGGGGAGCTGGTGGCTGTGCACGACGCAGCCCGGCCCTTTGTGAGCCCGGCCGTCATCGCGGCGGTGCTGGAAGCCGCTGCCCGCTGCGGAGCCGCCGCCCCGGCAGTGCCGGTCAAGGACACCATCAAGCAAGCCGTGCCCGGTGACGGCAAAACGGTGCCGGAAGCCTGCCTTGTGCGCAGCACCCCGGACCGCAGTACCCTGTATGCGGTGCAGACGCCCCAGTGCTTTGACCGGACGCAGTATCTGGCCGCCCTGCAGGAGCTGGACGCCGAAAAAGCCCGGCTGGTCACCGATGACTGCAGCCTGTTCGAGCTCACTGGCCGCTCGGTGCAGCTCACCCAGGGTGACTACGCCAACCTGAAGATCACCACGCGGGAGGACCTGCCCCGCCCGGTACAGAAAGAGGAAACGAGAATGCGCATTGGACATGGTTATGACGTGCACCGCCTGGTGGAAGGCCGCAAGCTGATCCTGGGCGGCGTGGAGATCCCCTTTGAAAAGGGTTTGCTGGGCCACTCGGACGCCGATGTGCTGGCCCACGCGGTGATGGACGCCGTGCTGGGTGCGGCGGCGCTGGGGGATATCGGCCAGCATTTCCCGGACAATGACCCCGCCTATGCCGGGGCCGACAGCCTGGAGCTGGCCCGCCATGTGGCCCGCATCCTGTCGGAGCACGATTACCGGGTGGAAAACATCGACGCCACCATCCTCTGCCAGCGGCCTAAGCTGGCCCCGCACATCCCGGCCATGAGGGCCAATCTGGCGGCGGCTTTCGGCCTGCCGGTGGACGCCGTGAGCGTCAAGGCTACCACGGAAGAGCATCTGGGCTTTACCGGCGAGGGACTGGGCATTGCCGCCCACGCCGTCGCCCTGATCGAAACACGGTAACAGGAGTGTGCGTCCATGACACTGAATGCGATCATTGCCAATTTTCAGACCTTCAAGCTCGTTGACCTGCTGGATATCATCATCATTGCGTTCCTGATCTACCAGCTGCTGGGCATCGTCAACCGCACCCGCGCCGGCCAGCTGTTCAAGGGCGCGCTGCTGGTCATGGCGGTTTATCTGGTGGCCGAAACGCTGAACATGCGCACGGTCACCTGGCTGCTCAACTCGCTGCTGCAGGTGGGCCTGCTCACCCTGGTGGTGCTGTTCCAGCCGGAGATCCGCCGTGCTCTGGAGCGCATGGGCCAGACCGACCAGTGGGCCGCAAAGCTGTTCAACGTGAAAGGCCGCTACAACGACCCCAGCCTGAAAGGGGCCTGGCGCAGCGCCATCATTGCCATCTGCGACGCGGCAGAGCGCTTTTCGGAGACCAAGACCGGTGCGCTCATCGTGCTGGAACGCCACACCAACCTGTCTGAGATCGTGCGCACCGGCACCCCGGTGAACAGCGCGGTGAATCTGGAAGTGCTGGGCACCATCTTTTACGAGGGCACCCCCCTGCACGACGGTGCCGCCATCATCGAGAACGGCCGCATCAAGGCCGCAGGCTGCGTGCTGCCGCTTTCCAATAATCTGGATCTGGGCAAGGACATGGGCACCCGCCACCGCGCCTGCCTGGGCATTGCCGAAAACTCGGACGCCATCGCCATCGTGGTCAGCGAGGAGACGGGCATCATCTCCATGGCAAAAAATGGCGTGCTGATCCGTCATTTTGACCGCCAGACCCTGTACACCCGCCTGATCGACGAGATGATCCCCAAGGAGCCTGTGGTGGAAAAGAGCACGGCCGACACCTGGAAGGACCGCGCAAAGAGCCTGATGAAGTGGGTCAGCCAGAAAGGGGAGGACGAGCAGCAATGACCAATCAACCCAGGAATACCAGCGGCGCAAAGCCTGCTGTTCCCCACAAAAAGAACTTTTTGGACGACCGCCGCATCCGGCTGGCACTGTCCATTCTGGGTGCCATTGTGGCCTGGATGATCGTGACCATCATCGTGCAGCCCGGCACCACCAACACCATCTACAATGTGCCGGTGGACTATACCTACGATTCCTCCGTTTATACCTCCCGTGGACTGAGCATCGTCAGCGCCGAGGACAAGACGGTGAACCTGAAGATCTCCGGCGACGGCTACACCATCGGCAGCCTGACGGCCTCTGATTTTGTGGTCTACCCGGACTGGTCCAGCGTGCGGGACAGCGGTGAAAAGACCCTGCGCCTGCTGGTGCGGGGGGCCAACGGCATGCTCAGTGGCGTCACCGTGACCATCGACGGCTCCGACAACATGGTGGACGTGGTGTTCGATGTGGTGGAGGAAAAGACCCTTCCCGTCACCGTGACCACCAATTACCTGGCCATCTCGGACGGGTATATCCTCTACAGCACCGAGGTGTCCAAGGATATGGTCACTCTGTCCGGCCCCAGCAGTGAGCTGGACAAGGTGACCACCTGCACCGCCGAGGTGACCTACTCCGGCGAGCTGGACAGCTCGGTCACCCTGGCAACGCCGCTGCGATTCTACACCTCCGGCGGCACGGAAGTGAACTTTGAGTACACCGAGCTGGAAGAAAGCAGCGTGGACGTGACCTTGCAGGTGTACAAGATGGCCACCCTGCCGGTGAACGTGAGCTTCATCAACGCGCCCCGCGACTTTGACGAGTCGGTGCTGGTGTATGAGCTCAGCCGCAAGCAGCTCAAGGTGGCCGGCCCGGCGGAAAAGATCGACGCGTTGTCCACCTTGTCCATCGGCACCATCGACCTGTCCACCTTCACACTGAACAAGGTCTATGAGCTGCCCATTGAGCTGCCCAGCGACATCTACCTGCTGGACAACATTTCCACCATCACCCTCAGCTTTGACTGCTCCGGTCTGGAGACCAAGACCATGAACCTGCCTTCCAGCTGTGTGCAGGTGGTGAATCTGCCGTCCACCTATCAGCTCACGGTGGAGACCGAACGGCTGATGAACGTGACCCTCTGCGGCCCGAAGGCTGCATTGGAGACCCTGACCCCGGAACAGGTGGTCGTGGAGATCGACGCGGAGGACTTCTCGGTGGCCACCGGCCAGCAGAACATCGCCTGCCGCCTGTATGTGCCCTCCAACGGCAAGATCTTTGCACTGGGCAGCTATGTGCTGCAGTGCCGCATTGAAAGCAACTGATAAAAAGGAACACACTGTACTATGATTCTCGTTCGCAACATCCGTCTGCCGCTCTCTGCCGGGGAACCGCAGGCATTTGAAAAGGCCCTGCGGGAGGCACGCATCCCCCGCGCAAAGGTGCAGCATCTGGGCGTGGCAAAGCTGTCGGTGGACGCCCGCCGCGGCCAGCCCAAGCTGGTGTACACCGTGGCTGTCACCCTGAAAAACGAAGCCGAAGAACCCGCCTTCGCCGGGGCATCGGCCAACGTGTCCCTGCACAGCAGGACCGACTTCCGGGTGCAACGGGGCACGCAGAAGCTGCCCCACCGCCCGGTGGTGTGCGGCCTGGGGCCTGCCGGTCTGTTTGCGGCGCTGCTGCTGGCCCGGCAGGGCTACCGGCCCATCGTGCTGGAGCGCGGCCCGGCGCTGGACGAGCGGGTGCAGGCGGTGGAACACTTTTCCGCCACCGGCGAGCTGGACCCCAACGCGAACATCCAGTTCGGTGAGGGCGGCGCAGGCACCTTCTCGGACGGCAAGCTGACCACCCGCATCGGTGACGAGCTGTGCGGCCTTGTCACGGAAGTGTTTTTGCAGCACGGTGCCCCGGCGGAGATCGCTTGGAAGCAGAAGCCCCATGTGGGCACCGACCTGCTGCGGGGGGTCATCACCTCCATCCGCAAAGAGATCGAATCCCTGGGCGGTGAGGTGCATTTCAACACGGCCCTCACCGGTCTGGAACAGAAAAACGGACACATTACCGGAATTTTCACAACGGATGGTTCCTTTGCCTGCGAAGCACTGGTGTTTGCGGTGGGCCACTCGGCCCGCGATACCTTTGCCATGCTCATGGACAGCGGCCTTGTGCTGGAGTGCAAGCCCTTCAGCGTGGGCTTCCGCGCAGAGCATCTGCAGAGCGAGATCGAAAAGAGCCTGTATCACGAGGCGGCAGGCCACCCGGCCCTGCCCCGCGGCGAATACCAGCTGTCCCAGCATGTGGGGGAGCGGTGCGTGTATACCTTCTGCATGTGCCCCGGCGGGCAGGTGGTGGCCTCGGCCAGTGAGAAAGGCCGTGTGGTGACCAACGGCATGAGCTACCATGCCCGCAGCGGCAAAAATGCAAACGCCGCCGTGGTGGTGAGCGTGAACGGCACCGACTTTGCAAACGACCCCCGGCAGGCCATCGCGTTCCAGCGGGAGCTGGAAGCAAAGGCCTACGCGGCAGGCCGTGCGGCCGGGCCTTACGCCGCCCCGGCCGAGAACATCCGGAGCTTTCTGGAAGGGCAGGGGCAGCTGCACATCGGCAGCGTGGAACCGACCTACGACCGCGGCGTGACCGCAGCTGACCTGGGCAGCCTGTTGCCTGCGGAGCTGGCCGACACCCTGCGGGCTGGTCTGCGTGCCTATGAGCACAAGATCGCGGGCTACACCGCACCGGATGCCATCCTCACCGGCCTGGAGACCCGCACCAGCAGCCCGGTGCGGCTGAAGCGGGAAGAGAACTTCGAGTGCACCCAGCTGGCAGGGCTTTACCCCTGCGGCGAGGGCGCGGGATATGCGGGCGGCATCATGAGCGCCGCCGTGGATGGCCTGCGGGTGGCCCGCGCCATCATCAGCCGGTATGCACCGGCAGAAGGGTGAGAAGATTTTGATGAACGATCGTGAAAACGACAACCGGATCAAGGACGAGGGCCGTCAGGTGCAGCAAGAGCTGGAGGACCAGCTGCGCGCCTTTGGCGACACCATGACCGACGCCTTCCGCAACGGCTTTGAGGGCCGGGGCATGGAGATCGGGGACCGGGCTTACGATATTGGCAAGGCTGCCGTCCATGCGGCCAACTACGGCATCGGGGAGGCAGCAAAGGCCTTCCGGCAGGGCCGGGCTGGCTCCGGCACCACCACCGACGATGCCGCCGGGATGCCCGGTTGGTTCCGGCAGATCTTTGCAAAGCCGGAGCCGACCCCGGTGGAAAACATCCGCATCAGCGCAAAAAAGCGTTACAGCAACGGCTGCACTTTGCTGGCGGTGGGTATCACCTTTGCGGTGATCTTCGGTCTGGGCGGCATTGGCTGCATCGTGGCGTCGGATGCCCTTCTGCCCGGCCTTATTACAGAGACCATGATCGGTGACACGGTGGCCACGGCCGCGGAGGGCATGACCTATACCTTTACCACCGGCGCTTCTATGGCCACGACGGTGCTGGAGATCACGGGCAATGTGCTGACCCTTGTCGCCTGCGGCTTTGGCGCGATGATCGCCGCCGGTGCCTCCCGGCTGTCGGCCTCCAAAAAGTTGCGCTTGCTGGCCGATGCCGCCGAGGGCGAGGACTATAAGAACGGCCTGCCGGTGGAGATGCTGGCCGACCTGACCCACCAGAAAAAGGCAAAAACTCTGAAAAAACTGCGCAGATACATCCAAAAGGACTGGCTTGCCGCCTGGCTGGATGAAAAAACAGAAAAACTCTACCTGACCGCAGAGGATTACCGTGCCGCCAAGGAGGCAGCAGCGGCCCCGGCTCCCCAGCCGAAACCGGAGCAGCCGGAGGCGGAGGCTGTGCCCCTGAACCTGGACACTGCCCGACGCTTTGTCCAGGTGCTGGAAAAAGAGCAGCAGTTGATGCAGGACCCCCAGGCCCGGGAGGAACTGGAACAGATGCAAAAGACCGCCGCCGCCATCTGCGACTGGCTGGAAGCCCACCCGGAAAGCCTGCCCAAGGCTCGCCGCTTTGCGGAATACTATATCCCCACCACCCTCAAGCTGCTGTACACCTACAACGACGTGCAGGGCCAGCAGGGTGAAAACGCCGAGAACATCCGCCGGGACATTGCCGGCATCCTGCACACGCTGAACCAGGCCTTTGACAACCTCTACGACAATCTGCTGTCGGACGTGGCCATGGATGTTTCCAGCGAGATCGCAGCCCTGCAGGGAATGCTGGCCAACGACGGCCTGACCGGGAGGGATTTCCAATGACCTACCGTGCCTGGGACCTGAAAACGCTGGACCGCGCTGCCGTCCGGGAGCTGACCCATGCCATCGCGGAGCAGCGTACCGAAGAACTGGAATACAGCGCCATGGACGAGGAGCCCTGGAGCGAACAGAAATATGCCGCCACGCTGGCCGCCCAGCAGAAGGAGACGGCCTTGCTGGCCGGCATCCTGGCGGCCCGCGGCATCACCGACCCGGCCGACGCGCTCACCCTGCTGGCCGGGGAAGAGGAGCTGAGCGACCCCGCCCTGCTCACCGATATGGAAAAAGCCTGCCAGCGCATCTGGCAGGCCATCGACAATGGCGAGACCATCGTGGTGTTCGGCGACTACGACGTGGACGGCGTGACTGCCACGGCATTGCTGTATCAGCACCTCAAGGGCATGGGCGCCGCCGTCAAGTGCATGCTGCCCAGCCGCGAAGGCGATGGCTACGGCCTGTCGCGCAACGCCATCCAGTCCATCCACGACAAGGGCTATCGGCTCATTGTGACGGTGGACAACGGCATCTCCGCTGTAGCCGAGGCCGACTTTGCCGCAGAGCTGGGCATCGACCTTATCATCACCGACCACCATCTGCCGCCCGAGACCCTGCCCAAGGCAGTGGCCGTGGTGGACCCCCGCCGGGAGGACGATACCAGCCCCTTCAAAGGGCTGTGCGGCGCAGGCGTAGCCTTTAAGCTGTGCGCCGCGCTGGACGACTGCACCCCGGAGGAAATGCTGGATTACTGCGGCGACCTGGCCGCTGTGGGCACCGTGGCGGACGTGATGCCCCTGACCGGAGAGAACCGCACCCTGGTCAAGGCCGGCCTGCGGCAGCTGCAGCAGACCGACCGCCCCGGCATGGAAGCCTTGCTGGAAGAAGTGGGCCTTGCCGGAAAACCCGTCACAGCGGAGAATATCAGTTACGCCATTGCGCCCCGCATCAACGCGGCCGGCCGCATGGACAGCGCGGTGACGGCCCTGCAGCTGGTGCTGTGTGAGGACCCGGACCGCGCCGAGGAGCTGGCCCATAAACTCAACGAGATCATGGAAGTTGCCGACCGCTGTACGATTCTCCGCAAAGGAAAATACATCGGAACCGTCAACATCAGCGAAACTTCCAAAGAAGAGCTCTCCCGCATGATGGTCGGAAGAAACGTCAGCTTCTCCGTCAACAAAAAGCCGTCAAAACCGGGCGACACCGTTCTGAAAGTAGAGCACATGACCGTACCGAGCAAGGTGCACGGAAACAACGCCGTCAAAGATGTTTCCTTTAATGTAAGAAAAGGCGAGATTGTCTGCATCGCAGGTATCGATGGAAACGGCCAGTCCGAGTTCGTTCAGGGCCTCACGGGACTGGAAAAAGTATCCGGCGGTAAAATTCTGTTCAACGGACAGGACATCACGAAAGCTTCCATCCGCGACCGCTCCAAGATGGGCATGAGCCACATCCCCGAGGACCGGCACAAGCACGGTCTCGTGCTCGACTATACGCTCGAGGACAACATGGTCCTGCAGCGCTATTTTGAGCCGGAATTCACCGACAAGGCGGGCTTCCTCCGCCGCAAGAACATCCGGGCCTACGCCGACCGCCTCATCGAGCAGTACGACGTGCGCTCCGGCCAGGGCGCCGTCACCCCGGCGCGCAGCATGTCCGGCGGCAACCAGCAGAAGGCCATCGTCGCCCGCGAGATCGACAAGAACCCGGAGCTGCTCGTCGCCGTGCAGCCGACCCGCGGTCTTGACGTCGGCGCCATCGAATACATCCACAAGCAGCTCGTCGCCCAGCGCGACGCCGGCAAGGCCGTGCTGCTCGTGTCTCTGGAGCTCGACGAGGTCATGGACGTGCCGGACCGCATTCTCGTCATGTACGAGGGCGAGATCGTCGGCCAGCTCGATCCCAAAACCACCACGCAGGAAGAGCTTGGCCTCTACATGGCTGGCGCCAAGAGAGATGAGGTGAAAGCATGAAACAGAACAAAAACATTCTCAAAAACCCGGGGGTCCAGTCGCTGCTGACGTCGCTGCTGTGCATCCTGCTCGGTCTTTTCATCGGCTATCTTGTTTTGCTTCTCATCAACCCCACGGGCGCCTGGGGCGCCATCACCAACGTCATGAAGAACTTCCTGACGTACTCCTCGGCCAAGGCCCAGCTCAAATACCTCGGCAACACCCTCGTGCGGACCGCGCCGCTGCTCATGTGCTCGCTGAGCGTGCTGTTCGTCTATAAAGTCGGCCTGTTCAACATCGGCGCGGCCGGCCAGTATGTCGCGGGCGCGTGCGCCTGTTTGTATGCGGCTTTGTATCTGCACTGGCACTGGCTGCCGTGCATGCTGCTGGCCATCGCGGCAGGCGCGCTGCTCGGCGTGATCTCGGGCCTGCTCAAAAGCTCGTTCAATGTCAGCGAGGTCATCTCCGGCATCATGCTCAACTGGATCGCGCTCTACATCACCAACATGCTCCTGACCAACGTCAAGGAGGCCACCAGCCCCTACACCTACCAGCTGAAGGCCGAGGGCCCGCAGGCCATCCTGCCGCAGATCAGCCTTTCGAAGCTCCTCAGCGGCAACCAGTACGTGACCATCGCCATCCCCATCGCCATCGTCTGCGCCGTCGTCATCTGGGTCGTTCTGTCCAAGACGCTCTTCGGCTATGAGCTCAAGGCCACCGGCAACAACCCCAACGCCGCGAAATACTGCGGCATGGCAGAAAAGCGCAACATCATCCTCACGCTCGCCATCGGCGGCGCGCTGGCAGGCCTGGGCGCTTCGCTTCTGTACCAGACGGGC
>OLVY01002537.1_pt1 | contig 9919 bp, 7 predicted proteins | sample 1674261 | NCBI WGS metagenome assembly OLVY01 (sample SAMEA103958155, study PRJEB25191) | human gut metagenome | biome: human-associated habitat [ENVO:00009003]; feature: intestine environment [ENVO:2100002]; material: feces | place: Germany | collected 2013/2015
CGGTCTGGGCTGTCTCCCTCTCGACGACGGAGCTTATCCCCCGCCGACTCACTGCTTCTCAACTATACAACCAGCCCCGACCAATCGCAAACCCTACCGACATGGACCGGCAACATGAGCCGGCAACATGGACCGATGGCACGACTGCCCGATACGACCCGGCGGCACGCCCTTGCCACACGCCCTATGATTCCATCACGCCCATACGCAAACTGGCCGAAACGGAACCCATCACATCGCCTCCGACACGCGACCCCAATACCCAGACGGCATCCTGGGCGAACAGCGGGAATCCCGCATCGGTCAGCTCGATGGCCGCACGGGCCAGCACGTCCAGAACCTTCTCGCTCGGCGCCACCGGTATGCCGCCGGCGCGCATCGCGGAGCAGGCATCGTCGTACGACATCTCCGCAGAAGCCAGTCCCATCTGTTGGCTCAGCTCATATGCCTCGTCGCGGGCTGCGTTACGGAACGGGGTGCCTCCGTTGACCATCATCGTATAGCAGGCAAGTGCCTCCTGCAGACGGCCGATCTGCCACAGTGCGTATCCGAGCCGGTAGTAGAACACTTCGCAATCCACAGGCAGCACGGCCAGTTTGAGCGCTTCGATGAGCACATCCGCGGCCTTGCCGTATTCGTCGTTCTTGGCGTACACCTGTGCGAGTTCCTCGCGGAACCTCATGCAGGTCGGGCCGAGTTTGATGCATGTGAGTCCCTCGCTTTCGGCACGCTCCTTGCCGCCGTTGTCTTTGGCGAGCATGCCGAGGTTCTGGTGCACGTCCACCGCAGCGTCCGGCAGTTTCCAGTAACGCGTGTGTTCATCGCCTTCCAGCAACGACACCATAAGGCGGCCAGCCGAACGGCTGCAATATAGCGGAATCTCGCCGTTCGCGCCAATCTTCGCTTCGCCGGCCTCGCCCAGTTGGGTCAGTGCGACTTCAAGCTGCAGCTCCGCGACCATCGGGGAATCCTCGTTCTCCTCGACGATCGCGATCACATCGTCGGTGGAAATCGGCGACTCGTCGTGCATGACGTCCAGCTCGCAGGCACGGTCGGCGCGCAGGAACCCGCGCAACGATTCCGGAAGTTCACGCTGATCCTGCCATTCCGGCACGCGCTTCTGCAGGAACACAGCCGGCATGGTCAACGGTTCAATCTGCGTAAATCCTCGATTCGCGTCGAACTGGCCACGGTAACGCACCGGCTTGAGCAGGTTGAGCAGGGCCAGAGGATCGACGTCCAGCGACATTTCGTCGCATTGGCCGTTCTTCATGGCGGGAAGCGCGCCCATCATGAACGGCACGCGGTCGAATCCCATGGAAATCACGGGCATACCATCCGTATTGCCGAGGCAGCCGGTCAGATCGACCTGCGTAACGCGCACTCCCGACGAAAATGCGGCCCACGCCAGCAGACCACCCAATCGCACGGCATAGGCTGAAGCGAAACCGTCCGCATGCTGGCGTTCAACCGGCATGATCGCAGGCTTCGGAACGCTGAAACGCACCACCATCACGCCGGCACGGGCGTCTTCGTCAAAACGGTAGCTCATGCGGAACGGCAGCGAGAGACTTTCGCATACGTTGGCGAAGCGAGTGCTGATGTCCCAGTCACCGCCACGCACGCCTTCGACGCCACGCATGGTACGGAACCGGTTTTCACCAGCTTGCAGCCCATCGATGATGCCGATCTTGTGCGATACATCGCTCATAAACTCCTGCGCTTTGCGCAGATAGAAGCGCTCATCGATACTGTCCGCGGACATGCCGCCCTGCACTGCGGCATGGGCCTCGTCATCGGCATAGTCAATGCGATTGAGGGCCGATTCAACCGCATGCAGCAGGTCGCATTGCTCCTGGCTCAGCTCTCCGGCGTCGAAGCGGAGCCAGAATCGTTTCGTGGTGCTCAGCCGAATGGCCTCAAGATCGGATCCGGCTGCGATGTCGCGAATCCGCGCCGCGCCCGCCTCAATGAGCAGACGGGCCGCGAACCGTTCGAACGGACCGGCTTGCTCGGCATTCGTGGAGCCGCGCCATATGATCATGTCGACGGCGTCCGGCAGCGGCTGGTTCACCAGCAACTGCAGCATATCCGCATTCGCATCCAAAACGTTCGGAACATCCGCGCCCATGTTCAGGCTCCTTGCAATCCGGCGGTCACAGGGCAATCATCGTCGCATAACCGTAACCTGCATCGATTCTCCGCCTGCATTCACCGGGCCTATCGACCATCGGCGTGAGCAGGTCCTGTTACCCATCCTATCCGACGAAACGGTCCGTTCGGAGACAATCCTCACGCCCGATACCCCCGTAGTCGATGAGTACGTTCACCCGCTGTTCATCTCATGCAAGCGACAGCCCCGTGCGTCAGCCCTAAGATGAATAAGACAGACGAATAAGCCACAATGGAACTGACATTCACCCGAAAAGAGTCAGCGCATGACGTACAGCACCACTGCCGATACCACTTCGAAATCGCCGGAGGCGAATGCGAAGATGACCACCCGCGAGAAGAAATGGATCGTCTACGACGTCGGCAATTCCGCATTCGTACTGCTTTCCACAGCCGTGGTGCCGATTTATGCGAATTCGCTGCTCAAGGCCGCAGGCGAAACGAACATCGTGTCGACGTGGGGCTATGCGCAGACCATCGCATCGCTGGTCATCGCCGTGCTCATGCCGTTGCTCGGTTCCATCGCCGACGTGCAGGGCATGAAGATCAAGTTCTTTACCGGTTTCTTCCTCACCGGCGTGGTCATGTGCTGTGCGATGGCGTTGCCGCTCGGCTGGCTTGCGTTCCTTATCGTGTGTGTGCTGGCTACCATCGGACTCAACGGTTCACTCACCTTCTATGACTCCATGCTGGTCGACACCACCACCAACGAGCGCATGGACCGCGTTTCCTCGCATGGCTACGCATGGGGCTATATCGGCTCCACCGTGCCGTTCATCGTATGCATCGCGCTCATTTTCGGTGGGCCGGGCCTGTTCGGATGGACCACTGTGGCCTGCACGCGCGCTTCGTTCGTGATCACCGCCGCCTGGTGGGTGGCGTTCACCATTCCACTGCTCACCAGCTACAGGCAGGTGCACTACCGCGCCACCGCCGACCAGACCGGCGAGGCGATCCGCCACACCTTCTCCGAATTGGCCTCCACGTTCCGCGCGATCCGCAAGAACAAGCCGTTGTGGATGTTCATGATTGCATTCTTCTTCTACATCGACGCCGTCAACACGGTCATCTCCATGAGCACCTCGTACGGCACACAGCTCGGCATCGACTCCACTCAGCTGGTCGTCGCACTGCTCGTCACGCAGTTCGTGGCGTTCCCGAGCGCCATCATCTACGGCAAACTGGCCAATCGATTCGGCGCGAAAACCATGATCACCGCGGCCGTGGTGGCGTACATGTGCATCGTCTTCTTCGCCGCGTTCTTCCTGCGCGCCGCACTTGAATTCTGGATTCTGGCGATTCTGGTCGGCATGTTCCAAGGTGGCATCCAGGCGCTGTCCCGCTCGTATTACGGCAAGATCATCCCCAAACAGCACGCCAACGAATACTACGGCTTCTACGATATCTTCGGCAAGACGGCTTCGATCATCGGCACGTTCCTCGTCGCTACCACGACGTCGCTGACTGGCAACGCGTCGATCGGCGTGCTGTCGATAGCCATTCTGCTGGCCGTCGCGCTCGTCTTCCTGCTTCTGCAGAAGGATCCGACCAAGGGTTCGACGGAAGCCGCAACCGTCGACTGACAGCTGCCGTCCGACAGCGTTCCGCTCGACAGCAATCGCTCGATAGCATTCCGCCTGACAATCGTCGTTCGGCGGAATGCGCTGTGCCGGCCTGCGGGAAACCGCGTAGGCCGGCACAACTTCGACAGTTACCATCTGGTATGTTATACTGGCATCGTTTGCACACCGTGGCGCAACGTAGCGCCGCTCCAGCAATGACGCAGAGAGAGGTAAACGATGTCATTGGCAAATGAACTAGTCGAAGCAGTGTCCGCATGGCCGGAAGTCGAGGCCATCACGTTGGGTGGGTCACGCGCCACCGGCGATAACGATGGAAAATCCGATTACGACGTCTACGTGTACGTCACCGCACCCGTGTCTGCCGAACGCCGCCGCAGGCTGCTGCGCAACTATTGCAGCCATATGGAAATCGACAACGATTTTTGGGAGACCGAAGACGACTGCACGCTGAACGACGGCACCAATATCGACGTGCTGTACCGCGATCTGGACCAGTTCGCAGCCAATGTCGCCGACGTGGTGGAACGGTTCCAGGCCAGCAACGGCTATACGACGTGCATGTGGCACAACATGCTCACCAGCAAGGTGCTGTTCGACCGCGACGGCCAGTACGCCGCGACCCGACAGCGGTTCGACGTGCCGTTCCCCGAGGAACTGCGCCGCAACATCATCAATCGCAACATGCGCCTGCTTACCGGCAACCTGCCGTCGTACGACGCACAGATCCGCAAGGCCGCGAGCCGAGGCGACAAAATCGCGGTCAACCATCGCATGGCCGCGTTCATGGAATCGTATTTCGATGTGCTGTTCGCGCTGAACCGCCGCACACACCCCGGCGAGAAGCGTCTCGACAAGCTCGCCGAACGCGACTGCGCCATTCTGCCGAAGGATTTCCGCAAAAACATCGATACGCTGTTCGATTCGATGTACGCCGATCAAGCGGTGTTCAGCGAGACTTTGGGCGAAATCGTTGACGACCTGCGTCAGACGGTCGACGCGAACCTGTGATTTGACCGCGAATCCGGCGGTTCGACGCCGGTAGCGATCGGTTTTAGAAGAAGTTGAGCGCGCGGGCCACTTCGTCGACGATGTCGAACATGGCCTTGCGCGCACGTTCCGGATCGCCCTTCGCTATCGCGTCGGCGACCGCATCGTGCGCGTCGAGCGCGGCCGGCTTCGGCTTCATCGGGTATTTGCCGAGTTCCACACGGCCGCGCAGCACGGTGGCGATGGTGTCGGCAAGCGCGGCGAACAGCTCGTTGCCGCTTTCACGCAGTATCAAAGTATGGAATTCCACGTCCAGATCGTGGAATTTGGTCAGGCCAGCAGCCCCCTCTTCGTTTGATTCGGCGATTTGGCGCATCTGCGCCGCGTAGACGGGGAATTTCGCCTTGACGTCGATGGAGGCGAGGCGTGCCGCCGAGGCCGCCGCAGCCGGTTCGACCGCCAATCGCAATTCGGTCAATGACGACAGCTGCCGCTCGCGCTGCGTGGAGTGGAGTCGCCATTCGATGACCTGATGGTTGAGCGCCTGCCAGTCGGAGAACGGCCGCGCCACCAATCCGACGCGTCGGCGCACCGTCACCGCACCCATGGATTCCAACGTTTTGGCGACTTCGCGCGCCACGGTACGGGAGATGCCGAAACGGTTCTGCACGTCTTCCAACGTCAAGCTTTCACCGGCCGGCCATTTGCCGTCCAGCATTTCGATGGCCAGCGTGCGGCACACTGCATCCTGCAGCAGTTCGCCGCCGTTTTCGTTTCCTGCCATCCACAATTCCTCTCGTTGTGCGTGCAAATCTTTTTTCAGGTTTTTGCGACACGCCGCATACGATTGCCGTTCGCGTGACGTCCGAATAATTACCCCCGCACGATTCGCGCGATTTGCCGCCGATTTGTACTACCTACAGCATAGCAAGTCGCATGATTATTTTTATTCGTAGTACTTTTAACTTGACTAGTACTACCTTTCATAGCTATATTGATGTCATCGCCGATGCGAAGTGGCACTGGCAATACAGCAGAGTTCAAGGAGGACAACATGAGCATTCACGTAGTGGTGATGGGTGTTGCAGGATGCGGCAAATCCACCGTGGCAGAAGCCATTCACGAACGTCTCGGATACGTGTACGCGGAGGGCGACGACTTCCATCCGCAGGCCAACATCGACAAGATGAGCGCAGGCATTCCGCTGACAGACGAGGACCGTTGGCCGTGGCTCAAGGTCATCAACACCTGGATGGTGGCTCGCGAGGCGCTGGACGAGAACACCGTGGTCTCCAGCTCCGCACTGAAGCGCAGCTACCGCGAAGCACTGTCCGAGAACGTACCGACCTTCTTCATTCACCTCAGCGGCACGCAGGAACTCATCCAGCAGCGCCTGAACGAGCGCAAGGGGCACTTCATGCCACCGGCGCTTCTGCCGAGCCAGTTCGCCATCCTCGAGCCGCTCTCCCCCGACGAGAACGGCGTGGAGGTTTCCATTGAAGGCAGTGTGGACGCCATGGTGGAACGTGCGCTTGACGCTGTAAACGAGTATGCGCGATCCGTCGCCCCGCAATCCCGGCAGCAGGCCGCCTAGACCGCAATCCCACGGCAATCCCGTCTTTTTCAAGCAACGCAGCACGTGAATCAAGGAGGATTCATGAATCTTATAGCCGCGGCGATCATCGGCATCGCCATCATCGTCATACTGATCGCGGTATGCAAGGTGCATCCGTTCCTTTCGCTTCTGGCCGGCTCGTTCGCCATGGCCGTATGCGCGGGAGTGGAATACGACAAGGCATTCGACAGCTTCACATCCGGCGTCGGATCGACGATCTCCAATGTGGGCCTGCTCATCGCGTTCGGCTCGATCATCGGCACGATCCTGTTCAAGTCCGGCGGTGCGGACACCATCGTCGACACCATCATGGATAAGACGCCGCTGCAACGCCTGCCTTGGGCCATGGCCCTGATCGCATTCATCGTCGGCATCCCGATGTTCTTCGAAGTCGGCGTGGTCATTCTCATCCCGGTGGTGCTCTTCGCCGCCCGCCGCGCCAAGACCCCGGTCATCCTGCTGGGCATTCCGGCCCTTGCCGGCCTATCCACCCTGCATGCCTTCGTGCCGCCGCACCCCGGACCGCTCACCGCCATCGGCGCACTGAACGCGAATCTCGGCATCACGTTGGCGCTTGGCCTGCTCGTAGCCATTCCGACCGTGATCATCTCCGGCCCGCTGTTCGGCAAGCTCGCCGCCAAGTGGGTGCCGATCTCCGCCCCCGAGAACAAGGCCGAAGCCGAAGCCCCGAAATCCGCAGAGAACCGCCCGTCATTCGCTTCGGCCATCACCGTGATCATGTTACCGGTCGTGCTCATGCTCGCCGCCAGCGTGGTTGATCTGACCGGTCAGAGCGAAACCGTATGGGGCCGCGTGCTGGCATTCCTCGGCACCCCGCTCGTCGCACTGCTGCTCACCACGATCTTCGCGATGGTCGTGCTCGGTTACCTGCAGAAGTTCACCCGCGACGCGGTCAACGGCATGGTCGGCCAGTCGTTCGGTTCGGTGGCCGGCATCATACTGATCGTCGCCGCCGGCGGCGGTTTCAAGCAGACCTTGGTCGATTCCGGCATCGGCGATGTGATCGCCAGCTCGATCACCGAATCCGCCATGAACCCGCTGATCGCAGGCTGGCTGGTGGCCGTGCTCATCCGTCTCGCCACCGGTTCGGCAACCGTGGCGACCGTCACCGCCTCCGGCATCATGGTGCCGCTCGCCGCCGGCATGAGCCCGACCCATCTGGCACTGCTGGTGCTGGCCATCGGCGCAGGCTCCGTGTTCTTCTCCCACCTCAACGACGCCGGCTTCTGGCTGGTCAAGGAATACTTCGGCATGAGCGTGGGCCAGACGCTGAAGACCTGGTCGCTGATGGAGACCGTACTCTCGGTCGTCGGCCTTGGCGGAGTGATGCTGCTCTCGCTGGTCCTGTGACAATACTTGCCGTCCGTCCCGTCTTCCGCAACCTTCTTTCCTGCGTTGCGGAAGGCCAAGGAAGACGGAACGGGCGGCAACCTTTCCCAACAATCACCAATCGGATCCATATGCAATCCCCAACCCCTATCCCAACAGTAGAAAGAAGATCATCATGCAGCTCGGAATGATTGGCCTCGGCCGAATGGGTGGCAATATGGCGAAGCGCATCGCCGCGGCGGGCATCGACGTCGTCGGCTACGACCGTTCGCCCGAATCGGACCGCACCGTCGACAGCTTGGAAGCGCTGGTCGCCGCGCTCGACGCCCCCCGCATCGTATGGATCATGGTGCCGGCCGGCGAAGCGACCGACGGTACCGTCAACGAACTGGCCGAACTGCTTGAGCCCGGCGACATGATCATCGACGGCGGCAACTCACGCTATACCGACGACACCCGTCATGCGGCACAGCTCGACGGCAAGGGCATTCGGTTCATGGACTGCGGCGTTTCCGGCGGCGTGTGGGGCATCGATCGCGGATATGCGCTGATGGTGGGCGGCAGCAAGGAGGATTTCGAATCGGCCCGCCCGATTTTCGAGGCATTGAAGCCGAAGGGCGACTCCGGTCTGGTGCTGGCCGGACCGGTCGGCGGCGGTCATTTCGCCAAAATGGTGCATAACGGCATCGAATACGGCATGATGCAGGCGTTCGGAGAGGGTTTCGCCACCATGGTGAAGTCCGAGCTGGTCGAAGATCCTGCAGCCGTAATGTCTTCTTGGCGCGATGGATCGGTGGTGCAGTCGTGGCTGCTGGATCTGCTGGCGATCGCCTTCAGGACCGACCCGACGCTTGCCTCCATGCCGCCCGTCGCCAATGAATCCGGTGAAGCGAAGTGGATGATCGAGGCGGCGCTCGAACTGGGCGTGCCTACGCCGGCGACCGCGGCCGCACTGTATTCCCGCCAGACCTCACGAGGCGGCGCGGACGACATTCTGCGCGTGGTGTCCACCATGCGCGCCCAGTTCGGCGGCCATGTCACCAAGATCGACGAAATCGCCACTCACTGAACGGCGCACGATCAACGGTACATGAGTGCTCCCCCATCAGAGGGAGCACTCGCCCGTCAACGCCCGTACACCTCGTGCACGAACCTTTCCAGTGCGGCGATGGAACGCTCCACCTTTTCCGTATCGATGCAGTAGGCCATACGGAAGTAGCCCGGCACGCCGAAGCTGTCGGACGGTACGAGAATCAGGTCGTAATCCTTGGCCTTCATGCAGAACGCGTTCGCATCCTCCTCAAGCGCCTTCGGGAAGATGTAGAACGTGCCGCCGGGGCGCACCACGTCGAAGCCCAGACGGGTCAGCGCGTCATACAGCAGGTTCATGTTGGTTTCGTAGACGGACAGGTCGCTCGTCTCGTCCACCACCTTGGCCACGGCCAGCTGCGCGGTGGAGGACGGGCAGTTGTGGCCGGTGCCACGGCTGATCTGGCCGCACATCGGCACGATGAGCTTGGCGTCGGTGGCACGCGGATTCACCGCCACATAGCCGATGCGCTCGCCCGGCAGTGACAGCGACTTGGAGTACGAGTAGCACGAAAGCGTGTTGTCGTAGAATTTGCTCGGATACGGCTGCTCGCCGCCGTCGAACACGATCTCGCGGTACGGCTCGTCGGCGATCAGGAAGATGTCGTGGCCGTATTCAGTCTGCTTGGCGTTGAGCACCTCGGCCAGGCGGGTCAGCGTTTCAGCGGAATAGACCGCGCCGGACGGATTGTTCGGGGTGTTGATGAGCACCGCCGCGGTTCCGGGGTTGAGCGCCTTCTCGAACGCGTCGAAGTTGATCTGGAAGTTCTCGGTGTCGGCCGGAACGACGGTCAGGTGCGCGCCGGTGCCGTTCACATACGGCTGGTATTCCGGGAAGTACGGGGCGAAGGTGATCACTTCGTCGCCCGGCTTGGTCACCACGCGCAGCGCATGCGCCAATGCGCCGGCCGCGCCCGTGGTCGGGAAGATGTAGTCGGCGGTGTAGCCCATGTCGAAGCGGCGGTTGAGGCTTTCGGCGATCGCCTTGCGCACCGACGGAATGCCCAAGGACGGAGAATAGCCGTGCAACGCCACCGGTTCGGCCGTTTTATACATGTCGATCACGGCGTCGGTATAGTCCTGCGGGCACGGCACGCTCGGGTTGCCCAGCGAATAGTCGAAC
>OLVY01002540.1_pt1 | contig 9910 bp, 8 predicted proteins | sample 1674261 | NCBI WGS metagenome assembly OLVY01 (sample SAMEA103958155, study PRJEB25191) | human gut metagenome | biome: human-associated habitat [ENVO:00009003]; feature: intestine environment [ENVO:2100002]; material: feces | place: Germany | collected 2013/2015
GTATAATGATCTTTAGAAACCTAGATTAGATTGGAGGTTTAGAAATTTAATGAGTACTCAAAGTAACTCAACTGTAGTTAAGGGAAAAATATTAACTTATTGCCCTGCTACAAACACCAATGAATTCATGGATTACACTGAGCGAAGTGTACACACAGAGCATGGTAAGATGTACAGAATCTGCACCTCTTGTGGCTACGAAATCACGGTAACCGATGACCACTCATTGGCAACAAACGGAAGTGAAACATTTTTTGCTCCATTACCTCCCCAGGATGCACTTGGTAAATTCGTGCCTATAATGCGTATGATATCATATATTCCAAAGAACACTGCACAAGCAAAAGCTATGCGTAAGTTTGCAAGGGATAACTTTAAACCAAACAAGTTTTCATATTATATGCTAAATTTATCAACAGATGATCTTGGCACGGCATTGTTAGCAATGGTCCACTTTGATACCACAGATAACACAGAAAATCCTAGTATGTACTGGGAGGTAAAGGATAAGCAAGAGCTAGAATTAGCTAAAGTAATACTAGCACGTCAGGGTATCTTTTGCAAAATAGTAAACACACGTTTATACTTGGACTACAACGCAGTAAGAATACCAGAGAATGGCGCACTAGTACAGATCAGTGATGTAGCTAAGGTAAACCCAGCAAACCCATATTTAAACCTGCCATATGTATGGGATGAGGTGACTTCTGTAGAAGAAGTTGACCGAGAAGAAATAACTTACGACTTCACTGTCCCGGAGTTTCCACTTTTCATAGCCAACGGTATTCTAGTTTATGATACCATGCAGCTTCATGTACCTGCAACGGAAGAAGCAAGGTTAGAAGCACTGGAGAAAATGACTCCAAGTCACAACTTATTCTCACCCCGCAACATGGGGCCTATGATGTTACCACAGCAGGAATCAGTGTTTGGATTATTTGCAGCAACAAAGACTCTCCCAACGTTTGATAAAAGTACACGATTCACTCCTGTACAAAACGTTAAACAGCTTCACGAAAACATCCGCATGGGAATGATTAAGCCAGACGCCCCTGTTCAATACAGACAGTTTAAGACAACTGCAGGTGCAGTACTCATTAATGAGCTATTCCCAATGCCCCTGCGTAATTATGACAAAGTATGGAATAAATCCGTGATGAGCGGCCTTCTTACCCAGGTAGGACAGAGATGGCCAAAAGAATATACCAGGATTGCTGATGGGCTAAAAGAGTTGGGAGCATTATTTGCCTATAGATTAGGCGTATCTTACAAAGCAACTGACTTCGATATGGATGAGTTGAAGAAAAAGCGTAACGTATACTTCAATAAGATTGACCAAGAGCTGGCAGATGTTGACAAACGCAAAGATCTTACACCCAAACAAGTCGACGCAGAAAAAGGCAAGATATTACGTAAAGCTCAGGCATTTGCACAGAAACTCACAGATGAGGCAACTGACAATACATTCCAGCAGTGGGCATATACAGGCTCTAAGGGTTCAAAAGGACAAGTAATGCAGATCATAACTAGTCCTACAGTAGTAGCAGATCCTAAGGATAAACTTATTCCTTCCTTGATTCACACGTCATACAACGAGGGTCTAAGTCCTGCCGACTACTTTGTATCATCCTATGGTACCCGTAAAGGTACTGTTGGTGCAAAGCTATCCGTAGCTCCTGCAGGCGCATTAGCAAAAGAACTTATTGGCAACGTACTTGATATCGTAGTTACCAAAAAGGATTGCGGATGCAAACGTGGGTTAGTACGCGACATTAACGATACTAAGAATATCATTAACCGTGTTGAAGCAAAGACAAACAAGTTTATCGATGCCAACTACTATGAACAATTAAAACGTCGCGGAGTTACTCAGGTTGAGGTACGCAGTCCAGCTACATGCGAAGCACATGATGGTGTATGCCAATATTGCTACGGGTACAACGAGAAATTGAAATTCCCTGATATCGGTGAAAATGTAGGTGTAGTATCTGCTCATGCCATTTCCGAACCTTTTACACAGTTAGGCCTGTCATCTAAGCATACCGCAGGTACTGCAGCAGGTGATGCAATTGGGTTTAACACTGTAAAGGCGTTCTTTAATATGTCTACTAAGTTTAGTGGTGCAGCAGTTATTACTGAAGTATCTGGAACAATCACAAATATACAGGCAGCACCTGCAGGCGGTCAGAATGTATACATAGGCCGTAAGAAGTACTACATACCGCCAACAAGAACACTGAAAGTAAAAGTTGGGGATAGAGTAGAAGCTGGCGATCCCTTAACAGATGGTATTTTAAACATTAGCAAGGTTGTACCTTACAAAGGCATAGATACTGGTCGCAAGCAGTTCATTCAGAGTCTTGATACTCTGTACCATGGTGCAGGACTCGATAGTGTAAAGAAAAACTTTGAGGTAATCGCTCGTGGATTAATAAACTACGTACAGATTACTGATCCGGGAGATTTCGATGATCTCATTGAAGGAGACGTAGTAGACTATAACCAGCTAGCAGCAGATATTCGCAAGAATCCTAGCAAGCGTCCACCAAAGTTTGTTCCTTTCCAGAAGGGTACTAATAAAGCTCCAACCTACAAACATGATTGGATGGCTAACTTTGGATTTAAATACTTAAAAGAGAAGCTTATTGATAACGCTGCTACACAATCACGTAGTCCATTACACTCTTATAATCCTATTCCCTCCTACGCACGCGGAACAGGATTCGGAAAAGGTAAAGACGGGAGGTACTAATGGGCAGAGACGAACAAATGCTCGCAAATATAATTGGAGAACAAGTAAAACGGTTTTTAATAAGCAAGGGTATTTCCCTGGTAGTCTGTGTAGCAGCTATTTACTTAATCCCAGATCATACAGTAATGTCAAAAGAAGAGATAACAGATGGAGTTCAGCTGAGCAAGAAAGAGCTTGTTATTCGTAAAATCTTTGTTCTTGTTGCTGCTTTGGCTATCAAGGGTGCAATTAGAACAACGATTGACATTGGACAACTTATTAGTGCACGTCAAAAACCACATTTACTACAAGTAGCATCACTTATTGCTTCAGCACCATCATTCTTGATCACATATAAGACAATCAAGCAAAGAATCCAGAATGGGTCTGGCACATTAAACTTTAGAGATCTTGGAATTACAAAGAATGAGACCCGTGCCGCTGGAGCGCTAGCTACTGCAGGTAATGTAGCAACTGGAGCTCTTCTATACAAAACAATTGCTGACGCAGTAAAACAGATGCCAAAAGGCTGACATCCTTAGGTATAATATGTTTATAAAGTTAAAGGAGGTTACTCCATGAATCCAGATTTATGGTATCCGCTCCCTCCAGATATGCAATCATGGAATAGTGCAATAATGAGCACACTTGCTCAGAGCATACCAGAGGCAACATCTTATGTAACAAATATTACATGGTCCAACATGGATGTGTCTACTGGCAACGCAGACGCACTCATTGAATTCCTTGGTGGCATTGCATCAGCACCAGTAACTATCCGTGCGAATAAACTTGCACCCATTGATATCCTGGTAACTGATATTGGAGCAGGAGAACCAAAATTTTATCCACTATCTCCTATTTTTTTACAAAAAATATATGCAGATAACGTAATCGGTGAACCTGTGGAAAATGCTACAGAAAGAGACGAGGACTACGAGGTACCTGGCAGACGCATCAAGTACATAAATACTGTAGATTCTGTCAAGTATGCAAGTATAGACTCAGTAAAAAAGATAGTTGGTGAGATTGAAAAGAGTGCAAGTGTAGCAACATGGATGGCAAATAATACACCAGAGTTGCTTACTGCATTATATGAAAGATCAACAGAAGAGCCGCAAGCAACAGAAAAGATGGCAGCAAGTGATATTCCAGATCTTATTATCATCAGTAAAGATGGTGATAGATTCTTCGGAAATGGAGAGGAGCTGACAGGCTCCCAAGTTGGCGACTTTTGTAAACTAGCAGGCGCTACAGAATATGAGCGTACTGCATTGTTAAACGGTGTACCACTTGTAAGAGACTATCGCGAAAAAGTTGCTGCTATTCATATCCCTGGCGAACAAGAGCTAACAACATTGGCAGCAGATGATAGTTTTGATTTATTCAATGAAGACGACATGTTCAGGGCTAGCAGAAGAGGTAGCGTACCAAACATTTCTATATCAAACGCGTATCTCAAAGATGGCACACGAGTAAAAGGTATTATCATAAATGTTAGTACCTTTACTGGTGGCGTAACTGATCGCAAGGCAGACTCAGTAAACGAACCATTTAGAGATTTTACTAGAGCTGATGTAGACAGGGATGACGGATATGGCAACCTTGACAGAGAGTTGTTTATATCAAATCATGGTTACGGATTCGCAACTGCAATAAAATCAACCACACGGTTGGAGGTAAGTGGTCAGATGCTAGCCGAGCTAGGTACACCTGATACTCCAGCTATAGGCATGGTTGGTATTATCCTAGAGAATTATTTAAAAGACTTCGGTAGGGTAGAAAGTGTCATTCGCACTGGCGGGAAAAATCTTGTACGTTTGTATAGTTACATAACACATAAACCACAAGATTACACCATGGGAGATACCTTCTATGAGGTTCCAGATAACCAACTGGCAGTAGCTAACGAAGAAGACATTACTGACACTGTTACGATGTCTGGCGTGAATGGCAGTGTCTCCAGAGATAACGAAGGGAACATTATTATTGATGGTACTAGTCACTCAGTGGTTAATTGCCCCTACGCATTAATGAGCAAGTACGCTTGCTCTTACGAGGATGCAGTAAATATTACTAACGTAGCAAGCAACATTGGTAAATGCGTCTTTGAGGTATTTGAGCCAGTAGAAAAACAGGCAGATGCTCTAAATGATAACCCTGATAAGACTAAAAGAGACCGTAAAGGCACAATGACTGGAAGTGATGACAGTGATGCCGCTATGCAGACGCAGCTTCAGCAGCAACCCCCAACCCAGATGATGTCAACTAACAACCCTAGTGGTGCAGGGATCAATACTTCTGCACAACTCCCTGTGACATCTAAGGATATGGAGAATGTTGTAGCAATAAACTCCCCCCAAACAATGGATGCAATGGTAATGTCAAATCTTGCAGCGACTAATATGGCTAGCCAGGACATGCTACAAAGAACTAGCGATAGTATTATGAGAGCCGTAAGCTATTTAAGCCAGGTAATCTTTTTGATTCGCCAAGGACAACTTGGATTCCTCAAGGAGCAGGATGTTCGTTTAGCAATTCAAAAACTAACCGACGTGCTGACTTCCTTGGGACTGCAGCTCCCACAGCAAGGATACTAATTAGCGGAGGTGAGATGGCGTGAGTGTGCTTGATCGCTATACATCAGCCAAAATTCGTCATCCATCTTGGCGAATATATAAAGCGATAGATACTATTAGGAGCGATGTCAAAAATTTAAAAATTTATGACGAAATAGCTCCAGAAGCTTTTGGGCTCAAAAGTGATATAGATGTCTACTATCCATTTGAGACCAACGATGAACTCACAGATGAAATCGTTGACGCTATCATGCGTGAGGACTACACAGATTCATACTTTTGCATAGCAGAATGTATGGGACTATTTCTTGATACAAAGCAGCGTCAACTCATTGAAATCATGTTAATGTCAGGGCTGCTTCCTGAAGAAGTAGCAGCCGACCTTGGGCAAAAGTCTTCAATGGTAGAAACATACGCTAATGTATTCTTTGACGTTACCGTATGGCGTACACGTGCTGACAGAATGGCATACTTGCTGCGTGGCACCATTGGAGAGGACGCCCGCATAAAAAATATGGCAGAGCAGAAAGGTGTTGACTATGTACTTACAAGTGTATTCAACATGCCAGCAAAAATCCGTATGGATAAAGCGTTGGCAAACCTTTTTGGAGTGGCTTATAAACAGGCAATTAACCGTGCTGACAATGACGATAACGATGATCAAAAGTGTGCCCAAGAATGGGTAAAAAGAACAATAGAAATATATAGAGAACTCAAGGCAGCCAATACTGCTGATGGAGGAATTAAGGAACTCAAGATTGCACTTGAGACTCGACCTGCACCAGAGATTGGAATTGATGACTTAGAGTAGAAAGGAGGGCACTATATTGTCCAGTGTATCAGATAGCTCTCTGTTGACTGCCGCTCAAGAAATCGTAACAGATTTCATAGACAACCAGGTATCACTAAATACTGGAGTCATAAAGAAAGCAGGCGACTTAGGGCTAAATACAGATCAAACTCAAAGATTGATTGAACGCACAAACACAGAAGCATTTCTTAGAGTATACCCTGGTGAAACAGACTTTGAAGTTGCTAGTCCTGAAGTAATTTTAGGAGTTAAAACATCATCCGTGCTTCCAAAGGCTAACGATGTAAAAGTTGAAGCTCCTACAACAGGGCTTTTTAAGGCCGCAAGTGTAGAATCTAGTCTTCCTAGAATTTCCACTGTTTCAAGGTTTTCAAAGTCTTTCCAAGAAAAACTAGCTGCAGTGTCTGCTGATGATATCTTCGGGATAGACGAGGATTTTAAGAAGACTGCAAGTGATACTGCTTACGCACCAGCGATTGATGCAGATTCACGTGAGATGTGCAGAATAATTTGTGACATGGAAAAGAACGCTTCAGATGTGGGGGTTGCTGCAATGAAAGCAGAGCTAGACCAGGAGACTGCTCTAACCGACATGTACAGAATTGTAAAACAGGCTTCCCTGTCAGAAGACAAATCATTAGCTGAGTCTGAATACGAATGCCTCAATATGTTCCCTGAGCAACAACCTGCAATACGTGAAATTTTTAATCAATTCACCGAAAAGCTTGTAAGTGAGTATGTTGACCCAGATTTACTGGGAAGATCTGAAGATGTATGGAACACTAAGATTGCAGCATCCTCTGATGTAACTGAAGCATGTAAACGAGTATTGCAAGCATACGGTGCAGAAATTGGCGACTGATATGAATACTCCAATTGAATTCCAAAGCAAGCACACCATAAAAACAGCAGGGACATATGTACTTAACAACGGTCCAGTAGAGTTTGATCATGATGCTAATAGGCACCTAGAAGTACATCTTAATCCTGCAGTTAGACAAGGAATGCTTCAGGGCATAGGGGCAATTTCAGTTGGAGCAGCTGCTGAGCTTGCAAAACGTATGATACTGAATAGCAATAATTAACTATGATACCTAAAATAACAATACCAAAATCCCCATATAGTGGGTTTAATACAAAATTAACAGGGAGAGTGAGCAGAAAAATGCTTTTCAAAGGCGCAAATGCTGGCCCAATTGAATTTCAGCAAAATAAGTCCGCTGAAGCCGAAAAAACTGCCAGTTCAAATACAGGGTACTCTGGCCCCGTGGAATGGCAAAGAGGGTACTCCGTGGGTCAAGAAAAAACAGCAGCAGGATTCTCTATCAGTCCGGCTCTCAAGAATGGGTTCCTTCAGGGTGTGGGTGCCTTAGGTGCAGCAGCAGTAATAGCTGGGGCGGCAAAGGGAGTGGACGCCTTAATGAATCCTACAAACGCTTCTAAGTATGATGAGTCTCTACGTACCGCAATCCAGATGTCACCAACCCTACAGCGTCATGGATATGAAGTGCTAAAAGGATACATGCCAATGATTATTAAAGCTTCCCCAACAGTAGCAGCTGAACCCAGACTTTTAGCAAACTACCTTGAATCTATGCTGGATGCTGAGGGGCATCTCAATATGGCAACTATGGGGGAACTACTTTCAATTGAAGGGCAAGTACTTAAAAATAGAAATGAGCGCAACATGACTGCCAATAAAATATTTGGAGAAGCCTCAAAGGGAGTTGCTTCTACTATTGGTAAAACTATGTTTAGTAGGCCGTAAGGAGTAAAATAATGGAAGATTGGTTTGGGCTAGGACTATTTGTTTCTCAATTAAATGAGAAAACAGCTGCCGAAAGAGCTAATGAAGACCTAACTCTCCCAGCCTACCTTGCTGGCTTTGAAGACAGCTTCTACGGAGACAATCTTGAGTTTGGAAAGGTAGCAAGCCAAGCAGCTGGAAGAGAAATCATGAACGACTTTATAGGCAGAATGCTCCTTGATAAATAAGGAGGCTAAGAGATGCTTGGTAAACAATATTCTCTAGGAAGTACCTTTGAGAATACAGGTGAAGCAAGAGTAAAACTTGCGAACTTTGATGAACTACGAGGACAGAGTCCTGAAATAACAGAATTCTTGTCTACTTTCACTCCTGATCCAGGTTTCATGTATTTGCATGTAATAGCTATGGGCGCTGGTGAATACTATGGTTGCAATATTAACGGTGACTACTTCCCAGAAAAGGACCTGATTGCTAGACACAACACCTTTGTTACAACAGCAAAAGTATTTAAAGAGCACGACAATAAGCCTACTAGTCAAGATTATGGCAAAGTAGTATTCTCATGGTACAATCCAAAAATGCATCGTGTAGAACTTATTCTAGCCATTGATAAAATCAAGGGTGCAGAGTTTGTTCGCAGGCAGGAAGCTGGGGAACAGCTTGAAGTAAGTATGGGTTGCAGAGTAGCCTATGATGTGTGCTCCATCTGTGGCAATAAAGCACGTAGAAAATCAGACTACTGTTCTCATATAAAGTATGACAAGAAAAAGATTTACCCCGACGGCAAACAACCGTTTATGATAAATTATAATCCAACGTTCTTTGATATTTCTATCGTGCGTCACCGTGCTGACAGAATTGCATATGTGTTATCAAAAGTAGCCAGTGCAGATAAACACAGTCTACAAGATGAATGTGCAGATTACTTTGAAAATCTAGGTAATTGTATTCCAGTTGCTCAGGCAGCACGTACTTTTGATATTGAAGACGACGAACTCCTAAAAACAGCGTCAACACCAAGTTTTAATAAGTTGGCAATGATTAAACGAATAAACTCTGGTGCAGTAAGAGTAATGAACGCAGGAATAGCAGGGGTCAACCCGGTGATAAAAGAAATGCAACCAGATTTGCCTATTCCGCTGCTTGATCATCTTGCATTAAGATATTCTTTCCCAGACATTTTAAAGAGTTTATTCGCAAATGCCATCCAGTTGAAACCTCGTGAAGCTACAAGAATAATTATCGTTCAACGTGGCCTGCCCTTGGATTCATTTAGAGAAGTATTGTCAGGATTATTGGCAGCGAAACCAGTATCAAATCCTGGAGGAGAAACCAGAAAGCAGGTAAGCAGATTAGTTGAACCATTCCTAATTAAGCGTTCATCTTTCCTTCCTGCAGTAATGGACAGTGTAGAGAAGTTAGCTGCATTAAACATTGATATTCCGAGTACTGCATGGGCTATGAATCCTGCTCTAACTTTCGGACAAGTTCGCATTCCGGAGAGCTGTACCAATATCGCAGGAGATCAAGTGCCGGGAACAATTTTAGTTCAACAAGATCCCTATGCTACTGTGCCAGTACAAATGACACCTCAGCAGTATGAGATGTACTTGCGAAACAAAAAGCAGCCACTAAACCCTGCAGTAACTGGATATACTCTTGGGGCACTTTACGCAGCGTACAATAATGTGCCGACGGTCAAGAAGCTACTAACTGATCCTAAAGTTTGGGCAATTTTAACAGCAGCAGCGGCCTTACTCCACTCTAAGAAAGCAACACCAACCCCGCAGGAACTACAGATGCAGAAAACATCGAGTATAAACGAACCTGTGATACCATTTGTGATGAGTCATTTTATATCCACAGATAACTATAATAATCTAGAGAAATGTGCAGCAGAAACAGATGATATTATATCTCTAGTTGCTCCTGTGGCAGTAAATATTGCATTACAGAAACATTCTAATGTAGAGCAGAGCATGTTAAAAACAGCAGGAAACGTAGAATTTCATGAAAAATTG
>OLVY01002542.1_pt1 | contig 9901 bp, 10 predicted proteins | sample 1674261 | NCBI WGS metagenome assembly OLVY01 (sample SAMEA103958155, study PRJEB25191) | human gut metagenome | biome: human-associated habitat [ENVO:00009003]; feature: intestine environment [ENVO:2100002]; material: feces | place: Germany | collected 2013/2015
AGACCAAGGCCGAGAAGCACGGCTTCCGCGAGATCTCCATCTTCAAGGACGGCGTCGTTCTGTAAAAACTTCAAAGGCTGCTGAGCGGTTTGCGCTGCCCGGCAGCCTTTTTGTGCATTGCAAAGGAGGGCTTTCTATGGCAATGACGACGAAAATGCTGCTCGTTGTGATCGTGTTCTATGGCCTGATCTTTGCCGCCATTGTGGCGGTGATCGTCTGGGCCGTGAAGTACCTCATCCGCTATGGCATTGATTATTATTTTAAAAAGCTGGCCGAGAGCCGGAAACCTAAGGAGGACTGACCTATGAATCAGATCACCACCCGTTATATCACCGAAGGCGATGCCTGCTATGAGCAGTACGTCATTTCTGACCCCGCTGCCAAGACCGAATTGGTCATTACCCCGGAGCGCGGCGGCATGATCACCGGCTTTACGCTGGACGGGGACGAGTACATCTGGACCCGTCGCCCCAACTTCTCCGAGTGCAGCCGCCCCCGCTTCGGTGTGCCGGTGCTGTTCCCCAACTGCGGCGGCCCGGACGGCGGTGTGCACTATTTTGACGGCAAGGCCTACCCCATGGAAAACCATGGTCTGGCTGACCTGTGCGCATGGGACGTGGAGAGCGTCGGCCCGGACGGCGTGACTCTGGTGCTGGAAGCCACCCCGCTGACCAAGTTCCTCTACCCCTTCGATTTCACCCTGCTGGTGAACTACAACCTGGAGGGTAACAAGGCCGCCATCAGCCTGACCGTCATCAACGAGGGCGACACCGATATGCCGTTCAGCTTCGGCTATCACCCCTACTTCATGGCCTCCAAGCTGGAGAATGTGGCCTTTGACATCAAGTGTGCCACCTGCTCTGAGAGCGCCAAGGGTGAGCAGCCCGCCGCCCCGGAAAAGATCACCCTCACCCGCAAGGAGGGCGCCGACAACACCATCCGCCTGATGACCGGCGTGCAGTTCCCCATGACCTTCACCGACAAGGGCAACGGCCACAAGGTGACCGTGGATGCGGACGAGACCTTTGGCAACGGCGTGCTGTGGCAGCAGGATGCCGAGAACTTCGTCTGCATGGAGCCCTGGAACGGCTGGGCCAACAGCGTGAACGAGGAAGGCAGGCACGAGGTGCTGGAGCCGGACGAGGCCATGACCAGCGAGTGGAGCATCACCATCGAGAAGGTGTAAACTCCACCGCCTGCTCCGTGCAATAAAAAGCAAATGTCCCGCTGCACGGAATGCAGCGGGACATTGCTTTTATGCGGAAAATTATACCTGATGGGCTTCCAGCCAGTCGGTCATCTGCTGGGCGATGCCCTTGATGCTGCCGTCCTCAAAGGGTACCTTCAGGCCTGCAGTCTCCAGCAGCTCGGTGTAGCTGGCCAGACCGGCACGGCGCACCAGTTTCAGGTAGCGCTCCCAGGCGTCCTTGTGGTCGGTGAGGCTCAGCAGGAAGAACTGCAGGGCGGCCATGGTGGACAGGCAGTAGTCGATATAATAGAAGGGGCACTCGTAGATGTGCAGCTGGCGCTGCCACCCGGCACCGCGGCCGTAGAAGGGCAGGTTGTCGAAGTCGATCCAGGGGCGGTACTTCTTTTCCAGCTTGAGCCACTCGGCGTTGCGCTCGTCCGGGGTCAGGTCCGGGTTCTGGTACATGATGTGCTGGAACTCGTCCACTTCGCACCCGTAGGCCAGGAACACAAAGCTGTCCTCGGCGTGGAGCAGGGCATACTTGTCGGTGTCCTTGCCGAACAGCAGGTGGTGCCAGGGAGCGGTGAGGAATTCCATGGCCATGGAGTGGATCTCGGCGCTCTCCATGCCGGGGCATTCCAGGTCGGCGGGCACATTGGGGTCGCGCTCGGCCACATAGCCCTCGAAGGCGTGGCCGCACTCGTGGGTCAGCACGTCCACGTCGCCGGAGGTGTTGTTCCAGTTGGCGAAGATGAAGGGGGCCTTGTAGCTGGGCAGGCTGGTCATATAGCCGCCGGACATCTTGCCGGGGCGGCTCTCCACGTCGAACAGCTCATTGTCCTGCATGAAGTCAATGAATTCTGCGGTCTCGGGGCTCAGCTCGTGGTACATGGTGCGGGCGGCGGCCATCCGGGCATCGTAGCCGGGGATGGGAGAGGGGTTGCCGTCCTGAAACGCCACAGGCAGGTCGGAGAAGGTCAGGTGGGAGATGCCGGTGCGCTTGCAGCGCAGCTCGATCACCTTTTTCAGCTCGGGCACCACATCGCTGGCCACCTGGTCGCGGAACTTCCGGATCTCGGCAGGGCCGTAGCCGATGCGGTTCATCCGCACATAGGAAAGCTCGCTGTAATCGTGGTAGCCCAGGATCTGCGCCTGTGCGTTCAGGTTCTTGACGATCTTGGTGTACAGGCCATCCAGCTCGTCACGGTGGGCATCGAAATACGCTGCCTCGGCCTCGTAGGCGGCGCGGCGGACGGCAGGGTCCAGGTTCTCCTTATAGGGGCCCAGCTGGGGAATGGTCAGCTGCTTGCCGTCAAACTCGACCAGTGCGCCGCCGTACACCTGCTGGTACTGGCTGACAAGGGCGTTGTACTCCTTCTGCAGCTCCACGGTGCGGTCATCCATACCCAGCACGGCGTTCTTCATACCGGCCACGCAGGTGGTGCCAAAGGCTTCGGTCAGCGCGTCCACATGGGCATTGGCCAGAAATGCCCGGCTGATCTCCACCCGTGCGTTCTCCACGGCGGGGCCGTTGGCATCAAAGAAGTCCTGCTCGGCCTTCCAATAAGCGTCACGGGTGTCGCAGGTGTAGTGGATGCTTGCCAGCTGTGCGGCGGTGTTGTAATCGGCAAAGGCGCGGCTCTGCTCGTAGTAAACATTCACCAGCTCCTCGCCGCTGGCTGCTCCGGCGGCCTTGGCGGCCAGCGCCTTGCACTGGCCCAGCAGGGCATTAATGTCCGGGCGGGTATAACTCATTTCGCTGAATTTCATGGGATCCATCCTTTCGTTCCTTCTTGTCTGAGTGCTGAACCCATATTAACACGTTTGGGGAAAAAGGGCAATGGAAAAGAGGAACTGCCCCTGTGGAGGAAAGTGTGTCAGAATTGTAAAAGTTAAAATATTTTAGCTATTATTCTTGACTTATCCGACGATTCAGATATAATGGTCGTGTTCGCAAGAAACCTCAAACTTTTTAGATAATAAAAATACAAACCAATCAAAGGAGAATATTACCATGACGTTTGAAGAAATGAAGAAGATCGTTGTTGACACCCTGAACTGCGAGGAGGACAAGGTGACCATGGAGGCCAGCCTGACCGAGGATCTGGAGGCCGACAGCCTGGATGCCGTGGAGCTGAACATGGCCCTGGAAGATGCCTGCGGCGTGTCCGTGCCCGACGAGGAGCTGGCAAAGCTCAAGACCGTGGGCGACATCTACAACTACATCACCGCACACGTCTGAGGCAGAACACCATGAACGATATCCGAGACCTGTTCCCCGGCCGGATGCGGGAACGCACCTTTCAGCTGAAAGCCCGGCGGGATGCCGGGGCCGTCTGGCATGAACCCCAGTTCGTGGAGTGCAAACAGTGCGGCCGCCGCGCCACTCGCACCATCTGGACCCGCAGCCTTTACGTCTGCCCCAACTGCGGCTATCACATGCCCATCGGCGGCTACTACCGGCTCAGTCTGGTGCTGGACCACGGCAGCTTCCGGGAGCTGGACGCCGACCTGCCTCCGCAGGATGTGCTCCGGTTCCCCGGCTACCCGGAAAAGCTGACCGCCGCCCAGAACAAGACCGGCCTGCGCGAAGCCGCCGTCACGGCGACCGGCCGCATCGGCGGGGTGGCCTGTGTGGCTGCCGTGCTGGACAGCCGGTTTTTCATGGGCAGCATGAGCACCGCCGTGGGCGAAAAGATCACCCGCGCGGTGGAGTACGCCGCAGCCAAACGCCTGCCGCTGGTCATCTTCTCGGCCAGCGGCGGTGCCCGCATGCAGGAGGGCATTTTCAGCCTGATGCAGATGGCCAAGACCAGCGCCGCCATCCAGCGCTTTTCCGCCAGAGGCGGGCTGTACGTCAGCGTGCTCACCCACCCCACCACCGGCGGCGTGACCGCCAGCTTTGCAAGCCTGGGCGACATCATGCTGGCCGAGCCGGGGGCGCTGATCGGCTTTGCCGGGCCCCGCGTCATTGAGCAGACCATCGGCGAAAAGCTGCCCGCCGGGTTCCAGCGCAGCGAGTTCCAGTTGGAGCACGGCTTTGTGGATCAGGTGGTGCCCCGCGACCAGCTGCGCGACACCCTGATCCGGGTGCTGCAGCTTCATGTGGGAGGAAAACACGAATGATCAAGGAAATTCTGGAGCAGCTGGCTCCGCTGGATGCACAGATCACCGCCCTGAAGGGCAGCGGCGACGACATGGACGCCATCACGGCCCACGCCGCCGAGCTGGCAGAGCTTGCCGTAGAGGAGGACGAGATCCTGCGTGCCTGCGGCCCGCTGACCGCCGAGGACCGGGTCTTTCTGGCCCGGCACCCGGACCGCCCCCACATTGACGAAACCATCTCCGCCCTGTTCACCGACTTCTTTGAGCAGCGGGGCGACCGCCAGTGCAAGGAGGACCCCGCCATTCTGGGCGGTGTGGCCCGCTTCCACGGCATGCCGGTGACCGTCATCGGTCACCGCAAGGGCTCCTCGCTGGAGGAGAATCTGGCCTGCAACTTCGGCATGCCGGGGCCGGAGGGCTACCGCAAGGCCCTGCGCCTGATGAAGCAGGCCGAGAAGTTCGGTCGGCCCATCATCACCTTCATCGACACGCCGGGCGCTTACCCCGGCAAGGACGCCGAGGAGCGCGGCCAGGGCGAAGCCATCGCCCGCAACCTGATGGAGATGAGCGGCCTGACCGTGCCGGTCATCGCCGTCGTCACCGGCGAGGGTTCCTCCGGCGGTGCGCTGGCGCTGGGTGTGGCAAACCACATCCTCATGCTGGAAAACGCCGTCTATTCGGTGCTGAGCCCCGAGGGCTTTGCCAGCATCCTGTGGAAGGACGCCTCCCGCAGCGGCGAAGCCTGCGAGATGATGAAGCTGACCGCACAGGACCTGTACCAGGACGGCATCGTGGAAGAAGTGATCCCGGAGCCGGTGGGCGGTGCCCAGCGCGGCCACACGGTGCTGTTTGAGCAGCTGGACGCTGCCCTGTGGGCACACCTGAAAACGCTGTGCCGCATGAACGGCAGGGCCCTGGCCGACCAGCGCTACAAGAAATACCGCCAGATCGGAGAAATGAGGAACGCATGAAGGGCTTCCAGCTGATAGCCACCGGCGGGGCACTGCCCGGCCGGACGGTCACGAACGAAGAGCTCAGCCGCACCGTGGACACCAATGACGCGTGGATCACCTCCCGCACCGGCATCCGCACCCGGCACTGGTGCACCGCGGACGAATCCGCCGCCACGCTGGCCATTGCCGCCGCAAAACAGGCGCTGCAGCGCAGCGGCCTTGCCCCGGCAGACATCGCCTGCTGCGTGTGCGCCACCCTGTCGGCCCCGGATGCCACCCCCAGTGTGGCCTGTCAGGTACAGGCGGCGCTGGGCCTGCCGGAGAACCGGCCCGCGCTGGACGTCAACGCGGCCTGCTCCGGCTTTTTGTACGGCACGGCTGTGGCGCGGGGCCTGCTGGCCACGCTGGGCGGGCAGTACGCCCTGGTCATCGGGTGCGAAGCCCTTTCCCGCCTGATGGACCCCGCCGACCGCTCCACCTGCGTCCTGTTTGGCGACGGCGCGGGCGCGGCCATCTTCCGGCTGGCCGACACCCCCTTTGCCCTCACGCTGGGGGCCCGGGGCAGCGACGTCCTGCACGCCGGTGGGCCGGACCGGAACGGTTCCGCCCCCATCACCATGGACGGCAAGGCAGTGTTCCGCTTTGCGGTGGATGCCCTGCCCCGCTGCCTGCACACGGTGCTGGACGAGACCGGCAAGACGCTGGACGAGGTAGACTGGGTGGTCTGTCATCAGGCCAACAGCCGCATCATCGACCACTGTGTGCGGGCTCTGCACGCCGACCCGGCCAAATTCTACAAGAACATGGACCGCCACGGCAACACCAGCGCCGCCAGCATCCCGGTAGCCCTGAACGAGCTGGCCGAGACCGGGCAGCTGCAGCCGGGGCAGACGATCGCCTGCATCGGCTTTGGCGGCGGCCTGACCTGGGGCGGCATGATCGTGGAGTATAAGAAATAAAGGCTTCCCCCGCGGGGGAAGCCTTTAGCAGGAAAACTTTATGAAACTTTTAAATGAAATTTTAGGGACCCGATATCCCATCATCCAGGGCGGCATGGCCAACATCGCCACCGGCGAGTTTGCCGCCGCCTGCTCCAACGCGGGAGCGCTGGGCATCATCGGCGCGGGCGGCATGAACGCCGACACCCTGCGCGAGAACATCCGCCGCTGCAAGCAATTGACGACCAAGCCCTTCGGCGTGAACATCATGCTGATGCACCCGCAGGCCGACGAGTTTGCAAAGATCGTGGTGGAAGAAGGCGTGCAGGTGGTCACCACCGGCGCGGGCAACCCCGGCAAGTATGTTCCCATGTGGAAAGCCGCCGGCATCAAGGTCATTCCCGTGGTGGCAGCGGCCATTCTGGCAAAGCATCTGGAGCCGCTGGGCATCGACGCCGTTATCGCCGAGGGCACCGAGAGCGGCGGCCATGTGGGCGAGATGACCACCATGGCGCTGGTGCCCCAGGTAGTGGACGCGGTGAGCGTGCCCGTCATTGCGGCGGGCGGCATTGCCGACGGCCGCCAGCTGGCTGCTGCGCTGGCCCTGGGTGCCTGCGGCGTACAGGTGGGCACCTGCCTGCTGGCAAGCGAGGAGTGCCCCATCCATGAGAACTATAAAGCCGCCCTGCTCAAGGCCAAGGACAGTGACACCATCGTCACCGGCCGCAGCGTCGGCGCACCGGTGCGTGTGCTGAAAAACCGCATGAGCCGCGAGTACGTCCGGCAGGAAAAGGCCGGGGCCGACAAGATGGAACTGGAAAAATACACCCTCGGCAGCCTGCGCCGGGCCGTGTTTGAGGGCGACACCACCACCGGCAGCCTGATGGCCGGTCAGGTGGCCGGGATGCTCCACGAGGTGCGCCCCGTAGCCGACATCCTGAACGACCTGTGGGAAAGCGGGAGGCAGCGCATCGCCGCGCTGAACGAGCTATGCTGACCCTTGCCGGAAAGGCCCTGCCCGTGCCCATCCTGCAGGGCGGCATGGGCGTGGGCGTGTCCCTCGGCGGGCTGGCCGGGGCCGTGGCGGCCTGCGGCGGCATGGGGTGCATCTCCACCGCCGATGCGGGCTACCGGGAACCGGATTTTGCCCGGGACCCGGCAAGCGCCAACCACCGCGCCCTGACCGCTGAGATCCAGAAAGCCAAAGCCCTTGCCAAGGGCGCGGGACTGGTGGCCATCAATGCGATGGTAGCCACCCAGGACTATGCCGCCGCCATCCGCACCGCGGTAGAAGCGGGCGTGGACGCGGTGGTGTCCGGCGCGGGCCTGCCGCTGGAGCTGCCCGGCCTTGTGGGCACGCAGGAGGTGGCCATTGCGCCCATCGTGTCCAGTGCCAGAGCCGCCCGGCTCATCCTGCGCCGCTGGGCCAAGGAGTTTGCCCGCACCGCCGACTTTGTGGTCATCGAGGGCTGCAAGGCAGGCGGGCATCTGGGCTTTGCCGAGGCCGACCTGCTGGCAGACCACTGCCAGTCTCTGGACGAAATTCTGCCGGAAGTGCTGGCCGAGGTACAGCCCTATGAGGCGCAGTTCGGCCATGCCATCCCGGTATTCGTGGCGGGCGGCATCTACACCGGGGCCGACATGGCCCACTATACAAAGCTGGGGGCCGCCGGGGTGCAGCTGGCCACCCGGTTCATCCCCACCTACGAGTGCGATGCCAGCCAGACCTACAAGGACGTGCTCCTGGCCGCAAAGCCGGAGGATGTGCGCATCATCCACAGCCCGGTGGGCATGCCGGGCCGGGCGCTGAACACCCCGCTGGTGCAGGCGCTGGCCAAGGGCAAACGCTTTGCGCCCCGGCACTGCGCCCGCTGTTTAAAGACCTGCGACCCCGCAAAGGTGCCCTACTGCATCACCCACGCCCTCATCGAAGCGGTGAAGGGCAATGTGGAAGAGGGGCTGTTCTTCTGCGGGGCCAACGTGGGCCGACTGGACCGGATGTACACCGTCCGGGAACTGATGGACGAATTGACCGCCGAATGGAGGCATGACCTATGAAACTTGCTGTTCTGTATGCCGGTCAGGGTGCCCAGCACCCCGGCATGGGCAAAGAATTTTACGAAAGCTCCCCCGCCTTCCGGGCCGCCTTCGACAGCGCGGCGCTGGATTTTGACCTGCACCGCGTCTGCTTTGAGGACCCGGACGGCGTTCTGAATCAGACCGAATACACCCAGCCCTGCATGGTGGCCTTTGCCTGCGGCGTGACCGCAGTGCTGGCCCAGCAGGGCGTGAAACCCGCTTATGTGGCCGGGCTTTCGCTGGGCGAATACTCCGCGCTGGAAGCTGCCGGGGTGTTCACCGCCAAGCAGGCCATTGAGCTGGCCGCCTACCGGGGCAAAGCCATGGCCGATGCGGCCAAGGGCATCGACTGCGGCATGACCGCCGTGCTGGGCCTGGACCGCACTGCGCTTTCCGCCTGCTGCGAAGAGGCTGCGGCGCTGGGCTGTGTGCAGATCTGCAACTACAACTGCCCCGGCCAGCTGGTCATCGGCGGCGAGAAGGCCGCTGTGGACAAAGCTGCGGAGCTGGCCAAAGCCGCCGGTGCCCGCCGCTGCCTTCCGCTAAAGGTGAGCGGCCCCTTCCACACCCGGCTGATGGCCCCCGCCGGAGATGCCCTCGCCGAACGGTTCAAGACCGAGCGGTTCCGTGAGATGCAGATCCCGGTGCTGTTCAACTGTCTGGGCCGCGAAAAGGCCGACGCGGACACCATCCCGGCGCTGCTGGTGAAGCAGGTGCAGAGCAGTGTTTACATGGAGGACACCCTCCGCCGCTTGGGCGAACTGGGTGTGGACCACATCCTGGAAGTCGGCCCCGGCAGTGCCCTGTCCGGCTTTGTGAAAAAGACCCTGCCCGGCGTGCCGTGCGCTTCGGTGGAGACACCGGAGCAGCTGGACGCCGCGCTGGCCGCATGGAGGGACGAAGCATGAGCGAAGAGACTGTGACCCGCGCGGCGGTGGTCACCGGCGGCAGCCGGGGGATTGGCCGGGCGGTGTGTGTGGCACTGGCAAAGCAGGGCTGCAACGTGGTGGTCAACTACTGCCACGGCGCAGAGCCTGCGGAGCAGACGGCAGCGCTCTGCCGCGCCGAGGGCGTGGACGCCGTGGCCGTACAGGCCGATGTTTCCACCGCTGAGGGCTGCAAAACGCTGTTTGACGCGGCGGTCAACGCCTTTGGCCGGGTGGATGTACTGGTGAACAACGCAGGCATCACCCGTGACGGCCTGCTCCTGCGCATGTCTGAGGCCGATTTTGACGCCGTGCTGAACGCAAACCTCAAGGGCGCATTCCTCTGCTGCAAGGAGGCCGCCCGCCGCATGGTGCGCCAGCGGCATGGCCGCATCATCAACCTGTCCAGCGTGGTGGCCCTGCGGGGCAACGCCGGTCAGGCCAACTACGCCGCCAGCAAGGCGGGGCTCATCGGCCTGACCAAGAGCCTGGCCAAGGAGCTGGCAGGCCGGAACATCACGGTGAATGCCGTGGCCCCCGGCCTGATCGAGACCGATATGACCGCCGCCCTGCCGGAAGCCGTCCGCACCGGAATGCTGCACAGCATCCCGGCGGGCCGGGCCGGAAAGCCGGAGGACGTGGCAAACGCCGCGGCATTTTTTGCCGCAGAACAAAGCAGCTATCTCACCGGGCAGGTGCTCTGTGTGGACG
>OLVY01002554.1_pt1 | contig 9842 bp, 6 predicted proteins | sample 1674261 | NCBI WGS metagenome assembly OLVY01 (sample SAMEA103958155, study PRJEB25191) | human gut metagenome | biome: human-associated habitat [ENVO:00009003]; feature: intestine environment [ENVO:2100002]; material: feces | place: Germany | collected 2013/2015
AGTTCATGCTGCTGTCATCAACAGGGATCACGCAGAAGATGGCTTTTTTCTTCTCACCCAGGCTGCCAAAGTCCATCTCATCCACCATTGTCATTCTGGCATACTGCGGGATATTGAAGGTGGCCAGCCGCACGGCGGCGCTTACCAAAATGGATTTCGCTGTCTTTCCTGCTGCCTGCTTGAAAGCCTTATATTGCTTCACTGCCACATGGTTGGGCTGTTCTTCTTCCAATGCCCGAAAGAGCATATCCAGCGGGCTGCGGTATTGATCGTCCTCCTCCCGCACCTCGGCAAAGTTCATCATGTAGATCAGCATTTCAAAATTCTGTTCCTCCGGGGGCGCTTCGCTGACGAGGTAGAGCATAAGGGCTGAATCCAGCGCGATCTCCGCCTTCTCCCAAAAGGGGTCGTTGCTGGAAGCGTTGCGGGGCGTGGTATTTTTGATGAGGTTATCAATGAGAGTCAGCACATCCTTTTCACTGTGAATGTACGAAAAGGGGTTGTATCCGTCGGACTGGCTGGGGTCGATCAGGTTGAACACCCGGACTTCGTAGCCCTGCGCTGCCAACAAAGCGCCTGCCGCGCGCAGCAGCTCGCCTTTGGGATCTGTGACAAGATAGGAGCAATTCGCACTGTAAATATTGGGCTTGCAGAAGAAACGGGTCTTGCCGGAACCGGAACCGCCCACTACCAGAACATTCATGTTGCGCTGGGTGATATAGCCGTCCATGCCCAGCCGGACGCGCTGGGTCAGAATGATGTTGGCGTCCTTATGCCGGTGATCCATATACTTCCGGTTCAGTTCCTTGGGATTGCCCCATTTGGCGCTGCCGTACTCCTCGCCCGGTCGTCGGTTCTCCCGGCTGGAGTAGTAGAGCGCAATGCCACAGCCATAGAGCAGCAAGCCCACCAACATATATTTCAGCGTGTAGGATGTCCAGCCGATGGCAAAGGGGCGCTCCAGCACTTGGCTGAAACGCCCCATCCATTGAAAGAGGTTCATACCGTCCTCGTAGGCATAGGCGGCGATTGCCGCCAGCCAGAGAACCAACGGGGAAAGCGCCGCCCACACAGGGGCGGCGCTGCGAAAGTCATTCTGCCGCAAGGCTTAGTACCCCGTTTTGGGCAGCTTCACCGTTGTTTTGGTGTAGACGGTAGTGAGCCAGCGGGACACCGCCTGAATCCACTGCCCGTTGTAAAGGCCACCCACATCTGCCACATTCACAATGCCGGAGTTGTTGGCAAGACCGCTGCGGGCGGCGGCGTAGATGTACGGCGTTTCTACCTGTGCAAAGCCCGCCTTTACATTTCCAAACACAAACATGACTTCGGTAACGCGCTCATTGGCCGCAAGGCCGAGGACAGCAGGACGGGCGTCCAATACGTAAACCTTGCTTGTACTCAGGTTATCCGCCAAAGTGCGGTAGTCCCCGAAGAGGTTGGTCTTATAGACCACCTTGTAGGAAAGCGGCTGATTGTAGCTGCCGGTGACGATTTTGCTCAGCGTCACCTGCGCGGGAAGCTGATCGCGCCAATAGAAGGAGTCGAGGGCAACGTTAGAGCTGTTCTTGATCTGTGAGAACACGTAGCGGATGGGCTGACCGGGGACAGCCTGCACAGGGCCGGTTTTCTTAATGGATACGCCGGTGGAAACGCTGGTATTCTGCACTTCAAAGGTGACGATCTGTCCGTTGAATTCCAGATAGGCGGTCATCACTGTGGTGTTGATGGAGTAATTCGCAGGCGCTTTGATCTCACGGACGGTATAGCGGGACAGCGGCAGCGTCTTGGAAACGGCGCGTCCGTTGCGGTCGGACTTGATGGTGTCCACCACATTACCCGCCTTGTCGTAGATCTCAAACACCGCGCCCTCCAGCAGTGTACCGGCAGGCAGGCCATTGGTGGCGTTATCGTCTGCGGATTTCTTGATGATCTGGATCTGGCCGCACTCCGCAGTATTGCTCCACTCGATTTCTGTGGTAGAGCCGTAGCGGACATAGATCGTTTTCAGTTCAGGATCAAGCACATAACCGGGGGCGGCTTTGGTCTCACGCAGATAATAGCGGCCATCAGCCAGTTCCTCATCGGCGTAGATGTAGCCGTCCTGGTCCGTTACATATTCCCCGATGGGATTGTGATTTCCGTCGTACAGCAGGAACACCGCACCGTAAATGCCCTTGCCTGTTGCCTTGTCCACCTTGTGAAGCAAAATGCGGGAGGATTTGTGGTTGGTGATCTCCAGCGTTGCGGTCTGACCGTCCTTGACTTCAATACGGTGCGGCGTGGTATCCAGCAGGTAGCCGGACGCAGCCTCCAATTCCGTCACGGTGTACCAGCCGCTTTCAGCTTCGGGGAGATAGATAACACCGTCGCTGTCCGTTGTGTAGGCACCGATGATCTCACCATTCATCTTACGGATCTCGAATTTGACCCCGGCGATACGCTTTCCGCTGTCTTTGTCGCTCTTGATGATCTGCAACCCGCCCGCAGGCGTGTTGTAAAAATAAAGCGTCTGCGTATCGTTGGGGTTGACAACCACGGTCTGTGTACGGGTGTTTTCGTCAATGCTGTAACCGGGGATCGATTTCACCTCCGTCGCTACTATGGTGCCGGAAATGCCAGAAATGGAGATTTTACCTGCATTATCCGTCCAGTACAGGCCGGTGGAGGACAGTGCGCCGCCCTCGGCATCTACATACGAGCCGTCCGCATAGGTGATCTTAAACTCGACACCTTCCAGCGGCTCCTTTGTCACGGAATCCTGCTTGACGATGATGAGGTTGCCCTTGGGCTGATTGCGGAACTCCACCGTGACAACTTCATTGGACTTGACCTTGACCGTCTGCGGCGTATCGTCGAGAATGTAGCCGTCCTTCGCGCGGGTTTCCTTGACAACGAGCGTTGTGCCGGGGGCGATGTCGGTAATGGTGAACGTACCTGCACTGTCCGTCACGAACTTGCCGTTGGCGTTGCCGATGAGATTGCCGTCCGAATCCGTGACAAGGAACTCAACATCAGAGATGGGAGCATTTGTTACAGCGTCCACCTTTTTTACGAGCACGCCGCCCTTGGGTTGATTGCGAAACTCCAGCGTCATGACAGAGTTGCGCTTGATTTTAACGCTCTGCGGCGTATCGTCGAGAATGTAGCCATCCTTAGCGCGCACCTCTTTGGCAATGACCGTCATGCCAGGGGTCAGGCTATCAATACGGATGGTGCCGGCGCTATCGGTCACATATTTGCCGTTGGCGTTGCCGATCACGCTGCCATCCGAATCCGTGATAAGAAACTCTACGTCGGAAATGGGAACGCCGGTCACGGCGTCCTTTTTGACGATAAGCAGCGAGCCCATCTTATCATTTCCGAAGGTCACGGTGATAACGTCCTGATCCTTACCGGAGAGATAGACCGTTTCCGTGGCGTCGGTGATGACGTACCCGTCCGGCGCGGAGATCTCCTCACAGACGTAAGTGCCTGCCTTGAGGCCGGTTACAACGATGGTTCCATTGCTCGAAGTGCGGTACTCGCCGATAACCGTGCCGCCCGTACCGGAGGTGCCGCCGAGGAAGCGGATGCGGAACCATGCACCCTCCAACGGCTGACCGCTCTCGCTGTCCACCTTGCGGATGATGATGGCGGAAAGAGGCGTATTTTCAAAGGTCAGTACCTTGCTCTCGCCACCGGAAATGAAGCATTCCTGCGTGGCAGGCTCTTTAATGGAATAGCCATGCGGCGCTTCCAGCTCCGTCACCTTGTACCAGCCGTCCTTGACTTCGGGAAGGATGATCTTGCCGCTTTCATCGGTGTAATAAGTGCCAAGATCATTTAGCTCACCGCTATCGGTATGATTGCTGGCATACCAGATCTGGAACTTAGCACCCTTGACAGGATCGCCGGTCACACTGTCTACCTTGCGGATCTCCAGCGTCGGCTTGAGTGCATTGAAGAAAGTAACGGTGGAGGTTTCACCTGCCTTGAGCGCTACTTCCTGCGGGATGGGGCAGAGAATGACATAGCTGGGAACATTGGTCTCCGTCACCCGATAGGTGCCAACGGGGATAGAATCGAGGAAGATACGTCCGTGACTGTCGGTGGTGGCCGTGGTGGAGTAGCTGCCGTCGATCTGCTCGATGCGGTAGGTCACGCCCTCGATGGGTTCCCCATTGGCGATGTTCTTCTTGATGATCTCAAGACCCGGTTTTTCATAGTCAACGAAAGTAACTTCGCTCGTCTGGCCGGGGCGGAGCGCCACGGTCTGCTCCGTATTGGATAAGATATAAGGCTCAGGAACGGATCCTTCACGCACGACATAGACGCCGGCGGGAATGGCCGAGAGCGTCGCGGAACCATCCGTACCGGTCGTAACGGACGTGGAGAAACTGCCTGTGACTGACTTTACCGAGAACACCGTACCAGCGATAGGCTTGCCGCTCATGGCGTCGCGCTTGATGATCTTCATATCAGGCAGCGCGTAGTTCTCGGCAGTCACGGTGTACTGCTTGTCTCCATCGGTCGTGTCCACATAGACGCTGATGGGCGCGGAGTCTGCACAGTACCCCGCGGGCGCTTCGACTTCGGCAAAGGACCAGAGGCCCTCGGTAACGTCTTTTACCTCGATGATGCCGCCGTTTTTAGTCACATCGCTGCCGACAATCTGACCGTCACGGTAGATGTTGAATTTTGCACCGTCCAGCCCGCGGGTCGTTCCGGCAGCTACCTTTTTCAAAGTAATGTAAGCATCACCCGCAGGAGGGCTATCCGGATCAGGCTTCGGAGTGTTGATAACGAGTTTTCGGGGAGCGTAATAGTTGAAAAACGATTGATTCCTGCGGTTGCTCGAAAGGGCAAACACAGCCCACTTTGCGCTATCGTCCTCAACAATGGTCGCAACTATGCCCTGCTCGGCATATGCTTCGATCTGACGCTGGAATGCCGCGTCCTCCTGCGCCTTCTGCGCGAGCATCCAGTCGATGAGGCTCAGATACATCTCGTAGGTATCGGCGTTGGCATAGCCGCCCGCGTCACCGTCTCCGCCGGGTTCTCCTTTATAGCTCTGATGGTCCCACACATAGGTTTGGACCGCCATAAAGAGCTGGCCTACATTGGATGCATTGCTGTCGTTGATGTAGGTCATGAGCCACTTGACATTGGCAAGCGTCGCGACATCCATCTCACCAAGGCCGCTATTGGCAATGCCGGTTTTGAGCACGGTGTCGGCATCCGCATTGGTAGCCGAAGTGTAGGTATAAGAATCAAAGAATGACTGCGTGGCGTTGCGATAGCCGAGGCCGCTGTCGAGGCAGTAGAGCAGCTGTCCCGCCGCCATCGGTGGACGATAGCTGTACGGCGTGCCGTTGGCGAGCAGTCGGGTGCTCCAATAGGCTTGATCCTTTGTAATCGTGATGCCTTTGCCTGTGCCGGATGCGGCAAGCGCCGAGGTCGGCAGCAGGCTTAAAATCGTTATCAATGTCAGAAGCAATGACAACAGGCGTTTCTTGATAGATCTCATAGAGTTCTCCTTTCCGATGAAGCGTAATAAAACAGAGCAGACCTTGCCGATCTGCTCTGTCCTGATAATAGTTGATGATTTACTTGTTTGTGGGGGTATCTACCCATGAGATGGAATATCCGTCATAGAGGAAAAGCTGCACGCAGTACCAGCAGGGATTTCCGTTATCGTTGACGCCCCTCGCCAATCCGATGCCAATTTCGGACAGCTTCGGATTGAGCATATTTTTATGGTGTGTCGTCGAGGCGTTCCAGTCTGCTACCGCTTGCTCAGCGAGCGTCTGTTCGGATAACGTCCAATCCGCAATACGATGGATATTTTCGGCCATGTAGGGACAATCCGTGATGGTATTGAACTTTTGACCATCCGGCCTTGTGTGCGAATAGGCCGTATGCGCGGCCATTTCATCGGCGCGGACCTGCGCCGCCTGCATGAGCTTGTCGTTGACACGCAGCGCGGCAACGCCATTTTCTTTGCGTAGGGCATTGGTCCGATCCACGATGTCCTGCTTCATGGCGTCTGCATCGTCGGCAGCTTCACCTTTTGCTGGGGCTTCGCCGGTGTAGGGCTTATCTGTCTCGATCTGGACGCTCCCATCCTCGGCGTTCCAATAGACGTTGAAGCCGACGGCCTTTCCGATGTCACGCAGCTTCATGTAGTTGTTGTCATGGATGGCGTAGGCTTCGATCCGGACCTCCTGCCCGTCCACAAAAATGTGGTTGGTGCTGTACTCGGCCAGAATGCCCGCGGCATAGGCACTGGTGCCGCCAAAGACGAGGGCGCCGACGACAAGGCCGGTGAGAAAATTTGCGTGTTTCATGGTGTCTGCCTCCTTTGATTTTGTTATGCTTTCAGTCTAAAGGAGACGGAAAAGTTCGTCAAATTTTCGCACGAGCCTGCACGCACCAGCGGTAATCCGGCTGATTCATCACGCAGGTGACGAGGGTGATGATATTCTCCGTGCTGTCATTCAGCACGCTCATATCATCCACGCTCACCTTATAGACGGCATAGACCTCATAAGTCCTCGTGCCGAGCTTGGTCGTCAGCTTGATGGTATCGCCATAGTCAAGCAGGTGAATGCGCCCGAAGTGATTATTGACGCCGCGATTGTGACCGGCGATGGCTACATTACCGTCCCAAATAGATGTGCTGGCAAAATGCCCCGCACCCTTGCGGAGCGCGTCCGCGTCCGTCCCCTGATACACCTTGACGGACAAATCAAGCGTGGGAATTTTCAGCGTCGCAAGATAGCCGCCGCTATAGTAGAGGTCACTTGTCACGGCGGTATAGCCGATGGGCTGATAGCTCCAACTCCCGCCTTCCGCTCCATTCGAGGGCAGGACGGTCACGCCGCCCGTGCCGCTGACCGTTCCCGCGGACGAGCTGCCCACAAGGTTCGGCGTCAGGCGCTCCTCAGTGTTCAGCGTGTAAGAAGTGGGAGAGCCAAAGGCAGGCGGGATATACGCCGCGTCCTTGCCGCGGTTCGTGTTGGCAGGCTCGTCCGTGGTGACATAGATGGTATCGTCCGAGGTGGGCCGTCCAAACAGTCCCGCGTCCGGCGCATCGAAGCTATACTCCAGCGCAGACGCAGATATGGAAAAAAATGTCAGCATACAGCAGACGGCGGCAAGTGATAGAATGTATTTTTTCATGCGGCGTAACCTCTCTTCTTGTTAATATAGCGCTGATAGCCTTTGTATCCAGCATAGCCCGCGCCGGAGAACACCAATACACCGAGCGCGGCGAGCAGCGGCGTTTTGTTCTCAAAATGCGTCTCACCGTGGGATGTAAAAATAGCAGTGTAGAGCACGGTGTCGCAGCTCGTCTTGGTAACATCGCCTTTGTATTCCACCGTTACGGCGTAGCCGGTGGCGGTCTTATAACTCGCCGTTCCGGTATAGCTTGCAGCCGCCGTATAACGCAAGGGTACTTCGTATCCGTCCATCGGATCGGTCGCAGCCTCCTGCCAGCTCACATTGGCAAGTGTCAGGGTGCGGCCATTTTCCTCCACCGTTTTCGGAATTAACGACACATCGGCGTCGGAGAGGTTGGGATAGGTGCGCTCTGCCGTCACCGTGCGGCTTCTGTTCTTGTAGCCGCTGGCTTCGACCTGAATGGTGGTGTAGTCCGCGGTCAGCGTGCCGGTATATCCATCCTCCGTAGTGACCTCCATGACCGGCTCAATTACCTTGATGATCTCACTCATGTCCTTGGTGCTGCTCTCCAGCGTAATGATCTCGATGTGCTCCTGCGTGTCCGTCTCCGTCTGGCCCGCTTTGAGCAGGTCAAGGAGCTCGTAGTGCCGTCCCTCGCGTTCAAAGTCGGCGGTGGGAATAGCGGCGGGATCGTCCTTTGTGCCAAGACAGTAGACCTTTTCCAGCCGGTATACGCCGCCGCTTTCGCTGCTGTGTACCTCAATGGGATAGACGGTCGGGATAGTGGGCGGCACGGTATCCTCTGCCGCCATGACGGGGACTGCTCCAAACGCCAGCACAAGCGCGAGCGCAAGGAGTGTGACTGTGCTTTTCTGTTTTCTCATGTAGGAAAATCCTCCTTCAAAATTTGTCCCATCGTGGGACGCGAATGGTAGAAATACTCATAAAATCAAAAAGCCGTCTTGCGACGGCTTTTGTGGTGTGTTCCCCTTGCTCACCGTATACGGCGGCGAAATGTGAGCGTCAAGGTCCGACCAGTCCGCAGACTGGTCGGCTCGCGGAAAATGCGCAAGCATTTTTCGGCCTTGACGCTTACGGGGCGACGGCGTATCCTCCGGCAAGGGAAACACACCGCTTTATCTTGTGTAGGCCGGACGGCCACGACGCTGCTCCTGCTGCTTGGGGTTGATGGTGCGGTCGATGCTGTCTCCAATGCTCTTTGCGGTCTGTCGCTGTTCCTCCAGATATGTACCGCGCATTGCGGGGTCGCATCCATCAAAGGACGCTGCCAGTTCGCTTGCATCGGGCAGCTTGCACGGCACACCGAAGCGTCGGCAGACCATGTAGCCGATGCTCTCAGCGTCGATCTGGTAGGATTCTCGGTTATACTGCGTGTTCCGTCCCTGATTGTGCATCCGTGCATGGACGCTCTCTACGGCGAGGGCTGCGAACACATCATGCGCGGGATGTTCGGTGTTGACGAGGATCGTCAGGGTGTTGGGATCGTAATAGGCGCTTTGCTCCAGCGTGTTATCTTCTTTGAGCGCAGCCCGCGCGCCCTGCATCAGCGGTTCCAGTGCGGCAATGAGCTTCGGGCTTCCCTCGGGAATGACCGCCTGCCCCTCCAACGGCCTGCCTGTGGTTTGGCTGATGTCGTAATAAACGCCCATAAAATAGCCGCGGGCATTTTTGTTGCGCGGCGGCACGAACACCTTTGCACCGTTCTGCATCGCCTCGTCCTGCACATAGCGTCCGACACTGTGCCAATAGTCGATCGAGCCGATCTTGCTGGCGTCGGGGAGCTGGATCAGGGTCAGCGCGACGTTGCCGGCACTGCATCGGATGTTGTCTGCCTGCAAGGTCAGATACTTCTGGTACAGTTCCGGCTCTGTGGTGACGACCTCAAATGCGGCGTCGCGCATCTGTGAGAGGTTTGTCCGTTCAGCCTGGCGGACTTCCCGCTGCTGCTCGCTCTGTGAGGTCGTTTTCTCAATAAGATCACGAATACTTATCATGGTGTAGTTCTCCTTTCTGCTTCATCGAATGTGTTCTTTGACCTTCATGCGGTCCGTGTTTCTTTCGGCGGAGAGCTGCCGCATGGCCTCCAGCTTCCCCAGCACAGAGGATCTGACATCATCCGTAGTCCTCTCCTGCGATGCTGTCGAGATACTCCCTCGCTCGTTCGAGGCTTTCTCGGACGGAGCGAGGGGGACTGCTTTTTTTGGCTCGTCCGCCTCCTTGACCGGCACGGGGTAGCCCAGCTCTTCCATAATACAGTTGAGATTTGCGGCATAGGTCTGCGTCGAAACGATGGTAATAAGGCCGCTGTCGTCCCCGCGCTTGCGGACCGGCAGATACAGCACACCGTACTGCTTTGCCGCCATCTTCCGGAAGCGCGAGAGGTCCTCCGCACGGATCTGAACGACTGCGGGAGGATTTGGGTCGCGGGCCAGCCGCGCGGCGCTGGCCTGCCCGATGACCTTATAATCCTGTTTGGACAGGGCAAGCAAGAGAGCGGCAACATTTTTGATTCCGCTCCCCGCCAGCTTGACCGCCGTTTCCGTTGCCTGCAAGCCTTCCTTGACTACCAGATCGGCAGCCTCTGCACTAACATCCATAAAGAATGCTCCTTTCTAAAATGTAAATGTGTTATCGTTCCTGCTGCTTGTGTTTTC
>OLVY01002561.1_pt1 | contig 9823 bp, 10 predicted proteins | sample 1674261 | NCBI WGS metagenome assembly OLVY01 (sample SAMEA103958155, study PRJEB25191) | human gut metagenome | biome: human-associated habitat [ENVO:00009003]; feature: intestine environment [ENVO:2100002]; material: feces | place: Germany | collected 2013/2015
TACCGTCCTTCCCAGGCAGGTTCAGATCCAGCAGCACCAGATCATACTGTTCCACGCCAAGAAGCTCCAGCGCCGTCTCTCCGTCATAACAGTAATCCACACTGTAGGCCAGGCGGCGCAGGCTGCGGATGCGTGTGACGATGGAGTCATAATATGTGGATATAAATTCCTGGATATGATGTATTCAGATCTTGAGAATTATATTCCGAAATATTTTGACATGATCGTGCTCAGCAGCAAGAAGAATTATGAGGAAGTCCGGGACAGCGGCGTGGTATGTCTGTCTATGCCGATAAAGTCCATGGACTTTGTGAATACCGTAAGTCTCACCATAGAGAATCTTCTGTGGGAAAGAAAAAAGAGAAAGTCCAGGCCAAAGGAGAGAACCGAGGAAGAGAAGAAGGTCATCAAGGCGGCAAAGCTCAAGCTTATGCATGACTTTGAGTATGATGAACAGAGCGCTCACAGATATCTGCAAAAGAAGAGTATGGATAACGGTATAAATATAGTCGAGATGGCATATATGATACTGGATAATTCAGATTGTTTCTAAAACAGATCAAGAGGGAGGCTTTCTATTGCGATTCACGAAGATGGAAGGACTTGGAAATGACTACGTGTACGTGAACTGCTTCAGAGAAAAGGTATATGATCCGGAGATCCTTGCCAGGCTTGTCAGTGACAGGCACAGGGGCATTGGGGGCGACGGACTGATACTTATAGGACCTTCGGCCAGGGCTGATTTTAATATGGATATATACAATGCGGATGGCAGCAGGGCAGAGATGTGTGGAAATGGCATAAGATGCCTTGGCAAGTATGTATACGACCATGGAATGACGGAGAAGACGGAATTTACTGTGGAGACACAGGCGGGTATAAAACGGCTCAGATGCATTCTGCAGGATGGAAGAGTGGTTGCGGTGTGTGTGGATATGGGCAGACCGGATATAGGTGCGGCTGTCGAGATGGCTGTTCTGCCTGATGAAACCGTGGATTTTGTCCGGGTATCCATGGGCAATCCCCATGCGGTTGTGTGGGTGGATGATATATATGTCTGCCAGATGGAGACTCTGGGGCCTGAGATGGAAGTGCATCCCATGTTTCCGAACAGGACAAATGTAGAATTTGTCCAGATCGTTGACGAAGATCATATGAGGATGCGAGTGTGGGAGCGCGGCTCCGGCGAGACATTTGCGTGCGGTACAGGCGCGTGTGCGGCTGTGGCGGCGGGGATAGCTGCCGGCAGGACGAGAGATTCGGTAAAGGTCTCATTGCTCGGAGGAACTTTGGATATTGATTACGACAGGCAGAATGAAACTATGTACATGACAGGACCGGCAAGGGAAGTATTTGAAGGCTGGACTGATATATATTAGGAGGAAAGATATGTTTAAGGCAAATGAAAATTATTTAAAGCTTCCGGGAAGTTATCTCTTCTCAACAGTTGGAAGAAAGCAGAGAGAGTACAGCGCAGCACACCCTGACAAGAAGGTTATAAGACTCAGTATCGGTGATGTGACTCAGCCACTTGCACCGGCTATCATAGAGCGCCTTCACAAGGCTGTAGACGAGATGGCAGTTGCGGAGACATTCAAGGGATATGCTCCTGATCTCGGCTATGAGTTCCTCAGAAACACCATAGCAAAGAACGACTATGCTGACAGAGGCGTGGACATATCTGCTGATGAGATATTTGTCAGCGACGGGGCAAAGAGTGACTCAGCAAATATCCAGGAGATATTTACAGCAGACAGCAAGATCGCAGTATGTGATCCTGTATACCCTGTATATGTTGATTCAAATGTAATGGCAGGAAGAACAGGAACATACGACAAGAACACAGAGTTGTGGAGCGATGTAATTTACATGCCATGTCTTGCGGACAATAACTTTGCGCCAGAGCTTCCAAAGGAGACACCTGACATCATATATCTGTGTTTCCCAAACAACCCTACAGGAGCAACAATCAAGAAGGATCAGCTTCAGGAGTGGGTAGATTACGCAAATAAGGTCGGAGCAGTCATCATCTACGATGCTGCATACGAGGCATATATCAGCGAGGAGGATGTTCCTCATACAATATATGAGTGCGAGGGCGCAAAGACATGTGCTATCGAGCTCAAGAGCTTTTCTAAGAACGCAGGATTCACAGGAACACGTCTTGGCTATGCTGTAGTTCCAAAGGATCTGAAGGACGCAGATGGCGTGTCAATGCACAGCCTGTGGGCAAGAAGACATGGAACAAAGTTCAATGGCGCTCCATACATTGTTCAGGCAGCAGGAGACGCAGTGTACTCAGACGAGGGCAAGGCTCAGACAAAGGCTCAGATCGCATACTACATGAACAACGCAAAGGTTATCTCACAGGGACTTAAGGATGCAGGCTACACTGTATCAGGCGGTGTAAATGCGCCATACATCTGGCTTAAGACACCGAACAACATGTCATCATGGGATTTCTTCGATTATCTGCTTGAGAATGCAAATGTAGTCGGAACCCCAGGTTCAGGCTTCGGACCAAGCGGTGAGGGATATTTCAGACTTACTGCATTCGGAACTTATGAGAATACAGTTGAGGCTATAGAGAGAATCAAGAATATGTAATACAGCTATAAGCTGTGGTGTATACATGCATGGATCAGCGTGTGTGATCCGAGATATATACGTTACAGTACATAGTGTCTTTGGCATGCCTGCAGGCACTCCGGTAAGGGGAGTCTGCGGGCATGTTTTTTGTTATTTGTCGGTCTTTACTCATATATTCAGATTTGATATAATGACTTATAAGGGTGATTAAAAGCCAATAACGGAGGTATTGAGATGAAGGATAACGGACTTTTGGTACAGTATTTTACAGCGAATACGACCGACAGCCAGGATTTATGGAAAAAGGCAGCAGAGGACGCTGCGGTTCTGAAGAAGATGGGGGCTACGGCTGTATGGTTTCCGCCTGCTACAAAGGGAGCACAGGGCAAAGAAGATATGGGGTATGCTCCGTACGATCTGTATGATCTGGGAGAGTTTGACCAGAAGGGTTCAGTTGGAACCAGATATGGAACTAAGGATGAGTATATAGCTGCTATAAAGGCTATGAAGGATCAGGGGATAAATGTCTATGCGGACATTGCGGTCAGACAGAAGCTTGGCGCTGACAGGATAGAGAAGGTTACAGCAGCCGATTTCAACACCAAAGATATTCCACAGATGATCGGCAATAAGAAGACTGTGGGAGCACTTTCAAAGTTTACATTCCCTGGAAGAAAGTCAAAGTATTCCAAGTTCAAGTGGAACTGGAAGCATTTTGCGGGAATAGACTGGAAGCAGGAAGAATTCAAGAAGCGTGTGTGCGCTCTTGAGGGCAAGGATTATGACGAGGCGAACAAGGAATATTCCAAGTATGATTATATAATTGGAAGCGAGATTGATTTCTACAATCAGGAAGTGTATGACGAGCTCATGGCGTGGGCTCAGTGGTACGAGAAGACCACTGATGTGGACGGATTCAGATTCCAGGAGGCGGAGGCTATCCCTGCATGGTTTGTGAAGGATTTTATTGAAGCGACATCTGATGTCCCTGCAGCCGCTAAAAAGAAGGGCGCAGATGAGGCTCCGGAATATGTACATAAGGACATATTTGCTGTCGGTGATTTCTGGCACTGGAATACAGAATATCTGAATGGCTATATCAAGGCCACAGACAATGAGGCATCCATGTTCGATGTGCCATTGCACTTCAATTTCCACGATGCATCTGTGGCAGATGGAGAGTATAACATGGCAGATCTGCTTAAGGGTTCGCTTATGATGAGCAATCCGGAGAAGGCTGTTACATTTGTAGATAACCACGAATCCCAGGTCGGAGGAGTTCTGGAATCGTACGTTGAGGATTGGTTCAAGCCTCTGGCGTATGCGGTCATACTGCTCAGAGAGCAGGGCTATCCGTGCCTGTATATCGGCGACTATGCGGGAATACCACAGGTTAAGGTAAAGTCGAAGAAGACGATGCTGAATAAGCTGCTCAAGCTCAGAAAGAAATATGCATACGGAACTCAGCACGACTACTTTGATCACAGCGAGGTTGTTGGATGGACCAGAGAGGGCGACGAGGAGCACAAGGATTCAGGACTTGCGGTTGTCATGTCCGATGGAATGGGCGGCACCAAGAGAATGTATGTGGGCAGACAGTTTGCGGGAGCACATTTTGCAGATGTCATGGGTAATGCCAAGTATGACATCAAGATAGATGACGAGGGCTGTGGCGAGTTCTATGTCAACAGAAGAGGCCTTTCAGTCTGGATCAAAAAAGATTGCAAATTATAAGAAAGTGGTATATAGTATATATTACTTTATCACGCTAAAGTCGTGAAAGTCAAAAAGGAGCTTAGACATGGGAAAAACAGTACATACAGAGGCAGTACAGGATCTGTTTGAGGCAATACTTACATTGGAGACAGAAGAGGAGTGCTTTAATTTCTTTGAGGATGTATGCACGGTGAATGAACTGTTATCTATAGCACAGCGTTTTGCAGTGGCCAAGATGCTGAAGGAAGACAACACATATCTGGAGGTTGCGGAGAAGACCGGAGCATCCACAGCCACGATAAGCAGGGTCAACAGATCCCTGAATTATGGCAAGGACGGATATGAGCTTGTATTTTCAAGAATGAAGAGCTTCCAGCAGAATGACAAGCAGAGCAACGAGAAAACCGACAAGTAGTCAGACAAAACCCCTGAACGATTACATTTTATCGTTCAGGGGTTTTATTTGTGTTACAGGCTGGAGTCCTGTAAAATCTGGTCGCAATACTTGTTGGTTGTGCGTAAGCTGACTATTTTTTCCTGCCCTCGGCTGCGGCGTTTGCCTGTGGCTGCTTAGCCTTTGCGGCTTTGGCTGCTGCCTGCTCTCTGGCTTTCTGTGCCTGGGCTTTAGCCTTCGCCTTGGCATCTTCCTCAGATTCCTGTCTGAGCTTGTCTACCAGATGCTCCACATATTTCTTCTTGGCATATATATCAACTGAGAGAAGTGAGATCATGCTGAGATCGTGGAGATAGGAGTCCTTCTCAGGATCATACATGGCATCAGCCTTGTTGGCTGTTCTCACGATATCCTTGATGATGTCACCGTAATGCTGGGATAGATGCTCATACAAGTGGGCGTATATATCAGAAATATCCTTTCCGTCCTTGTTGGAATCAAAATAACCATCTATAAGAGGCTCAAGCAGAGTCTGTATATCGTTGATGCTGAGCATGTTCTTCAGGTAGTATATATAAATGAGCAGTATAAGGTGCTGCTTAGAATATCTCTTCTTGTTAGGCGATGGCAGAAGATTGTTCTTCGTGTAGTTGTTGATCATGGTCTTGGTCATCACCTTGTCCTCGTCATTGCGTCTGTTCTTTCCAAGCTGATCCTCCATGAAGGTGGTCAACTGATCCATGTACAGGTCAATGGAAGGAATATCCTTAGGGTTTATATAATCAAGGCCACCGGCCATTGATATTATGTCTTTAATATTTGTCTTTTTATCCATATAGACACCTCTTATATTAGTTGGAGCACGCACAGGAACTGCTGTGCGAAAATGCTGTTCATAAATACCGTTCACAAATTGACATATTCCAACAGTTGTACGTGCTGTGTATGCAGTATGCATTGTTTACGCAGCATGTGCTGTTTTGTGCAGTATGTGTTGTTTATGCAGTGTGTAATACCGCATATAAACAGTTGATTTTGAATCAACACGACATATTATATAGTATTCAAAACTACATTACAAGGTTGTTTTACTATAAAACGTATTAATTTGTTAAAAAATCAAGAGGAAAGAGAATGCTCAGGATGCTAGCTGGCTGCAAGCTTGACGATTGTATCTTTTTGAGCCGAAAAAAGAGAAAAGCACACAAGCTTTCGCAAGCCTGTGTGCTTTTCGTAAATTCCTTCGAGAAATATCACAAAATTGTATCTTTTTCAACGAAAATGTCTGTTTTGCGCATAACCCCGCCACCCGGCGCTGGCTTACTCGCCGTCGGCGTCGCCTGGCTCCTGCGGAGCCAGCGTGATAAGCACTCTGGCGACTCGCTTTTTGTCCATCTCAAGTACCTTGTAGATGCATGAGATGTCGGTGACGGACTCGCCCTTGGCTGGAATGTGATCCAGCAGCTCGGTTATGTAACCGCCGAGGGAGTCGTAGTCCTCTGATTCTATCTTTAGATTCAGTGCATCATTCAGATCATCCAGCTTGATGGAGCCATCGACGTTGTAGTGGGTGTCGTCGACCTTGATGATGTTGTTGTGTTCCTCCGTGTCGTACTCATCCTTGATGTCTCCGATGATTTCCTCAATGAGATCCTCGATGGTAATAAGTCCTATGCAGATTCCGTACTCATCGAGCACGATGGCCATGGTATTGGAATCCGACTTCATGGAGTGCAGAAGATCATTGGTCTTCTGATATTCATATACATACAGTGGCTTTCTCATGATGTTACGAACGCTGAAATTATTGATATCATGGGTTGCCTTGTAGAAGAAGAGATCCTTAACATGAAGGATACCGATCACGTTATCTCTGGAGTCCTCATATACAGGAATTCTCGTATACGGTACTTCCATGTAGAGCTTCAGCAGGTCATCATAAGCCATATCAACAGAGGCGATGGTCATATCTGCTCTTGGGATCATGACATCCCTTGCAATGGAATCTCCGAAGTCCACCACATTGGTTATCATTTCCTTTTCTTTGTCCTCGATGACGCCTTCCTCCTCACTGACATTTACCATGCTTATGAGTTCATCCTCGGTCATCTTCTGGTTGCCGCCGTCCTTGTCGAGCCTTATGATCCAGAATATAAAATCAGCGATCTTGTTCACTATGAATATCACAGGCGTGAGCACTATCATAAGGAACTGGATTATGTCAATGTATAACAGCGATATCTTCAGGTTATAACGCTGAGCCAGGGTCTTTGGTGTGATTTCTCCGAAGAGGAGAACGATCAGTGTCAGGGCTCCGGTTGCAATACCGACAGCAGAGCTTCCAAATGCCTTTGTTACGAATGTGGTCGTGAGAGAAGATGCTGATATGTTGACAATGTTATTTCCTATAAGAATAGTGCTTATCAGCTTGCTTGAATTCTCTGTGACCTTGAGAACCCGTGAGGCCCGCTTGTTGCCGTTGTCTGCAAGAGACCTGAGCGAGAATTTACTCACCGTTGTGAGTGCTGTTTCAGCTGAAGAAAAGAATGCGGACAGTGCGATCAGCACCACCAGAATGATAATGTTTATTATGGAACCTGCGTCCAAGATTTCATCTCCAATCATTTAAAAAATTTTTAATTCTGATTGTACTTAATATATAGCATATTGTCAAGAATCCGTACCTTGATGTGGCAAAGAATCAGCGAAGAATGAAATGTGGAATAAAAAACAGAAAAAGACACACAATAATAAGGCAGCAGAAAAATGCATAGCAAAAAGGAGAGAACATCATGAGAAGTTCAACAGAAACCTACAAAGAAGTTGCAGAGAGATGCAGTGCGTATGAGAAGAAGTGTTCTTGTAAGGGCCTTTCAAACGATGTGACGGGTAAGAGTTGTCTTAACTGCGATCATTTTACAGACACAGAGTACTGTGAGCTTGATCTGTATGATCCTATAGTCAGGAATCTCTAGCTGGCAGCCAGTAATCTCTGGTAAATGATATCAGAATGGAAGAGCGGAGCGGGGCAGGAAAAGCGCCGCTCTGTACATAAAGTAAAGTTGACACATTTGACATGTATTGATATACTTAATCACTGAAAATGGAGACGTTTGCGTGTGCAGACAGAGTAAATAGTGAAAGGTATATACGTCGATGATTAGTGCGAATAACGTAACATTGAGATTTGGTAAGAAGGCTTTATTTGAGGATGTAAATATCAAATTTACAGAGGGTAACTGTTATGGACTGATCGGTGCAAATGGTGCCGGCAAGTCAACTTTCCTGAAGATCCTGTCAGGAGAGATAGAGCCGTCAAAGGGTGATGTGACCATGAATGATGGAGAGAGACTTTCAGTTCTCCAGCAGGATCACTACAAATACGATGAGTACCAGGTGCTTGACACAGTAATCATGGGTAACAAGCGTCTGTATGAGATAATGAAGGAAAAAGATGCTATATATATGAAGGAGGACTTCTCAGACGAGGATGGAGTCAAGGCTGCAGAGCTTGAGGCTGAATTTGCTGAGATGAACGGTTGGGAGGCAGAGTCAGATGCTTCCACACTCCTGAACGGACTTGGAGTAGGCACAGAGTATCACTACAGCCTGATGAAGGATCTGGATGGTGGACTCAAGGTCAAGGTGCTTCTTGCCCAGGCCCTTTTTGGCAATCCGGATGTACTTCTTCTGGATGAGCCTACAAACCACCTTGATATGGATGCCATCGCATGGCTTGAGGAATTCCTCATCAACTTTGAGAACACGGTTATCGTTGTATCACATGACAGATATTTCCTGAACAAGGTATGTACCCATATAGCAGATATAGATTACAGCAAGATCCAGCTTTACGCAGGTAACTATGACTTCTGGTACGAGTCAAGTCAGCTTATGATCAAGCAGATGAAGGAAGCCAACAAGAAGAAGGAAGAGAAGATCAAAGAGCTCCAGGAGTTCATTCAGAGATTCTCGGCAAATGCTTCCAAGTCCAAGCAGGCTACATCCCGTAAGCGTGCCCTTGAGAAGATCGAGCTGGATGACATCAAGCCATCAAGCAGAAAATATCCATACATTGATTTCAGACCAAAGAGAGACATCGGTAACGAGGTGCTTACCGTATCACATATCTCCAAGACGGTTGACGGAGAAAAGCTTCTGGATGATATCTCGTTCACGGTTGGTCATGACGACAAGATAGCATTTGTCGGACCGAACACCAAGTCAACCACCATGCTCTTCAAGATACTTGCAGGCGAGGAGGAACCGGACGAGGGAAGCTATAAGTGGGGAGTTACTACCTCACAGGGATATTTCCCTAAGGACAACACCAAGGAGTTCGACAACGACCTCGTGATAGTTGACTGGCTGACACAGTATTCAGACGAGAAGGATGCCACATATGTAAGAGGCTTCCTCGGAAGAATGCTCTTTGCAGGTGAGGATGGAGTTAAGAAGGTCAAGGTCCTATCTGGAGGAGAGAAGGTAAGATGTCTTCTGTCCAAGCTGATGATCATGGGTTCAAACACCCTGATTCTCGATGAGCCTACAAACCACCTCGATATGGAGTCCATCACGGCACTCAATAACGGACTTATCAAGTTCCCTGGTGTAGTACTGTTCTCCTCACAGGATCACCAGTTTGTACAGACAACTGCAAACAGAATCATAGAGATTACAAATACAGGTCTCATAGACAAGCAGACAACATACGATGAGTATCTTGCAAGCGATGAGATGGCAAGAAAGCGTCAGGGCTTTGCAGAAGCAGCTTCTGATGATGAAGATTAATAAACAGCAATGGACAGCCGCACTTATGTGCGGCTGTCTGTGCGTATGAGCTGCGAACAGAGTCAAGATGAGAATAAGAATGATTGACAAATACAACACATTTGTTATACTTATCACATATTATATTTGCAGGGGAGCATAAGGGCTGTGTAAGCAGTGGCTGCTGAGAGGGATTAAGTTCCGACCCATAACCTGATGTGGATAATGCCACCGTAGGGATTCTTAAAAGGGCTTTTTAGCTCTTCATTTGATTGTTTCAATATCGAATTTCCACAAGGCTTATGATTTTTCCTGTTAATTACCCAGAATGGAGGAATACATATGGAATACGCA